>Ga0065711_1039559_pt1 | contig 17715 bp, 10 predicted proteins | sample Hoacrofraction12_FD_59098 | JGI IMG/M metagenome (GOLD analysis project Ga0065711, IMG submission 59098) | Hoatzin crop microbial communities from Cojedes, Venezuela - Epithelial fraction 12 v2 (version 2) | ecosystem: Host-associated > Birds > Digestive system > Esophagus > Crop | place...
CCCCGCCATGTTTGCAGTTTCTGTTTTGTGTAACTAATGACTTGAGTAATCTAAATAATGCTGGCATTATCTAGCGGGATTAGCAAATGTATATGCTAGCCTGACTGTTCAGCATGTCTGTGCTGATGAGTATAAACATCCTGTGGGATAAGGCTGAATTTGCAAAGGCTTCAACCTGCATTGTATAACAGGACATAACTTTTTAATATTTTTGATTACCTAAAATGAATTGTAATGAACATTTCTCTAATCTAGATCATTAGACAGACATAAAATGTTCCTCTGGTGTTTGCGGAAAGGATTCTTAGTAAATTAATCACGAAGCTGTTGAGAGCTTCTTCATGCATTCACTTACATGCATTTATAATAAAGCAAGCATGGTTTGCTGGAATACAAACATGAAACCTGGAATTCAAACAAATTAAGGAATATTTTCTGCTTTTACTTACGATTTGAATAAAGCGGCACTTGGATCACTTTCTTCAAGGCTTGAGAAGACTGTCTCTAGAACTAACTGGAGAAAAAAATAATGAAGAATTGTATCTTTCATATGTCTGCTTCCTACAGAAATGTCACTAAGGTGATATTTCTAGATCCAGATGAGAGTAAACTACAGCCTTTTGGATGGGACACCCACTAAGGGCTGGAAAGCCATCCGATCCTCATGCACTCAATTCAAAACAGGAGTAGGAACAAAATTCTTCACCATCTGAAGTGAAAGACCTACATAGCAGAATATAGAATTAATATCGGTTGAGCCAGAGAACAGATGATTTATGACAGGTAGAACAACTGCAAAAAGGTATTACTATTAATTATACTCATTAGGGCACTCTTCAAATAAATAGATTTGAGTCTGTATCTCCAACAACACCTGAATCTAAATATCTCTTATAGCGCTTGAATGCCATGGATCTGAGGTTACTGAGAGAGTGGAGGCCTGTATCCCCAAAATGCAAACCAACTGAGACCAGTTAATAAATAATTGACTAGATGTGAAATTCACAAGAAACAAGTTTTGGAAAAAATTGCTAAATCCTCTTGCCAGCTCACCTCCTTGTTGATGAAGAAAGGGGTTTCTGTGAGAAAGTACAAAATACTTAGTTTCCTATAAGTCAACTGTTAGATGATTGAGGAATAACAAATTTCCTTTGAACTGGAGCTTTATGCTAAATCTATATTCTACAATATGAAAGAATTTACATCAGTCATGATTCAATTTTTATTTTTTGCTTAGGAAAATGATTATACGAATGCATAGTATTGACAATACAGAAAGAAATATTCATAAGGACAATTGAGTGGCTTAGTGGTATAGTAAAGAACTTGAATCAGCCTTGACCTTGGCGAGATTTTCTCTCAGGTCTTCTCCGTGTTCTCTCATCATGATTTTTAGGCAGCACAGCACTTCTGTACTAAATATATTTTTAATAATTCAGATTAATCAAATGACTTGCTTATATGTCTTTCTTCCTGAATCAGTCATTGAACTACATTCGTTGCCTGTCAGAAATTTCCTGATAATTTAATGAAGAAACACAAAGCCATTTAAACATTCCCCCAGACTGTTTACCAAGAGTGAAAACTGACACAGTTTCTATTGAGAAACTCAAAATCAGACTGTGAAACCTTAATGTTTTGCTATGTGCTGTCTTGCACTCTAAACCCAATTCACACTCAGTGACACACAGCTCCTGTGTTTTCTACCTAAAACATCCCTACCAATGATGTGTACAATGTAGCGACATGGTATTTTGCACATAGATTCGCAAAGCATCAGAAATTAACGAAACCATCCACTTTGCTCTGTTCAGTCTTTCCACATACAGCACACTAGGACTCTAAGTGCTTATCTTCTTGGTGTACCTCTACAGAATCTCTACAATATAATATAATGAAATATATTTTCTTCCCTATTTCCATCTGTATTTTCATGGTAAACAGAGATCATGATGACTGGATGCTTTGCATTACACCTTCAAATTTCCTCTCTGCTTTGGATTCCTGTGCATTTATGGAATTTCTTGTAAAACAAAACAAACAAACAAATAACAACATAAAACCCCACAACAAACTGATTTAGGTCCTGTGCTTCTCTTTATGGAATAAACATATAGATTGATCTATACCAGGCAGGTGAGACAAGGACCAAGAACTAGGTCTGGCTGATAACATATACTTCTTAAAGTAAGACAGACCAAAAATAGCAAACTGAGAAGGTACCAAACTGAAGTTCTTGAAAAGAAATGTGGTAAAATGCTGAGCCAAATGGCTAGGTTGAGAGCCTGGCCAAAAACTAGGCTAAACATCAACATCTCTACTGCAAGACAGAGAAAGAAAAACAAAGGGAAAGGCTACGGATAGTTTGGAGATGGTAACAAAGAGATGGGGGGATGGAGTAAGGTAAATTTATGTCAGTCAGACCAGGAAACAAGTTCCTGGAGTGCATCTGGAGCCGAATGACACATTTTCATGGGAAATCCAATGGGAAATTCACAAATCCATGGGCCCCGATGGAATGCACCCACGAGTGATGAGGTAGTTGGCAGGTGTCATCGCTAAGCCACTGTCCATCATCTTTCAAAGGTTGTGGAGAACAGGAGAAGTGCCTGAGGACTGGAGGAAAGGCAATGTCTCTCCAGTCTTCAAAAAGGGCAAGGAGGACCCACGGAACTACTGGCTGGTCAACCTCACCTCCATCCTGGGAAGGGTGATGGAACAGCTCATTCTAGATGTCGTGTCTAAGCAAATGGAGGAAAAGAAGGTTATCAGGAGTAGTCAGCATGGAATCACCAAGGGGAAATCATGCCTGACCAATCTGATAGCCTTCTATGATGGCATGACTGGCTGGGTAGATGAAGGGAGAGCCGTGGATGTTGTCTACCTAGACTTCAGCAAGGCCTTTGACACTGTCTCCCATAACATCCTCCTAGGGAAGCTCAGCAAGTGTGGGCTGGATGAGTGATCAGTGAGGTGGATTGAGAACTGGCTAAATGGCAGAGCTCTTGTCATCAGTGGCGCTGAGTCTAGTTGGAGGCCTGTATCTAGTGGTGTCCCCCAGGAGTCAGGACTCAGCCCAGTCTTGTTCAGCTTACTCATCAAAGAAGTGGCAGCATGTACTGTCAGCAAGTTTGCTGATGACACAAAACTGATAGGAGTCGTGGATACACTGGAAGGCTGTGCTGCCATTCAGTGAGACCTGGACAGGCTGGAGAGTTGGGTGCAGAGGAACCTCATGATGTTCAACAAGGGCAAGTGCAGGGTCCTGCACCTGGGGAGGAACAACCCCAGGCACCAGTACAGACGAGGGCGCACCTGCTGGAAAGAAGCTCTGTGGAGAGAGACCTATGAGTCCTGGTGGATGACAAGTTGACCATGAGCCAGCAGTGTGGCCTTGTTGCCAAGAAGTCCAATGTCATCTTGCAGTGCATTAAGAGGAGTGTGGCCAGCAGGTCAAGGGAGATTCTCCTCCCCCTCTATTCTGTCCTAGTGAGGCTGCATCTGGAGTACTGCATCCAGTTCTGGGCTCCTCATTTCAAGAAAGGCAAGGAACTACTGGAGAGAGTCCAGAGGAGACTGGATGATGAGGGGACTGGAGCATCTCTCTTACAAGGAAAGGCTGAGGGAGCTGGGCTTGTTTAGCCTGAAGAAGAGAAGGCTGAGAGGGGATCTTATAAATGCTTATAAATATCTTAAGGATGGGTGTAAACAGGATGGGGCCAGACTCTTTTCAGTGGTGCCCAGCAACAGGACAAGGGGCAATGGGCACAAACTGAAGCATAGGAAGTTCCATGTGAACACAAGGAAGAATTTCTTTACTGTGAGAGTGACAGAGCACTGGAACAGGCTGCCCAGAGGGGTTGTGGGGTCTCCTTCTCTGGAGATGTTCAAAACTCGCCTGGACGTGGACCCATGCATAGTGCTCTAGGTGACACTGCTTTAGCAGGTTGGTTGGACTAGATGATCTTCATAGGTATTGCGTCATGTATCTGATGGGGAGAAACTATAAGCATAGTGTTGTGGTTTACCCAGCCTCAGGGGAGATCTCTGGACAATATTGTAAATAGTTGTTTAACCCTAAAGTAGACCTGAAACACATTCAGGATACGTAGCAATGGGAGCATGCTGACTTGAACATCCCAAGGATATTCAAAGTTCTCAAAAGCTGTTGTATCTAGCACGAAGGAGAAAGGGGAGATGGAACAGCAGGGGAAAATATCCCCCCTGGTCTTCCCCATAGATTGAGTGAGATTATTAATAAATTCTGAGAGATGGCAGCTGAGGTACAGGCATGACAGCAATGCTACATACGAATACCAGCTTAATTTTATGGCCAGTGACGTCATCATATCTTACGTTGATATTACACGATACAGTAAAATGCTAACGCCCATCCTTTTCCCCTAGGTGATAAACACCACCACAGGGAATACACATGTCAAGTAAGCATTTACATACCACAGCCATGCAGCCAAACAAAACAACATTCTGACCAGTGACTAACTAATGTAATAAATGCATATAATAAATTATAACAAATTAGTTTTAACACGTTCTGGTCAGATCTACTGTCAACCCAACCCTTTGAGCCCCACGCTGGGTGCCAAATAGGACTGTTGTGGTTTAGCCCCACCCAGCGACAAAGAATCACACTGTCGCTTGCTCACTCCTTGTCTCCGCTCCAACCCAGTGGGATGGGGAGAAGAATTGGAAGAAAAAGACAAAACTCGTAAGTTGGGATAAAAACAGTTTAGCAGAACAGCAAAGGAAAAGGAAAATAACAACAATAATACTGATAAAAAGAATATACAAAACAAACAAAACACAGTGCAATTTTCTCACCGCCCAATGCCCAGCTGGATTCCAAGAGCAAAAACCCTCCCCTGCCCAGCTTCCTCACTTAAATACTGAGCGTGTCGCCACATGATATCGAATATCCAGTTTGTCTGACTAGTCTGGGTCAGCGATCCCAGCTATGTCCCTCCCAGCTTCTAGTGAAAATTAACCCTATCCCAGCCAAACCCAAGGCATGGCTAAAAGATCAATCTCAAACTCTCAGATAGACCCAGAAAGCAAAATTTCTCTGATCTTAAAGATATGGGAGTGAACTCTGCAAAACAGAGATGTCCAGCATAGGCCAATGCATCTCCTAGAAAAATGGTTGATGAACATTGCATTTTTCTTTCCATGATTTTCATCACTAGGCTCTTTTCCTCACTATGTTTGAAATAAACCCAATATTTACACTTCTTTTTTTATTTTTAATTTTAAAATCCATCCCAAATCTTATCTTTTTTGTCATCAAATTTTGGTTAGACTGTGCGTCTATTTCTTTCAAATATGGATAAATTCAAAATACTTCAGCTGAAATCAGAGTTGCTAAGCTGTTTTTTTAAAGGGAGTACTCTAACGTAAATACAATATTTTTACTTGTGTTGCATCAGAGGTAAGCAGTTGTTTTTGTTTTTTTTTTTTCTATAGAAAATGAATGGCCCTACTGTGGCTGTCGTGAAGATGATCACATTCTTGTGTTGTAGCTACGCTGATTTTTGTAGTCTATGGGAATGTTTGTAGTCTATGGGAATGTTATTTGTTTGATCTTAAAAATAAGCATGACAATATATGATAACTGACTTTCTAAAGTAAGTCAAAGGTTCTTTTTGAGCTATCCTTTTCTCTCTTTCCAAGTTGTGCATTCTTTTAGCATGCTGAGTACTGAAGAATTCCTGTAAAGGACTTCAACACAATCAAATCCCATGCCAACCTTGTGAGAAGAGGCTTGATAGTTCTTTTTGCTTTGTTGTTTTACGTAGAGTTAGATACTGGTTATTCTGCTGTCAATAATTCAAATCTCTCTTTCTCTGTTCTCCACCATATTTCTCAACAGTCAACAAGAGAGTGAGGGTTGTCTGTCTTTGACAGCCTGTCAGGCCCATGCAGCATGCAGCTGCTGCACTCATCCAACCATCCTCTGTCTCCAGCACAAACAAGAGTTCTTGCTAAGTGTGGCATAATCTGAAGGGTGCTGCTGCCTTTTGATGCTCCATCTTTATTCATGCATGCTGATTTCCCCAGCAAACCTATGCAGAGAATCTTTCCAATGCTCACCATTACAAACCCTGTTTTGGTTATGGTGGTCAGACACGTTATCGAGGTCGCTTGATTAAATTAGTAGCTACTTTTTTTCATTCCTACTCTTTACACCAGTCTGAATAGTATTTTGATAATGTTTTGACAATATTAACATTTGACCATATACTGAATTTGGGAGTGTTACAGTTACATATGTGTAAGAGTAGAAGCAACAACTAACTATGCTTTAAAATATTATTTTATGTGAATATTTATAAAATAATTACAAATTAACATAATGCTTTTTTTTTTTTAGAGCTCCATAAGTCAACTTCAATTTGCATATATTTCTGTTTATTTCTAATGACCGATGATGTACTGGAATGTATAATCATATTTAAATAATCTTGTTCAGTTTTGGTGGTGTAAATCACTGAGATTGAATGCTTTTAAAATGCTTCTTAGTTAAAAAAATTTGATGTGAAAACCAATTTAAAATAGCACATAGATGCTATCTGAGAATATTTTTGCAAATGTTAACCACGGGGTGTTTTACAGTAAGATTGTATTGTATTATTCTGAACTTTTAAAAATTATCAAAACTTTACCACTTCTCTCAACTTTAACATGATACCATCTTGGACAAATATTCCTTCCTGTTATGAGCTCTAATTTATTAAAAAACCCCAACTTCGTTCCATGACATGAACCTGGAAAGTATGAACAGTGCAGAATGACGCTGTATTTCTTTTCAAAACTCTACTGAAATCTTTATCTATTTTAATTCCTTCTTTTTGCAGGGGATGGGGTGGGAAGGAGGGGCGGTTGAGGAGCCAAGGGGAAGGAATACTGGGAGAAAGAGAGGAACCAAATTAAGAGTTACTTTTCACTTGTAGACATCTAGGGAAACCTTGGACTAAGAAAGATCTATTATAATGCTAACTGTAGAAACAGCGGGTAATGACAGCACAGTCCATTTTTCCGCTTTAATGAGTAAGATCCTTAGCAAAATTTTGCCTGAAGATATTAATAAATCTATTCTGTGAAAAATCTGTCATGATACAATACCTTACCTTACCAAGAAAAAGTATTTATTTTTTTCTTCCCTCATTCATTACTTATCTAGGCTTTAACCTTTCCAACATCCCCTGAGTTAACTTGCAGTACAGGCTTTTCTACAATGATTTATGTATCACATTATGAAATATTCATAATGAAGTACACTTTTACTCAAATAACCCCCCAAGTCACTTTGATTTGCCTTTTGTATAGGGTTTTTTTTTAAGTAGTTGATGCCTTTTTATTCACAGAGGAAACAAAACCACTTCTGAAGTGCATAATTATATTAATATGTATGTTGCTGAACTTGGCTGACAAATATGCATAAGTAAAAAGTTGTAAAGCTTAGAAATATGGTACTACACTATTTTCTAATCAGCACATAATTTCATATTATTGCTATCAAGAAATAATAACATCTTTTTAGGCACCACGCACCAGCTTTCTGAACGGAGACTCATATGGCCAAGGTGGTGGTAGCTTGTGCCTAGAGGCTGGAGGACTTCAGCTGCATTGGGGTCTGGGAGATCTGAGTCTCCTTTCTGCCAGCCAATGCAGAATTTCATCGCTGCTTCTGCCTGCTGTCACACTGAGAGCCTATTTTCTTTATTTTGCCAAAAATCCTTGTACCCAAGTAGAAGTGAAATAGAAAATCAGTCATTTGAAATACAGACTATCTATCGTGTGCACACTAGCTCGCTTTCAGGGACACACTGTTATTGTGTTAGAGCTGATCAGAAAAGTTCTGTTGAAATGTTTTGCCACAGTCAGATTCTTGGCCCAAAATAAAATTGATTTTGGTGATCTCACCGATAAAAATGAAATAAAAATGTTGAATGAAAAGAGTTTACAACACCTTTTAATTTATTTTTACACTATCTTATTATGCCAGCAACAATGTAAAATATGACACATAAATTGTAATTCCATTGGAAATGATGTTTGGTTTAATTTCATCCATTTACAAAACATTTTTCTAAACTTGTATTCCACAGAAGACATTGAAAATTTTGAAATGTTGACATTTTCCATAAAATTGATATTTTTTTATGTGATCAGCAATAAAAAGTCCACTCACATTTAGCACCAAGATAAGATATTAAAATGCAAAATCTGATTCATGATATCTGACAATGTCTAAATGAACGGACACAGGAAAAAAACTACTAGAATTGTAATTAGAATAATTATTTCCAGATTGTCAATTACTGTACATAACTAATTAAAGCCAGTACTTAAACCTTAATAAATAATTGTTAATGAAATTAATATTTACCTGTAATAAAAGATTATTTCTAATACCTTGAGGTTTTAATACTTAAATCAATATTCTGTCCACTGAAACAATATGTTTACTTCATAAGAGGTCTATTTTTTTGTCTTAAGTCACCAGAAGAAAGTTCTATAAATAAAATGGGAGATGAGTTCATATGAAAAGAGAATTCTTTAGAAAAATGTGAAAAGGAACTGATAAAACTGCAGATTTCCTAAACTGTAGTTTGTGATACAGATTGCTGTAAATCTGGAACAAAACATTTTAAGTACATGGAAATATTTATCTTTAATTGGAAAAACATGTAAATGAGACAAGTAGACATTTCCAAATTATATTTTATCTCAAACATTTTTTTTTATGCAACGATACCGGTATTGTCTTGATTAAAGCGGAACATCAATGTCTAAGCATAACAAACAATCTTAGAGGCAGAAAATCCAGCAGGTTTTTTTAATCTTCAGACTAATGGAGACTAATGGAAGCTTGACAATGAGCTAAAGATACTTTGATAGTCATGTCTCACTGCTAGAGGTCTATTATCCTTGCAACTAACATAATATGACTCTTCTAGTCAGAATTCTTACGCCTTTGTAGAAAGAATAGGCCTCTCTTGTTTTTTTGTCTTTTCATTAGTGAAGAAACTATACAGGCTATAAATACTTAGAACATAATAGTAGCTTCCATTAGAAACTAGAACGTTAAGGTATTGGGTCCAACTCTTCAGTGATGTAAAGCATATTGATTATAACTTAATTAGGATTATTAGCCTAGAAGAACTATGCTAGCTTACTGCAGTTAGGGGTTTCAAATTTGTTTTGTGGATTTCTAGGTTTTTAATTCAACAGCATTGCTGTCTGCTGTTTTATTTGTCATAATGAAGAATGGCAGGACTGTCATCAATTTGTGTTATATTTTCTGGGGTTTTATTGTTTGGTTGTTTTTTTGTGTTGTTTTTTTTTTTTTTTTCCCCACCTGAAATATTTTGGGTGATGAATGGGGGAGACTTGATGCTGCTATATGCCTTAATTATTTTTCCAGTGTATAATCCTACGCTTAGACCTTCTAAAATACTCTGGTTTAATCCTTTGTACCCGTGACACAGGAAAAGCAGAATTCAACCGGAGTCAATGTTTTATAAATTTCATCACAGAGCAAGACAACTGAATTAAATACACACCTCTCAGTAACCTAGTGTTTCTGGAAAAGGTGCAGCTAAAACACTTCACGATTTTTAACATGTCGAATGATATGATGCTGTTGTCACTGTTACGTTGCTACTGAGAAACATCCGAACAAGTGAGGGCAAACGTGTCTGACTGAGTCTTTCTATCTGTGTAGGGTTGGATGATATCATCTGGCATGTTGTGTATTTTTCTTCAGAAGTTTATTTTTTTTTAGTATTTTACTAATTTGTTAATGTATGATCTGGAGCCCATGCTCCTTCCCTGGCAGGCAGGAAAAGTATATTTTATGGAGAGTGTATGTCTGGGTAATTTTAATGATGATAGTGTAATGAGCTTTCAGGTAGGATTCAAATTTACTTTGTTTTCTGGTCCAGTGTAACCACATAGGTTCTTCCCACGTGGAGTAGAGAGATGGCCTCTAGAGAGCCAGGGTGCATTACCATTCGGAAGGCAGGAGGGAGTCATCCAATGTCCAGTTTCTATTCAGTAATCACCACCAAAAGGCATTACCCCCTTCTCAAGCTTTTCTTTTTGGGGGTAAGAGTGCATATAAATGTGCTTACTCCCTCCAGACCACAAGTGCAAATCTGTGTTAGACGCTCATGTTCTTCCTTTTCATGTTAAAGTTATTTTCTGTGATACTTTTGTAAACATATCCTATGTAAATACAAATATGAGCTCTTTAAAGTATGTTGAAAACAAATACCTTTCACATACGTATATAAAACAAAATCCTACGAAAATGGCATGTTAAATACTGGTAGTATGTAAGTAGCAAGTCTGTCATGAACAGTCAGTGCCTCTGGAGTTAAGAACCAGACCATAAACAAAAATTCAGCACATTTTATTGTGTATCATCTCATTCTCCTCAAAGTGAAAGAAAAACATTAAAAAAAAGAGCTACTGCATCACACTAACATGCAGAACCAGATGAGCGCATAACCTTGATACTGTGGTTGAATGTTTTGCTTGAAGCATGCTCTTCTCTGTTTCTCTTTTTTCATGTATACAATATAATCTGCATTTTGTCTTTTTTTCTTAACATTTGTACTTGAATTAGCCTTCAAAAACTCCTTTAGAATTCATAAGATAAGGCTGAAACTTTTTTTTTTTAAAGGCTCCTATCTTGTTTCCAACTAGTCTTTTCAGAGAAGGAATATTTGGAATGTGTTTCTGGAAATGTACTAATTTTTGTAGTACCAGCAGAAGCATCACATTTCTATTTATTATGCCCTCTAATGTAGGTTCTAAAATATTGTAATTTCTATTGCAATAGCTCTATTAAGTTTTTATAACGAAACAAATAGATGGATGAATGCATCAGTGCATGAGGCAAATTAATCATTGAGTCCCTCTCTGCTAGAACAGTTCTGAGCCTCCTTCTGTAAGAGCCAGGAAAATGCTGCTTCAGGATGAACACACTAGTAATCATAAAACATCTTTTACATATTTGAAACTGTGCTGAACTGACTGTAGAAGCTTAAAAAACATGAAAATATTTTCCAAAATGTGCTTACATATTCAATGTAATTATTGTTCATCCCTATCCTAAATTCTATAACACAGGTTTTTCTCCAGTGGAGGATTTTATCGTGGATTTGTTCGGTTAAGATTTTCATATAGGGAGATGTTTTAATCCAATAAATAACTGTTTCTTTGGAGTTTTTTGGAGGGATTTACGTTAAGGTTTCTTTTGGAAATATCTTTGGTTTGGTTGTTAGGACTAACACTTTAGCCAGACCGCGTAAAACACAACCTGTAGAAATGCATTCGAAAATGAAGCTATTTCATTAAGGTTCTTCTTCATGTACGCTTTCATGTTTCTTCAAATGTAGACTTGTCAATCATTTTGATATTAATTACTATCTACTAAGTAAGAACATAGCTTTGGGTAGAAATGAGCCTACAAATAATATGTTGGGGTCGATGTAGTTTGAGAGTTAGCATGACTAGGCCGCTTAAACAGTTAGCATAACTGGGCAGGCCGCTGGAGGGGACAGCTAAGAATAACAATGGAGAAAGTTCTGATAGTGCACATGATGTGGGTTAGCAAAAACAAGATGTGTTCAAGGACGTGGAGGCGGTCTGTTGCTATTAGCGTTAGTGCAGAGTTACCAATCATAAGGGAATATGGGGTGCATGAACAGCGCGTGATTTATGTCTGTAGCCTATCCGAATAAGCATGATCGCGTGTGCAGATATGAAGAATGTATATAACCACGCAAGCAGACCAATAAATTGGAATCGACTGTGCATTGTATCAATGTGTGAGAGTCATTCCTGTTCCTGCATGGATGCTGAAACTCGGCAACAATAGAAGTTCCAGCTTAGATAAAAATGAAAAGCTTATTTGAAGCAACTCTTGCATTCCTTAGTAAAGTTCTGTTCAAGAATAAAATACCTATATTTAGATGTCCAAATATGAGCAGTAGATGCAAAAGAACTATTCAGCTTACACTGCAGCGCACTTGCTCAGGACAGGATTCAGTTGGTTTAACATCAGTGTCGAATGCTGTTTTAAATATCCCTGAGTGATGCCTCCCATTTCCAGCAGTCTTTACAGAAGTACACAGGTCTCTTGAAGAGCATGTGTCAAGGTGGTTGTACCAAGAGGTAGCTTCCAAAAAGTTGTTTTCCTGAGTAGTCAGTAGAAGTAGCCTTTGGTTGCCTAAATCTAAGTGTCAGGTGCCATTTGAGAGAGACTCAGTACCCATGACTGCAGGACATGACACGGACAGAACTGTGGAGTTCTCACAGATTTGTATCAATGGCTAGAGACTGAACCCTCTTTCATATTTTGACATGTTTTTTTCTCTTTTTTTTGGAATTTTCTTCTCAGGGAAACAGTCTACTAACCTGAGTTTAGCCCAAGTGTCACATGCATATACATATTTCTGAACCCGACTGCAGTGATTTGGGTGCAAAGGAACTAAGAGAGGTCTGAATGAGCCCTCCTTTTTAGTCCATTATTGGAATGAGGTGCTCACATTGCTGCCCATAGGCTTCCAGTCTGAATGGTCTATGTATGCATAATAAGCACTGAAGTACAGAAGCAGACATCTACAATCACACAAAGAAAAGAAAATGTGTTTTCTACAAGGAAATAATTGCTAGGAAATTAACTGGAAAAAGCATACTGAAAACAGATCTTACCAAATCCTTCCCAGAGACAGGATTATCTCCACAGATTTTGTAGAGTGAAGTTTTCAGGAAGGGCAGCCAAGCCTGAGACAAAAGTTTTCTCCAAGATAATTCCATGTAAAAAGTTACCAACCTTTCCACAGGTTCCTCTGTCACTATAACATCATTCAGAAATCCAGATTAAAATGCTACTGGAAGCTTTTAGATCCAAATAAAACAGATAACCTGGGAATCTGAACAGTAATTTTTGATACATTTGCTATCAACACGTTTAAAGCATAAGGCTCTATCAGTTTTTAAAAACCTGCAAACAAAATGCTATAAAGAAGATATTAGAAAGCACTTGATGCTTCTGTGAAGCCATATACTTCCCATATATAAACATGGTGGACATCTTGTGACTATCATTACCAAGCAATTTTAGTGCTGTCATTTTAGAAGAGTGCAGCTTTTGTTGTGATGCAACTAATTTTATTTAATTAATACCTTGGTTTTAAAGATTAGGATCATTCTGAAGCCACATTATTATTCTATGCAGCAGCTTACTTCAGGCTCATTTATTTTTGTGTCTGCATTCTTTGGGAACATCAGATTTGTTTATTCAGAGTAGAAAAATCTGCCATGTGGTAAATGATAAAAGGGAGATGGTCAAGTATGTTATGTTTCTAACCCTCTGAGTCCTGTCAAAATTATTGTAAAAATGTGTGATATATTTTGAAAGCAAAAGAATAATGTGTTGTTTTATTCTGTGGAACACTTATGAATTCCATAAAGAATAGTATTAGTCTAGAAATTGGATATGCCAGTGTACTATAGAGAAATGAGTTTTTGAATATAATGTTCTGCATAAAATGAAAAATGCTATTTGTCATAATATTTGGCATTTAAACAGAGCTTTTCTGAGTCTAAGCATTTTATTAACATTTATTAAGCAAGGCACATGACACATTCTTCGAGGTAAGCAATCCTACTTCCATTAAATTAAGAAAAAAAGAGAACAGCATAAGGCTTTTTTGGTCAGTCAGAACCATTGTCATCTGCCTTTTCTAGGCTTCCTGCTTCGATTTTGAGACGACATTCCTTCATTGCTTGAAAATGAATAGCATGTGCTAACAAGCCAAAACAAAGTTAAGATTAAGTTTATGTTGGGTCACTTCAATAAATAAAACATTAGGGAATGCTTAGTTTCTTAGTTTATGTTTTTTTTTATGTTCCAAGATGTGAAATAAAACGCTCTGTTAACTCCTGACAGTCTGGTGGGTGATCGTCTTCTAAACTTGTGCTAATAATAACAGGGAACCATTCAAAAGTAGTCTTCTTTTAGTTGAACTCATATCTTAGCATAGGAAATATAGGGCCCCACTGTGTTTATACAGAGTTTCATTTAGAATAGTATGTATTTCGTTAAATGTGTTCTTTTACTAAACAGCTCTAATGACTTCTAGGTATTCCCGTTACAGATTTTCGGAAATTAATGGTAATTGTCCCACTAACTCTTTGGCTATAAAGAATTTATTACAACAGAACTTTTAAAAAATAGGAAGGAGACTGTTTGTTGTGATATCTTTGTCTCTTGACACCGAGTTTATCTTTGATCTCTTAAATACCTCTGATTGGCCAGGTGTCAGCGTGCTCATGTTCTTTAAAAAATGCAGACTTACTAACAGAATTGTGAATCAGTTTACTGCTGATGTAAAGTATGTGATATCCTAAACAGTTTTGGAACTACGTTATGTTTGTAAGAGCAGTAAGTAGCTGTATCTCTAATTTGCTCTGAAGGTCTAATCAGTAATGTGTGTTTGAGAGCCTTCAGGTCCCTCCAGGAGAGAAGCAAAATGACTACATTCTATATTGAGGTGAGGAACAAATCCAGGTGAACTAGTAAAAGTGTGTCATAAAACTGGTGCTTGCCCAGAAAACATATTTATCAATTGACTGATTAAAAAAAAAAAAAAAAAAATTTTGTCTAGTATTCAAAATGTAGGTTAAGAACAATAAGCAGCTAAGGATTTCTTATGCTAATAAAACTAATTCTTACTAAGCCTTGTATTTAGATGCACAGGATTATAGACTAGAGCTTCAGAAATGAATTGAACCCTGTGTTTCCATTTTCAAAAAGTATTGCGGAGCCCTAGACATTATGGAATATTTCTGCATAGAAATGTTATCTAAGTATGAACTGAGAAATGGATGGTGTCTTTCCATAAGAATATCTACGAAATAGATTTTGAATAGGAACATTACAATTATCTGCCTTGCTCCTTTTCATTCGTAGCCCCATGTAAGAAGGAATAATCTGTGCATTGAATTTTGCCTTGTAAATATTGAGATTTGATAGTCTGTGGAGAAAGAATAACCTGCAACATCAGAACAGGGCCCCTTTGCCTGCTTTTAGTGGAAATATGCTTCAGGCTATCCTTCTCAAAGTATACGTGAATAGTTTAGGTTCTCGTATAAAACTTGTAATGAGTAGAAAATCCAATGTAGTATTCTCTGCTAGTCCTTTTCTGTTTCACCTATCTGTCCTGGGGTTTTTTTTGCCTTTTTTTTTTTTTTTGTTTGGTTTGTTTTTAGAGAGACCTTGAGAATTCTCTTTCATTTTTCTTGTAACAAGTCATAACACCAGAAAGTTGGAGGATTGTCATAATTTTCTTCTTTTTTTTTTTCCTGTTTGGAGCCTGGAAGAGATTTCTGCAACATTTGGCTCATACTGAGCAGACTGAAAAACTCCCTAGACCTAAAAGCTTGATGCACAGTCACCTAGACTAGACAGGATGACACACTTTTAGTTAAAAAAATATATTTAATATAATCCACAAAAAAGTACTTTGACCCTTGCTTATTCTATCTGTTCATCCATTCGTGTATTGCAGTTTTATGCTAAAAACCCAATATAATGTGAAAATAGCAACCCAGTTCTATTCAGAATTACATTAATTTTCATATGGTAGCAAAGTATTTACTACGTTATACTCTTGTTACCTCTGCATCTCCATAGTCTTATTAATTACTTAGTTATTCTTTAACTAAGAGTAGTCTGATCATTGTGTTTCACACTTTGTATCAACTGCCTATTGCTTCATTATCCATATGTAGCCATTTGTGCCCTTTGCCCCTTGTCCTGTTGCTGGGCACCACTGAAAAGAGTTTGGCCCCATCCTCCTGACACCCACCCTTGAGGTATTTATAAGAATTTATAAGGTCCCCTCTCAGCCTTCTCTTCTGCAGGCTGAACAAGCCCAGCTCCCTCAGCCTTTCCTCGTAGGACAGATGCTCCAGTCCCCTCATCATCTTTATAGCCCTATGCTGGACTCTGCAGTAGCTCCTCATCTTCCTTGAACTTGGGAACCCAGAACTGGATTCTGTGATTATCTCATTGTACACAGGTTTTACTGAAATTGTGCTTGATGACTTCTGTTGTGATTTTCCATTAGACAGAAGACTAGTGGGCCAGCTGAAGCACATTCTTAGTCTTGGTGTCCCATCCCACTCAGTGGGTAGCAGGGAGGTGATCTTTTTCGATTCTCTGCATGGTACTCAGCAGTCATGACAATGACTGCAGAGGATAGATTAAAAACAAAGCTTTACTTGAAATCCAGTGAGATTACCAAAGATGGTAACTTTGTGACTTTATAATGACTTTGCTTTTAACTCAGTGGTGTTAGAAAGGATATTAACTTGGCAAAACTTACAACAAATTGCAAAATATAACAGATCAACAAACTTAAAACATCACTACCCCTGTGTGTCCAGAAATTCAGAGGCAGAGAAAGAAAGGAAAACAAAAACAATGATAAGAGGTATCACCACCCTCGGATCCAACGACGACTTCTGCTTGTGGTCAGGGTCCTCCGGTGGTGGGTGTGCACGTCCACTTACAATAGCATCACATATTTATACACAGAAGTTACAAAAATCTCCACCTAATTAATACAGTTATTCCACCTATCTAATGCATATTCATTATGTTGTACAAGTAGGGTTGTCTGCGCTTGCGTAGGGATTGTGCTGAGCCAGTAAAGTCATCTAAGCCCGTACGGGGGTTTCAGAGGGTCTCTGGTGGTCGTTTGGGGAGGAAACCCCCTACTGTTTTGTCCTTTTATGGCCATGCATCATCTGAGGACACCAGAGTTCTTGTTATTCTCGCCAATTCCTTGTTTCACAGTCTCACAGCAGAGGTATGTCCTTCATCGAGCAAGTATGTAACCATGAGATGTTCCTTATCTAGAACACTGACTGCTGTTCAACAATTCAGAGAACGTCTTCAACCCTTTGTTGCTTGTTGGGGAAGGGGTATTGTTGTGCATAGTTGGTGGGCGTGGGAGGGGTCTTGGTGGTCTCACAGTCACCCCCCCTGCTATGTGACATCTCAGAGGGAAAGAGGTGGGCTTCGCAAGCTGGCACCCTACCTCCACAGGATTCCACTTATATTTCCCAGTCCCTCACCAAAATGAAGATGTTCCCAAAACACAATGCCTGGTTTAGGAGTTTGCTTATTTCAAGCGTCTCTGTCTCTGTCTCTCGAGATGGATGTTTGAGGCAATTGTTACTTTGATCTAGGCCTCTACGCTTGGTCAGAAGAATATGGGAAAATCAGCGGCTCCACAGAAAGCAGAGAACCCCCTACCCTCTTGCCACCGAGCAGAAAGAGGGGCCCTAAGAGATGGGGGGGAATGGAAACAGGTCCCTGCTCGGGGGGGCAAGCGAATCTCCCCCCGGCCTCCCTCACCTGCCCCATTACCCTTAAGCAACAGATATGGGGCTCTGGAATGTGAGGGACCGGCCAAAGAGGATGTGGGTGAAGGTGAGGCTCCATCCAGGGGGTTGCCTAGAACGAGTCAGACAGCCCCAAGAATTATGACTGCCTCAACTAAGAAAAAAAGGAGGGTAATTGTCATAGGTGATTCCCTTCTGAGGGGAACAGAGGGCCCGATCTGCCGACCGGACCCATCCCACAGGGAAGTCTGCTGCCTCCCTGGGGCC
>Ga0065711_1039560_pt1 | contig 17714 bp, 6 predicted proteins | sample Hoacrofraction12_FD_59098 | JGI IMG/M metagenome (GOLD analysis project Ga0065711, IMG submission 59098) | Hoatzin crop microbial communities from Cojedes, Venezuela - Epithelial fraction 12 v2 (version 2) | ecosystem: Host-associated > Birds > Digestive system > Esophagus > Crop | place...
GGGGAGAGAACACAGGAGGAAGGAGAGAGCAAAGGGGGGAAAGGGGGCTACATTACAAGCAATTAAAATTACTGTAATATGTAGTATATATGTATCTGTATTGCAATTTCAGACATCATTTGTCAACAGGCTTTTATCCCTGCTTTCCCTTCCACTCTCTTTGTTCCAGAAATAAATAAAAAGCTGTAAAAAGTACCTTTCAGAGAGGCCTCTCCAGCACATCCACCTTTACAATAGGTGCCTTTGCAATGCTGGTCTGCACCCTGCTCCCAGCAGCACCCCACCCAGTTCCTCCCAGTCCCACTCAGCCCTTAAGAGGCTGCAGCTGAGACCTGAGGGTGGGGAATCAATTTTCACTTCTGTAGTTTATGCCGGGCAGCTGCCATGGGACCTTGATGTCCATGGAGTTGTTGTTCAATCTATGGCTAAATAAGACGCTCTGAACTCAAGGATTCTCCAAAGATTCATCCAATGCCTTCACCTCAGGCTCAGAAAGTCTCTGCCATGGTCTCTGTGAAGTCCTCCTGGGTCAGACCCAGCCACACAGCGACTCGTTTAGGTTCACAGACACAAAGTTAGGGGGCATTCAGCAAAAGGCTGAAAGCAGAAAGACAGAAGAGGACCCAGCTGCCAAAGTCCAACTGCGATCAACACCAGGATATCTGGACCTGGGCTTAGCTCAGGCTTGGATTTTTGGAGATGAGCTGAAACTGTAGCAGTCTATCTTCTCTTTTGTACCTCAAAATTTGAATAAAACAAAATCAAACACAAATGATTCTTGGATTTAGAAAAACATACCTAACCTTCAAAGCTCAAACTCTGGATGCACAGCATAACACAGCCACTGGCTTTCATAAACACACAATAATATTCTAGCTGAGACAAAAACTCTGCCTGCTCAAGCTGTATTAACTAAACCTATACCATGTTTCCTCAGCACTGCAACCTGAAACCTCATAGTATCCATGTTTCAGAGCCACCATCTTCCGTACCCTTCACAGATTTTTATGGATGTCTCCTCTTACTAACCTCTTGGGTTACCAGATAAAACCTCACTCCTACCATTTCGTGGAATAACTGTTGGTAAAATAAGCCTTCTCTAATTTCTCTGCTGTCCCTCAGGCAAAACTCCCCATGATACTTGCACAGTGTGGGTGAATCATTAGGCTCCCATACCTAAGAGGTAGGAATTTCTGCCAACTTTAAAGATGAGGAAACCGACGCAGAGACAAGCTGCCTGAGTCAGACCCTTTGAAGTCAATGGGACTCTGTCGTCGTACTTCGGCTGGTTTTGGACCAAGCTTTAACAGTCTCCCACGGCACTGTGAGATAGGACCCCGTACTCCTGGCTCACAACTTCAGGCCTTGAGAAGCCAAATATCTTCCCAACGAGCTGTCTCTCAACATACTGATTTAAAATGTAGTTAATTCAATTAAATAAGAATGCAAAGCAACAAATGTTGCTTAACCAAAATTACTCCACCTTTGCACAGGAAAATGATACTCTAAGCATGTCAGTCATAAAGATGACATGTTTTTGAAAGAAAAATTCATAACCTATGCATGTCTTTACATGGGGAAATCAGTTACTTGATTTTTAAGGTATCTAAAGGAAGTGATCATTCCTAATGTTTCTCCATAGACACCCAGTAGAATGGATTATAGAAGAATGACTTAATGTCTTGGCATCTTGACTGTCTTTGAATATTTTCCATGGAAAAATGAAGTGATTTTTCTCAATATCATCACTTGCATGATTGACTTTTTTGCCATGACAAGTCCAGGACATTTCAGTTATCCTGATTTATTTTTGCTTGACTACTATCCTATGACTGTGTCTACATGGCACTGAGGAGGGGAACCCTGCTAGCTCTGGCATCAGCAGCAGTCTAGTTGCATCAGCAACTTCATTCCACATGGGCTAATTAGCTTCAGCTTCCAGGCGAGAATGTTGCATTAAGTACAGTTATGCTAAGTTTTGGAGCCAGATTAATATAGTGTACATGTTACATGTAGCTTTAGCTGACATCCCGCACAGGTGCCAGGAAGCCAGCGACTGCTTTTTTGGGCTGAAGGAGTGATCTGGCTACTTCATTTGTCAGTCTCCATTCAAGCAAGTTGTCACTGGGGCAATTACAAACTTGTCTTTATTGCAAGTTACTTTCCAAACCCTTCATCTGAAAGCTGACTTACTCCTTCTGCAAATCTTTTCCATTCAGTTTTCAAGAGGTAAAAGGAAACTTCATTAGAATTTGTCTATTTATAAAATGTGAAAGTCTTACTTTAATGAAGTTATCTTGTAAGTCCTAAATTTATTTCATCCAATGCTAAAAGCAGTATTTAGATTTCTGTTTCTTGAAGCTTTAGGCACTCCTTCTACTTAACTTGGCCAAATGGAAAAACAATCACCTTAAAAGAAAACACCTACATATTAGTCAAATTGACTAATTCTAAACTGCTGTTGCTAGGCTTGCCTAAGCCCACAGCTGGGCAAGGCAGTATAGAACATAGCCATCATGACTCTGTATTATTTCAAGGACAGGAATTGAATTAAGACCTCCTTAGTTTCAGAGCCATGTCTTACCCACTAGACCATCCTACTGCTGCTTTGTAATCCTCTTTCTGTGCATCTCTGTGTTAACTCAGGCTGAAGCTGAATTACGGCTCTTCTTATCCCTGATAAGCCGAGGGAGCTGTGGAAGAGGAACGTGGAGTTTACTCGGCATCGTGCATCCATCAGCAACATGTCAGCTAGTTTCCAGTTGTGGAATCCTTATTAGCAGTGATGATGGAAGAGGCACATGGAAAAGGGCGGGGTTTTCAAAAGCCTCCATTGAGTGCAGAGATGTGACAGCTCAACAAATCACCTTTAGATTTGTGAACTCAGCAGATTGTTTCTGGAAGTTGTTGAGAGAAAATAAATATGGAAAACCACAATGTCATTTCTAAGAGTCACTTTCAGGGCCTGACCACATTTTAAGTATCTGTTAAGTGATGTCCTTTCTCCTACCATGCTTCTTGCCAAAACCAATGTTGTATCAATCTCCTGACAAAGACAAGTTTGATGTTGAGATTCCAGACACCAAAACAAATAATACCACCTACAGCCCACATGAGTCACAGAACTCATGTGATTTTTTTCAAGAAAAAACCCCAACTAATTCTTAGTATAAGAGGCTCAAAAAAGGAAATAACTCAGTTAGAAAGGCTTTCCCCTTTGTGAATGATTTCGTGTTCAAAGGAGAGAGAATGATTTATAAATAACCTGAAATAACACAAAGAACACATCTTTATATACTTAATGAATTCTGTATGTGGACCCAGAGCCACCCTGCGTGGTTTGACCTCATGGACAATCTCTGGGAGAACTATCTGCTTATGGCAAGGTGCATAGCTTCCTTTAATTTCTATGGAGTTTGATGGCCCTGCATTCCTATGCTGTGGATGTGAAGCAGCTCCAGCCCTAGCTTATATATCCTAATAAGTTAATGTGGCTCCACAGCTTCCAGACCACATTCAGCTCGGTTTGGCCAGCTCTGGACATAGGCAAGAGAAGCTTCAGTCTTTTCACACCTGCCTGTGTAGATAAGTCCTCCTCTGTTGCTCGCTGTTTGTGGAGAGCCGGCTCAGATACAACCCTTGGCTAGGCAAGCCCCCAGAAAGCTTCTCCAGAAGCCCTTCCTGAAAACTATCTCAGGGACAAATGCAGCTTTTATAAAAGAAGATTGAGGGAAATGGTTCTTCTGGAGACACACAATGCTACGCTTACACACATGGCATCTGGATACTCATGTTACAGGTACATTAAAATGTATTTAAATGCTGGTGTTAAATGAGAGCCTTCCTAGTGCTTCTTACTCGAATGCAGTTCTCCAATAAATTTTTTTGGAAATGGCTTTAGACTTTTGCAATACTAGTTTTTTGGCAAGCAACAGGACTCTTAAAAGAACCACTTTATCATTATGAGAAGATCATAAATAAGAGTTAACTTGTAGATATGGTCATTTGCTAACCATCAGAGGTAATAACAAAATAAGAGCTACTTTTAAATGGACTGCCAAAGAGGAAGCTAGGGAAAAAAAAAACCAAACCTGCCACCAATCCACAGTAGACCAAGAAAAGCCAGCAAAATATATTATACCCTGCAGTCCAGCAGATACTTTTTCTGTCAGATTGTATTGGCACAATACATTTTTTCTTTGAGAAGAATCACAGAACTGTCTTGTGGGCCTCATCTCCAGTGAACATGGAGAACAATGCACTCCCTTCTCTGCTTCTTTCTTTTATGTATTTGAAGGCAATTTTCAAGTTTCACTTTCAGCTTTCTCTCCTTTTGAATAAAAAAACTCAGTTCTCTCAGGTTCCCCCCCCCAAAAAAAAAGTCATTATTCATAAACCTGTAACCACTCTTTCTGTTTTCTGTACAGAGCAATCTCTTGTGTCATTACTGAAGCACAAACCTAAGAGAAGATATTGTCCTACACCCAAGACTCTGCTTGGTGGAGGGGCATGTTTATTACCCATACACAGCATCCTGATATGATGACATTGCTGACTCAGGCTGAGATAGCTGGTACTACATATGCATGTTAAGAACATAGTAATTGTTATTCTTCACACGTGATAAGGTGGCCCTTCAAGAATAAAGCAGTGCCCAGCAAAGTGATGAGCATAAATGAATCATTTGTTCGTGGAAACACGCTACTCTGAAAAAAGAACTCTCAGATGCTACGGAGACGGGGACTGTATCGATAGAGCATTGAGGTACTCAAGCTGTAGTGACAAAGGAGACCAAATATTTGGAGTATGACAAGAAACAGCCTAGCCAATTAACTTATCTGTTTTCATAACTGTTGGAGAGTCTCCTACATCGGTAAGTGGGGGGGGGGTGGGGGGGGTGTTTAAGATAGCTGTCACACTGAGAAGTAGGCCACTCAGTTATGAAAGACTAAGGCCAGAGATGTGGGTGCAGCTGAGTGTAAATGAGACTCCCAAGAGTGAAGATCAAAGTTTGTAGGAAAACCATAGTAAAGCATGAAAACCAAACTTCCTACCAGGAACTTAAACACGAAAGCACGATGGTGACTTTCAGCTTCAAGGCCAGAGGCTGAAGACCTCATTGAAAGCTGTTGAAGGGCCTCTGTACCAAGCTTAGATAGTCCTCACTGAAAACAGACAGGAAAAGAGGGGTTCCTTGTGTCCAATAAAAAGAATTAACTTTCCAGGCTGGGGAACTGAGCTAACAAACTAAGACATGATCCAGCTTTGATATTTCTTGGCGTTTTTCTCCTACAAATATGAAGACCACAGGACTTTAAAAAAAGCCCAGAGGGTTCTTGTCTGTTTGTAGTCATGTAAACCGCTGCTCATCAGCGAGTCTTTCTGGCCAAAGAACTCCAGCCGTTTCCTTCCTGTCCTCATTTGTTAAAGATTTTGTCTCTGCTGCTTCACTACATTACAACTGGCTGGGACTTCGCAGGATGTGAGAGGTATTGGAAACCTCTTCCACAACAAGGTAATATTTATGCACTCTCGTCTGGTGTAGGAGAACAAGGTGCACCAATCTAAGTTTCATATTCTCTTTATTGCAGTTCCTCTGCACACTCATCACACAGCTGTTAGAGCCTACAGCTATCTGATGAAAACCTGGCAGTTTTTTCACTGCTGTCAGTATAGTCATGTTATTACCTTAGCCATTTCCCTCACTCTGTGAATGACTTAATACGAAATTTGGGGCAAATCATTCAATTTTCCCATGCCTGTAAAATAGGGTGTTTAATAATTAGTGTATTTACCCTATGAACTGTAACAGAGCCATTAGATCAATCTTCTCCGAACATCTGATAATCTATTGCTCATTACCACATTGTAACCATTAAGTTTGTGGAAATATGGTACGTAAGTAGTAGGAATGAGGTCTGTGCTGATGTTCTGGTCAGAGGAAACAATAAAGAGAACACTGAAGAGATGGTTTGGCAACAGTACTTCTCACTTTTCAAATCCCAGCCTCCTTTAATTAACTTTTATAAAGCATGCAAAGAAAGAAGTTTGGAACATTAAGCTCTGCTCAGGGATGCTCCTGTGCTCCGATTGCAGCAGAGCTTCACTCAGCAGCTATTTCCAGCAGCTACTGCTCATTGCAGCTTTCAGTGGAGGGGGAATAGGAGATGTATCTCCCACTAGAAATGCCAGCACAACAGCATGCACTATCACTTCTTAATGTGGATTTTAAAATCCTGTTTACAGAAGACAGTTTAATGTGCAGTGGAGCATTTTGACCAGGCTAAGGGAAGGCACAGCTGCATCATGCACCAGTGCTGCCAGGGTTGGTCAGCTGGAGGTGAGGAAGGCAAATTCTGCCCTCCATTTTAGTGGCACTACAGTGACTACTATGCCCATGGATACTTCACAGCAGGGGCACTTCAGGTGCCTCATCAGCGACCCTGCACTGTGAGAGTGAGCTGCACAGAACAGACTAATGCTGTCCAGCACCTTCCCTTTTACAGCTGGAGCCAGAGTTTATAACAGGAGCCACAACCCTCGCTGGTTTATTTTCCCCCTTTGCCGCATTTTTCTCCTCTAGTTTCCCATTTCATTCTCATCTTTCTTAGCAAGTCACTGCCTCTCTTGATCTCCTATTATATCTCACTTACTTTGGGGAAAATGATTCAGATGTAATATTCCCCCTTCTTACACTTCAGCTCCATCTGCTGCAAGTGCGTACCAACCTCTCCCTCACAAGGGGCTTCAGTTTTGCCATTGTAACTCTACAGCCACAAATGTAGCAGAACTAGATGGGAGCTGAAGTGCAACTGCATTTGAGAGCAGGACATATAGCCAGGCCTGAACTAGCTAATCTGAGCAACATTTCAACCAAAATATGTAGCGTGCACTTCACCATGATCTAGCTCAGGAAGGGCTCTGCATGCTCATTCAGGTAACTGAGGCAGTCTTAATTTCTGTGCCATTGCATTTCCCCCCCACCGTTACCTGCTAGCAGTGACAATGGCTCTGGTAGCCCAAGCCATAATCTCCCGACACCTTCACCTCTGGCAGCAGAGCCAGACTCTGTGATGAATTTCCAGCGCACTGAGCACCCACAGACACCATCACAGGTGGCATGAGTTTGTTCCCGTCAGTTTTATTCAATGCGCTCCATCCTCTTGTTCCTGCAGAAAGCAGTCCCTAACTGGGTGCACAAAAGGATTTCATCAGCAACTTCCAGAAGAGCTGGAATGATTTACATCAGCTGGGGACTGAACCACATTATGTTTAGCTTTAGTCCCCTGTTTCAGAAACAACAGTGTTATGAATAATCCTTTTATGTTCATACATCTTGTATAAATATCTGATACGTGTATAAAAGCAAGGAGAGGAGGGAGTTTGTTAAGGTGGTCCAAGGTAATATTACTCTAAGAAATAAGGGACTGCTTAGGAGAGTTAAAATTATTTTGTGCCATTCCTTTTACTTCAGCAAGGAGGCACAGGGACACTAAACATAACGAAATTTTTCCAAACCATGGTAGATACTAGTTTGTGGATGCATATTCCTGGGGAACTCATGGGACCATTATTGTGTTAGTCTGGCTGTCCTAAAAAATTCACTATAATGATTCTTCTGCATTTTACTGCAAAATTCCCAGTCGGCCATGTCCAAAGGCTGGAATCAATAGTAATCTTTCAATAGAGTTCAATGGACTTAAGGGCAGGCCCCATGTTGTTGTTATTTAAAGTAAATAAAGGGGAGAAATAGGGAGTCAAAATGTGACACTGGCAGCAATTTTAAGTAAATCCCCCTAATTTTTAAGAGACCTATTTAAGTCAACTTTTTAAGATAAAACAGTGCATGCATTGAATTTTCAGTTCAATTACATCATGTCGCTCTGATTTCATCTGGTTACCGCATGTTATTGGTGGGAATGTAACTTGATGTAGCTCAATACAGCTTGTGGCATACTGTGATTTATTACAATTTAAATGATAAAGCACCCAAGAATGTTTAGGCAATTGGATTACTCCATTGACTAAATGTTCAGACATCTATTTTTAGGAAAGAGATGCCAGTTTGCGCAATATTAGATGGACTGATCCATTGTTACTGAAGGGGCAGGGGAATTTCCCTTACCCCATAATACTGTGCAAGGTGACCTCTGCTTTTTTTCCTTCTTAAAAAGTGGTTTGTGTAGACCTGGATGCAACAGGATTTTGTTCATCAAAGATGGGATCAAGTTCTCAACACACTTTGCTGAGTCTCCTTCTGAAAGAAAGTCTTGACTGGCAGGCTAAATCTAGTCCAAGTCCAAATTTTCCCTGCACTTTAAGGAGACTCAGGACGTGGGTTCTGGTTTTCCTATGGTTTCTAGGGATGGGTCAGTAATGATAATTGCTGAGGAGCAGGAATGGGACTAGAGCTAGCCTAGAACACATGCATGTCCATGGATGCCAAGTTCTTGCTCCGCACTATCCTGTACTCTCATAAATTATCAGCTAGATTCTCAAAACTGGAAAGTGTTTGGACCTGCGGCTCTAGACAGACAGACAGGAAGTGGAAAGACTATGGTCCTCTCTTTTGTTTTACAAATATTTTAAAACAGGCTATATGCCAACACAAAAATAACCATGAAACTGGAATAACTCATGAATAACATGGCACAACAATAAATGGTGGGGCATTACTGCGGTGGATTCTTTAATTCAGCCAAGAAGAGAAAGTGTTAAAATCAACACAAAGGGATCCCATTAGATCATTAGTAGATGAAAGGCTGGTTCCAATCACTTTGGTTTACTCAGCTGGATCTCTTTAGGAACCCTGAATGGTTAGGTGGGGCCTAATTCTCCATTTTTTGTGTTCCTAAGCATGGGACAAGGGCTGTGGGTGTGTGAAGGTAGGAAAGGAATTTTATGTGTGTGTTTAGAAAGATAGTAATAACTATTCTGGCCATCATACATCAAATTAGTCCAACTCTTTGACACACCAATCAGAGAAGGCCTTGTGGTGGCTCCAAAAATTTGTTCCTGCCTTGACAACAAACTCCTCATCTTACATGAAAGCATCAGCAACTTCTGGGAAATACATTAAATCTAGTTCCAAAATTCCTCTTGATATGGATAAAAAACGTCTAGGAGAATGGGCTTGACTACTGTCAGCAGGAACAGGACCTCCTGCTGATGAGCTCTTGATTCAGTGTTTTAACATCTAATCTTACTGTCTCTGAATCAAAATTATTTCTGCTGCAATTGTGACGATAACATTACAGTCGGCTTCAGAAAGAATTTGTCCCATTGCATGTGTGGTTTTTGCATCAACCAAAGTCCAGGAAAGGCTCTGAAGGTAGTAGATACAGAAAAAAAGCCAAATCTTGAAAATAAGCTCATTAAAAGGAAAAAAGAGCATGTTTAAGTGCTCATTCTTTTAAACATCTCTACTTTTGCATCCCCTTTAGCAGTAAAAATGTTTGGTTTTATAGAACAAACATAGATGCACCAACAAAGCTGAAGATTTCAAGAATTAATAGCCTAGAGATAGTCAAGGGGACGGTCACAGGAAAGCCTATTAATTACCTTTGTCTTCTGTTTCAGCAGCAAGCACGAAAAAGCTGAAGTCCATATGAAAAGATAGTCTGGCCCAAGCGATGTAAAAAGTAGGGCAGGCTACTACCAAGATCAAAAGATATGTTCCCTCATGGAACACCCCTCCCACTTAATCCCCCAATCACAGCTTCCAGACCTCTCCAGGCGAGGCTATTTCGGACCACATGGTAAGATTTACACTAATGTAACTCTGCAGCCACTCCATTGACTCCAGTAGATCTGGAGCTAATAAAGTACAAGAGATCCTAGCATCCCATCGAAGTGAATGCTTCACATGGCAAAAAACATGCTTTTTTTTCCAGCTGCCACTTAGCTAGGGTATTCCCTGATCCTGCATACTTCTCCCAGGTTTACCTCACTGTAGTTACATTTATCTAAAAAGAGGTCTGGATATCAGCCTACCCTGTAAGGCAAAAATCTACGACAGAAGAGAATGTGTGCAGAGTCAGTGAGGGGTTTGTCACGAGCTGTATAAAAAAAAAACCCAAACCAACCAGAACTTCCCATGTGTGCAGACTGCAGCTTTTCAGTCTGGAGGTCAAAACAAACCTAGCATCTGAAGAAGGTGGGGTCTCGATGCAGCAAAGATTTGTATGTGCACCTTTTCCATGTGACTTGTCTTCTTCAGGCTAATGTGAGTTAACACAGGAACTTTTTTTTTTTTTTGCGAAATCATAACCTCAGATACCACCCATGTGATGGGAGCTAATTGGCATTGCAAATCCAGCTGAACCTGGCACTTGGTTTACAGGGCCTCACAAGCTTGAGTTCAGATGCTGCAGGTGGTGTAGATGGAGCCTGCAGAGGTGGTCTCTGAGGCTATGGGTCCCCATCCTGTGCCTGGACTTAGTGCAGAGAGCAATTTTCTTTGTCCCAAGACTCAAGCTAAAGAGCAAGCAAATGGTGCAGACAATTAGGGAGCTTGTGTTTAAATTAGCCTAACATGACCCAATAAATGTAAGAAAGTAGCTTCCCTGGCTATTCAAGCTGCCAAATGTAGCACACTCAAATCCGAACATCCCAAGCTGCTTTGGGGGGAGAGACAATGCTGGGTAGGAGCCCACAGGTTACAGTGCGCTGCGCTAAGAGCTACTGAAGGTACAGCTTGGTCCCTCCACTGCTATATTACCTACAGTCGAGGTGTCTTCACAGGCACAGATGGAAAAGGCTGTAAAGAAAACATTTTAAAACTAAGGGTGCATTAGACAAGTGATCCCAGGCACTGTGATTTATAGATGTAATAATGGACTGGATCTCAGCAAACCAAAATCCAATTATCAGCTCTGCCATCTCAGGCAAAATGCTTAAGCCAAACTTTCTAATCTGTGCTTTTCAGTTAGGTTGCTTTCAGAGGTGCTACACACCTCCCCACCCCACAAGCTCTGCGCAGAATAACTGATCCCTGGCCTTCTGAAAAGCAAACCCTCTGTTAAAAACCAGTCTCCCTTCCTCTGCCCCAGAGAAAAAAAAAAACAACAAATCAGATTATATTTGATTCTACTGTGCTTGATAGTATTTTTTGGATAGTTGGGTTGAAAATTAATAGTCTTACTCTATGTTACCAGGAAAATGAAAGTGGGGAAAGGAGAACACAGAGGTTAAAAATCTTGAAAATAAGGGACTTGATTCTCTGCCTCTAGTTTCCTCTCATGTGAATAAGGAACAGGAACATTTCCATACCCACCTCACAAAGGGACTTGTGAGAGTTAATTCAGCTCTCTGCAGAAAGTGCCTTGAGATCCACAGATGGAACTTGCTGTAGAAGTGATGCATTACTAAATAATGAGGTACGATCATATGTGAACAAAACACACTCATATATTGCTCCATATGTTTTATAACATTAAGCCCTGTGTTGTTTTCCAACAGACAGCTATATTCCAACCTGGAGAGGATCAAACGCATCCCAGAATATTTTGTCTTTTTATTTCTGAGGTGAGGCGATAGTTCCAACAATATTGTTGTCTCTTTTTGGGTACTGAAACCAAAATAAGGTGGGGTTTTTTTAAAAAAGGGGGGGCGGGGGCAGGAAAGGTTTCATACAGCATGTGCCAAAGGAACATAACTTCTCCCTGGACATCTGTCCCTGAACAACAGAGGAGACCTTGGGTTTTGTATCTCAACCAAAGAGATAAATGTGGAAACCTCCCCCATTGCCTCGCCGCAGTTTCATGTACGGACTTGGAGAGATCCCTCAGCAGAAATACTACTTCAGGCTTTGGTTCTGCCCCCGGAGTCTCCTTTCGCCTATCTCCAGCTCCCAGTGAACCCACACCAACTACACATGCTCTAATATAGGGTCCTCCATGCACAAAAGATAGAGGCTTGTGCTTTTGGGGGCTGAAATTTGGGGAAGTTCTTCCTGCAACAGAGAATGAGAAAAAAACTGGACCAATTTTATTTGCCTTCATAATGCCAGTTTGTGTGCCATGATTGTAAGAAAAAGAAGTATTTGGCTGCCTGAAGAGTATGAGGAGTTTAGATTCTTATTCAATATTTTTGGCAATTGTACCAAAATGTCATGGTTTTACTGGGTTTTGAACACTATTTTTAACTCTTCTATTCATATATTCCAAAAGGAACTGGCTGCTGACGTAAAGACAGCAAGCAGAATACCACTAACCCAAAACCACGGCTACCCTCCTCCTCCAATTCTGTTGCAGCATCTTTCAACATCCACATTATACCCCAAAAACTACACCTAGGATGTCAGGTCACGTGAAAAAGATCAAAGGGGGGTGAAGGAGAACAGGAATTATGCCAAAGCTGTACTGTTATTTCTGAATTACCTATGAAATGCAGGAGAGACAAATACAGATGCCATTGTTTTTCACTGTGTTTAGGCCCTCCACTGTGTGATGCAACACATCCTTTAAATCCCCTTACCCTGCCAGATATTCGTGAAGTGAAAATACAACTAAACAAAAGATTTGAAGGCAAATTTGATCACTCTGTGTGCGAGGTGCTCCACGAGCCCACCAACCCTCTTTCTCAAGGTGGTGTTCTCCCCCCATCCAAGCCCCAGGGAGAACCCAGGCCCAACGACTCCGTCTTCTCTTCCAGGGGAACGAGGTGCTCTAAAAGCAAGGGGATACCCTGGGGGAACAGGGAGAAAGGGGTGATCAAATGAGACAAACACGCTTGAAGTAACTGATTTACAGATTCACCATTTACTGGATTCCTTGTGAATAACCAAGTATATTCTTTGCAAGTTCAGGCATGATACAAGCACACATGCACGGGAAAACCAAAGTCCACTGATTATTTTTTGATCCTTCCCACTTTTTGTCCTTTCCGGAGAAGCTGGAATCCACATGAGTCTCAGACTTTATCCAGAAATGAGTTCATACACTGAGAGAGGACTCTTCCCAATCCTCAGCTCCTGAACATCTGATGCTTCACAGCATTTCTTGCATAATTCATCTTAAAAGCGGAGTTACCAGCAGAGCAGTCAAGTGAGAGTACATAATGGCCTGCGGTCACCAGCCACAGCTTCCAGGGAGCAGAAGCCATCAGTCCAGCTTCTTGCAGTAGCCAGAGGGAGCTGTTTGGAGACTTCTCTCAGTAGCTGACTTGGCTTATCCTCCTCGTGGAGTACAGGACACCAAGGGGCGTCCCTGCTGTCCCATCTTCCAAAGGTATACAACAGCAAGGTCTGGTCAGCATGTTGGCTGTTTGACGTGAGTAGTCATGGTCTGAGAGTCAGCAGTGAGAAATAAATTCTGCCAGAGCTAATCTACTCCTTGTTTCTCAGCAGCCCAAGCCATCCTTCAGCAGTTGCTGCTGGAGACTACCCCTTACTTAAAGGACAGCATGCAAAGCACAACTTGCACAGCAAACCTAGGCTCATCCTTTTACGCCCCCCCGCCCGCTTAATGAACATACAATTTATAGCCAATGTACCATAAGCCCACTGTTAAGACACTGTTGTAGGTGGAGCTCTATGAGCATGACACAGTCGACCACGGATACAAGGGCCAGCAAATAAATGATTCTGTGTCAGACATTTCAGCCCAAGATATTAGAGATTCACTGACTACAGTGTGGGAAGAGCTGTTAAATACAAACAATTGCAGTAGTCTCAGCCTTCCAGAGTCACTTTGACTACCACGTAAATCAGAAACTCATCCTTCACCTTGAAAAATTATCTTTTTTTTTTTTAATTGATTGGAATGCCTTCATATATCATACACAGTTGCCAGGCCATTGAGTGAATGACACCAAAACAAAAGAGAAAAAATGCACGACTTGCTCACAGAGGTAACATATTCTTTCATAATTACATCTGGGGGTACATGAGAGGGTCCCCTGGCACATCAGTAACCTTATTCACAGTCTGGAAAGTTCCACTGAGGAAGAACGTATACTATTAACTACAGCAGCCCTGTAAACCAGGAGACATGAATTATTGCTTTGCTAATGATGTGCTGCGCTTCCTTGGGCAAATCACTTGTAGGTGCCTTCTCCCCTCCCATTCCCTCTGTCTACCTTGTACAAATCCATCTCCGCCTCCTTCGAGCAGGGAGAAGCCTCTTGCCGTGTACTAGGGACACTGCTGTGTCAGGCACTGCACAACCTCAGCGTGAGCCTATCAGTTCTGCCTCACACACATCACAAATAATGACAAACCATCGCACCTTGGCCCACAGCATTACCTGTCTGGGTAGTCCCTGGCGTCCACAGGCACCAGAACCGTAATACGGGAGTAAAGTTCAGTTTGGGCCCAGGGTAAAGGCAAGAACTAGTGCTGGGTCTGAAAGACTGAAGCACATCCCCTTCTATTATTTAAAGGGTGAGCTGCATGCTGACATTTTACTTAAAACAGGAGATGTTTAACTGACTGGCAAAGTCAAATTTTCAGACATTCCTTTGTCTTGCAGAGCTAAAAAGTAACATTGACTATACCAAATACAGAGGCAGTAAATTACCATTTGTAAATGCATCACATGAACTTGTGGATACGTTTAGATCAAAGGAGTATAATGAGATATTCTGAATAATACAATGAGGTATTCCAAGTAATATTTGATGCACCTAATTACTGAGAACATGCCTCACAGAGTTCTCCAGTAGCGGTATCAATGCCCTGCAGGTACTTGTCCGTGCAGCCCATTCCCGCTACAGGATCTGTATATTGCCAACCTGGACTGTGCTCGTGCACGTATACAGTCACTGATGCCTGCTAAAAAACTCACACGCCTAGAGGAAAAAGTGTTTGTATGGCATGATAGTTATAGTCGTCCTACTGGAGACCTAAAACAACTCTGCTGATGAGGATGGAGCTCTTCCCAGTTTGTACCACTGGCAAATACGACAAGGCTCTGGCCTTGCAATTAGAGCCCACACGAAACCAGAGGTCCCAGACCTCTCCTAAACTTTGCCACGCATTTCCCAATGTTGAGCAAAGCCGAAAACCGGCAATCTAGGTCTCAAATTAACTCTATAAAAAGATCTCGGACTCCAGCACACCAACTCCAAATCAAAATGAGTCAGCCCCATCACAATCAACCCAGGAACAGCTCCTAGTTGATAATTTAGTCATTTTAATGGATCACTTATAATAGATCTGTCTTTTCTGGAGCTGTGATCTTTTTCTCTATTATTGACTAATATTGAAAATTCCAGCTGTACATACTCACTTCCTCTAAATACCTAATCATCTTATGCAGAAAATATTGAGAAACAGCCCAATTAAACGTGCAATTATTTGTAACCTTTTGTGTTATTGTATCAGGTGGTGAAGCAGTAGCAACACTGGAAAATGTAGGATCTTTGGGAAATGTAGCATATTATTAGATTTGATGAGATCCATTTTCTTGATGGCTTCTGAAAGATCTTTGTGCTAATTAGCTAAGAATACCACTGAATTATTTAATTATCTCTACTTTTGTGCAATAAAATATGTTGTCATATCACACAGTCTATCTTGCTGTTGCTGCTCATAGTTAATGATGCCTTTATAGTTAGCGATTTCCTTTGTTCTCCCACTGTAAGCGGGTTTTGGTGGTACTGAAGAAGGGGGGGAGCAGAGAGGGAAGGCAAAGGAAAAATATCAGTTTTAAAATAAATTTTTATGTGTGGGAAAATCTTTGCACGTGTTTAATTCTCCATGCTATATGCGAAACGTGTTTCCATGCTACAGCAGATCCATATACTTATTGCTAATGCAACAAGGAACGCTTCCCAGAGAAAGAGGGAAGAAACTATCGCTTAAAAAATTAAAAATCAGCAAGGAATGTTTTTAACAAGGAAGAGGTAAATTATGATAATTACTCTGACTGGTAGGGTCCTTAAGCATTACTAATTAGCATTTATTGCCTGGATTATTGAAACAATGTGTGTGTTCCCAAGAGTGAAGAAGAACTGGGATGCTCTTTCCTTCTGAGCTCTGGGAAAAAAAGGCAGGGCAGCAAGAATGCGGTACAGTCAGCAGCGAGGCTCTTATTCCAAGCATCGTGAGCACCAGCCTTGGGCAGAGCTGCACAGACACACTGGGAAGCTTGCACCTTTTGTAAGCCCACACTCTGAATTTCCTAACTGTACAACTGCATTCCACCCTACTCGCAGAACAGGGAATAAAGTTAGGGCAGCACAAAAGGAACGCGGCCATTCAAACAGTCCAAGTGATCTGACAGTGGTTAGAGGTGCAGATTAACATTTACCTTATACCCTGGGTAGTGCAGTGTCTTCTATTACTGGGGTTGTGCGCAAACATACTATGAATAAACGTTTCATCACTTTAAAGTACTGAAGTATGGCCAAAGGCTTTATCACAGAGAAATTCAAGAGTTAACAAATTCAACAAAAAAGAGGTATACAATGCCATTTTCAACCAGTATTTTGACTGGGTTGATGGGACTTTCTCTGTGAAGAGGCTGCAATCAGATTGCAACCTCAGCTGCATTTTAATATCAAGGATTTACAACGTGAATGAAGTTTCAAATTAGAAATCAATTAGAAATTAATCAATCATCTAATCGGCACTACCCACTATACATAGTATCACAACTATAATTTGGTATCTGCCCCAGTAAATCCCTAAGTACTTTGGAAATGATTCTGGAGAGAAAGACAGTAAAAGTACTCTCCATTTTTCGAGCTGCAGTACTACGCAACTCCAGGTACTGTTAAAACCCTTGAAATAAAAGAGCAACAACGGAAAACTGCAGAATGCCAAGGACCTTTTTTACCTTTTACTGCCACCCAACCCCATGCCTTTCAACTTGGGAAAGCAAGTTCCGACTAAGCTACGGCGAGGTCAAGCTCACAGAGCTAAATGCTACAGCTGCTGCTCAGGCACAACTCCTAGACACCAGAGTTTTGCAAGATTTGTGTTATTTTTTTAAAAAAAGCAATATTTAAAAAAAAAACATGCCTCACTATTTATCTTTACCCCTTTTAATTACTTGCATCACATATTGCACGGAATACTTGGGAATGTGTTCTACTAAATGTCACAATAGCATATTAGACGTCCTTTTCATTGAAACTGGTCCCAATCTGGTATTTTTTTTTTAGTGCTGAATAAAATCGTCCGTCCTTCCCGAGCCTGACTTACTTGTTCTATTTATTAATTCAACTAACACCTCATATTTATTTTCTCTCGCATTTTCTTCTTCGGATTAAAAAACTGCCTTTTGGTCCACCGCTTCCTTTCCCTCCGAGGCAAACGCACAAGTGCGGCGAGCGCTGGGAGGACGCTGCGGGAGCGGCGCGGCGCCGCAGAAGCCAGCCTCGCAGCCCCACGCACCGCGCCCGATAACGCCGGCCGGCAGTGCCCTGCTTTTGTCTGCAGAAGGCTGCAGGGCTAGGTCTGAGTGGGTTTATACTCGCTCGCAAAGCAACGATTCCAGCCGGGCATTTCTCATTTCTAATGGGGCTGCCGGCTGCTCGCTGACCGGCGCCGCTCCGGCCGGGGAGCCCCGGGCCCCGCACGGGCAGCCCCGCAGCGCGGGCCGCTGGGAGGGAGGAAGCGCGCCGCGTTCCGGTCGCTGCTCCCTCTTTTCCTCCTCGCAAGAACCTCGCCTTTCCCTCTCGAAAAAGAGGGGGGGGGAGCCCCGTTTTCGGTCTTCCTCCCGGTTTTAATTCCCGCCGACGGTTTGTCACTCCACCTCGCCCCCGCT
>Ga0065711_1039561_pt1 | contig 17714 bp, 10 predicted proteins | sample Hoacrofraction12_FD_59098 | JGI IMG/M metagenome (GOLD analysis project Ga0065711, IMG submission 59098) | Hoatzin crop microbial communities from Cojedes, Venezuela - Epithelial fraction 12 v2 (version 2) | ecosystem: Host-associated > Birds > Digestive system > Esophagus > Crop | place...
AAGACCCGCCTGGACGCGGTCCTGTGCAGCCTGCTGTAGGTGACCCTGCTTTGGCAGGAGGGTTGGACTAGATGACCCACAGAGGTCCCTTCCAACCCCTACCATTCTGTGCGATTCTGTGTAAATGAAATACCAGTCAAACAAACTACAGCATCAGGAGAGTTGTTGAGCGTGACATCACTAGCAGAGAAGTAAATTTGCAATTGTGCACGTTATCAGTTTCTTTCCAGGTGTGTATGAAGGGGAATATCATGAACAATAATGGAAAACATTAATAGATAACATATAAACCGTTCTGGTGAAGGAACAACCTGTTAGTGTCCTCACTGGACAGAAAATTGTAAGTCAATCAACCAAAATAAATGCAAAGCCATAACACCTCTGAAGATTTTTCCACTAATATTATTGATGAGAATCTACATAAAACTAGATGACTACCTATTGAGACTTTGACATTTTGGGTCAGGTACCACAAACACAGCCTCTAGTAACAAAGAACCACCTTGGGAGAAAACATAGTCAAGGTGGGAGGGACACCAGAGCTTGCAGGACTGTTGTCAAGATCTCAGAAACTAATATTTGGTGTAAGAAACTTCTTAATCACTGTGATATAGCACTGGTTTCTCGAGCTCTCGCTATCAGTAATGAAGCCACTGCTACAATCTGCCTAGATCTACCTGATGCCAAAACATCAGCACCACCATATGTGAATTGTAAACTGCCTCCCCAAATGCTCTGCTCAGATCTGAAGACAGAAGCATGTCACCAGTCACTTTATGTGAGGCATCTTCTGCCCACACCTCCAAATTAATGAGCTGAGTCCATTTCAAACCACGTGACTTTCCTGAATTCTGTGTTCGCTCTGAAGCTTCATGTATCCACACGCTGCTGAGGTGATAAAACTAGTGATCTTGCCTAGAACTGTCCCCTTTCACCGCAAAGGAAGCACTTGGAGGAGGAAAAGTTTGAAGCAGAATCTCTCTGGACATCTGCGTTATTTCTGAAAAGAAGCAACTTACAGTTGCTTATAATGTATGCTTTCCTGAGGGTGTAAGGGCGCTTGATGTTCACTTGGGTCAAGGTGATTTCCATGCTTTATGACAAGGTCTTGAATCTGTAATACCTGGGTACTGTCCCATCCACTGCGGCCCCAGTGACAGCTTACATACTCCATCAAATACATCTGTATATTTACTAAAGCCAGCGGACTAAAGATACACTAACTTAAAGGAAGAAAAATTGCATAATGAATAGAGATACTATGTGCAAGCTTTCCTTCTTGGAGCAACACTCAGCAGTAATAAACTAGGACGAAGCTATAGTAGTTTTACCCTTTGCATCTAGAGCCACAGGGCAAGAAGGACATGGGAAGAACATGTTTGCCATCCAAGAATACAGCTTTGCTTGCACAAGAGGAAGCCTAACACATATGCTCGACCAATTTAATAATCACCGTAGACCTCCTTCAAAGAAACGTTAGCAAAACAGATATCAGAAAATAAACAGAAGTATTATAAAAACATGTCTGTTCTCTTGCACTAGGACTCTCAAAGGAATATGATATCAAAATTACAGTCTCTCAGTTTTCACTTCCTATTTTTCTGGGTTTTTTTTCTCTAGATTATTTTGGCTTTCCTATTTTCACAAAGAAAAGGTGGCATTTTAATTTCTTGATGTCCCCCCTTTCATCCATCCTCCCTGCTGTCTCTTCCCTGCATTACTCTCCTTTGCTATGTCTTCGTCTCCTTTCCTTTCCCAGAAGAGGCCAAATGGCTGAATACTTCCCAACAGACAGTCAACTACATTGCTCCTTCCAGGGTAGATTCGTAGAAAGATCAACTCCCTAACTTGCAAGTATTGAAGGCCTAAAGGTTGCTAGCTCTTTCTTCTCACGGATTGTTCTCACTCCCCCTCTCAGCAACCACCTAACCACGGAAGTACTTGTTGGTCCCCACAGCACATACTGCCTGTTGTCAGACATTTGCAGTACTCGATATGCAGGCAGGCAAGCTCAAGCACAATACCTTTCTGTAAATGCATGTAAATTGCTCCATCAACTGTCATGCCCATGGACCTAAGTCATTAAGCATATTAAAAAAAACCCCAAAACATTTAATAGACTGACCCCTTGCAAAATACAGACAGGATGATTACGGTGCAATCCCTTTGCGCCACAAAATTAAACAGCTTCAACAAAACTGAGGACTTCTCTTCAAAGTCTTTGCTGTCTGTAACTATTTTGATGAATATAAGTTTAGAAAGGTAAGAAAGAAGGATATTTTAAATGAGTATAATTTTACAAATTGGACCTCTTACTTGCCAATCCAAGGTCACTGCCTTCTTGATCTTCTAATTCTCTATCTATGGATGTGACGTTCACATCATTAAAATGCAAATCTAAAGTAGAACCTGTTAAATAAAACATTGTATCAATGAATTATCCTTGAATTATCCATAAAACTATCATGATGGCTGAAATGAAGAAACTTTATTTGACTGTTTTTGTTAGTGCTTCCATCATAGAACTCTTTCACATCTAGGTCATGATCTTAAGCATACTACAGACACACAGTGAAGGACATCTGTATTTTCTAAAAGGGCAAACTTTCATATATAAGCTATTTACAGCTCTTTAAGCTGGTGAGATGAACAGAGGATAATGGAGAGGTGGCTATCTATCTGGATTTTCAATAAATCTGTGTCACCTGTTGTGCTTAGATGTACATCAGAAAAAGAGGACAAATAAAGTTTTATTGTTGAATAAAAACAGGTATTATACTTGAGGAAAGGCACTGTAAATGGCCCTTACAACAGTTAGACCTTGGGGTAACTGAGTTACATATCAGGGCATACAGATGTAAGGAATGCCATATTCAAATGAAAATGTGCAATATTTTTAAATAAATAAAGTAAAAAAAAAATCAGTATTTCATTTAGACTCAACAGTTAGACTACCTTTCATTTTAAGGCTTATGTTGGTCTAAAATTTCTCTGGGCAATATCAGTTATCAGTATACTATTATACTTATTATATTGTCAGTTATTAGTATACTATTATCAGTATACTTCTTATTAGGTCCACAGCTTATAAAGTGTTAGAAGGTATACATTTTTTCCCTTCTTCCTCTTAACTTCTTTTCTGTGCAGAAAGGGGTGTAATTAAGGAATTTATCCCTCTGTACCTATACTTAACTAATGCTGAACAACTGCACAGTCAGCAAGACAGAAGTCTGCATAAATACTGATTTTACAGGTGGGAAAGTGACTATCCCAGTCACTGTGGTCAGTGACGGTGATCACCTTTGTAAAGAATTTTTAGATTTTTATGCTGAAAATCACTATTAAAAACAGGCACAAAGCCTAAATGAGTTGAAAAGGAACAGAAATAAAAGACACAGTGGCTTGTGTGCAAGTTTCCAGAAGTTCCAAAAGGGATCTCTTGATCCCTTTGGATTAGACTGATTCCTCTGTCATAGCCTAGTCCTAAACATTAGGCACTGTAAACTGCAGAAAATCTTTGGCAGAAGTACTAGACAGTTGTAAACGTGCTAAAAGTCAGAAACTGAAAGGACCATTTGGATCATTAATACAAGATAAGCGCAGTGTTACTATGTACAGGCATTTTCTAATGTCGACTAGGCTACCTAACAGAGTCCACAGTCGCGGATCTCCAGATAATACGTAAAGGGAGTTACTGACCTATAAGCACAACAGTGCTCAGCAAGAAGCTGCCTAAGCTGCCCCGAACAAAATACCAGCCAAGAGATAAAGTTCATATACTACACAATGACACTCATGACAAAGATACCCAAGAGTTAACAGCTCTTTGTGAAGAGTTACTAGTCTGGGTCTCAAAGGCAACACCACTTTATTAGTATGGAGATGTGCCCAAACAATAATCCTTATCTTTCAGCAGTACTGACAAAGCAGCTTGGTGTCCAACAGTCAGAGGGAGGAAACTCTCTCTGCATCATCGTTCTGGCCTGAAGGCATATGCCCTAGCTTTTCAAAGTTTTCCAGCAATAACCTGTCTCAACATCCTTTGTGCAAAAACGCCATACACACATAAGAGCAAACCTCTCATCGCTATGCTGCAGGATATTCTGGGAGAGATCTCTCTCATTTTCACCAAGTGAAGATGTTCAACTTTCTTCCAAAAAATTCAAAATTCGCTCAGTCATGGAAAGAGAGACTTTAAAATCCCAGCATTAGCACCATCATTATCTTTAGACAGGGAAACAATCTGTTTTTTTCAAGCGCCTGCAATTCCCCACATTACCCAGATGTCATTAATATTTGAAGTTATTTGCAGTGTATGGCTCAATATGTTGCTGCGCAAGTACAACAAGCAGGAATGAAACACAGCGAGGCTGACATAAATCATACTGCTCAAACAATAGATCAAATCTAAGCCTGCACCCTTACTATATCACTAACCTGTCCTGTTTTCCTAATGTGAGACCTTAACTCATTCTGCCACGTTTGTCTTCCCCTACCACAAAAAGGACTGACATGTCTCCTCACTGTTTATTATCTAGCTTTTCAAAGCTTAATTTCTGATACCTTCCAGCTCTCTCAAATTCCACCTCACATGGTGGAAAGTCAGTGTAGCGCAGGGAGAGAACACAGACAGCATCTTACGATCACAACGTATATATGGGAAGCGAATGGAGAGACACCAAGTCTCCTTGAACGGCAAGTCTCCCAGATGGGCAAAATCCCCATGCTTGATTATCCAGTAGAAAGCAATGGAAGTAACCAGAACATTCCCAGGGGGAGGTCCACACAGACCCTAACACAGACAACAGGATGGAGTGTCAGGCTGGCAGCTGTCCCCTAATGTTAATGTCCCACCTTCTCCCCACTACCACTTGAGTCACTTCCCTTCACTGCTGCTCATTCCCTATTTATTCTTCTCCAAGTCTATCTCCTCTGACACTTTGTTTATCTAATTTCTCTAGCATCTTAAAAAAAAATTTAATTTATTCTTTTTTTTTGTGCTAATTTTCAGGCAGACTTTGAACACCTGGCAGCTTTTATGTTCTCAAGATTATGCTGCTTTCTTTTTTTTTTCCACCAGAACGAAACCAGACAGCTCAACCAGTCTCCCTTGACTCTGACAGGAGCAGACTGCAACAATGTACCTTCTTCCATTCCATCATGCCTCAGGTTTCAACACATTGTCCAAGCCTCAATGCTAAATACTAGTTCCATCTAATTGGTATGCTTATTCCCAACTCCCCCTTCCCTTCCCCAGCTCTTGGGGACTATTACTCAGCGAGCAGACAGAGAGGGCCTGGAGCTCCCTGTGAGATCAAGATGAAGAGCCACAGAAAGGGCTACAGACCCCACCGTCTGACAAAGCTTCCTCAGTCCTTACTAACATCACTCTTCTGCATTTCCCCTAATACTTTATCCAAACCCATTCATCCCCTTTTCCCATAATCACCTAGCCTGTTCCTTTGCTGCAGCTCTTTTTCTATCCCTATTTTTAATTATTCTTCAATCCAGCACCTCCTACAAGAACACGATGTATTTATTTTCTGTTCTACAATAACATCTTAATTTTCTGCCCTATTCAGATTACGTGTAGCACTTTATTTTCAACGCCATCCTGTATATCCACGAAGCAGAACTCTGGAAAAAGTATGTATATATATATATAAAATGATTTTAAGAAAAAAAAACCCCAAATCTACACAGTTACCATAAAGTACACCAACTTAAACATATATGAGACATGTATTTTATGATTCACATTCTGTTAACAAACACAGCATACTGAAAACTGTTTTGGAAAACATCTGTAAACAGCAGAGGCGTATTCTAACTCAGAGGCATCAAGAGTCTTTTATGCTCAATACGATAATCACACCGGGACATGGGAAATACAGCATATCACTGTTTAAACAACTTTCCAACACTTGTTCAATATATCACAATTTAAAAATTATACTGAATTAGCACCACATCTAATATTATTAATATTAACCGTAAGCCAATGAAATATATTACTTGCATAGAATAAAAACTAAAATTCTGCTCATTCTAATTCTGAAATTTAACTAACACACAGATCATCAAACAAACCTTTAAGGAAAGCAAGCTATACATTTGCAAGACTGCAGAAAAAGATCCATCGCTTAATATTCTGTGCACATTTCCTTCCTAAAAAAATTAAGAGAGGAAATGCCTAACTTACCATGTCAAAGTGCTGACTCACTGTCTGCAGCTTCCTGGTCGCTGCTACACATCGATTTAAACACAGAAAGCTTCAAGCACACCAGCTAATCAAAGCAACTGCCTCATCATGTGACTTACACCACAGAATGTGAAATACAGCATTTTTCAAATCACAACATTCCCTGTCACAGCCTCTTGAATAAACCACATTTAGTGTAAAAGTGCCACAAATTTCAATGAGTTTGTGGATAATACTAAATTAAGGGGAGCAGCTGACACACTCAATGGCAGGACTGCTGTTTAGAGGGGTCTCAAAAGGCTGGAGAACTGGACTGATGGAAACCTCATGAAGTTCAACAAAGGCAAATACAATAATGCTGCACCTGGGACAGTAGAATCTCTTGCAACAGTACAGGCTGGGGGCCAAATGATCAGAAAGCAGCACTGCAGAAAAAGATCTAGGGATTCTGATGAACGACACGTTCCGCATGTCTGTGGCAATAAAAGCGAACCGCATATTGGCCTGCATTAGTAAAAATGTAGCCATCAGGTTGGGGGAAGTGGTTATTCCTCTCTGTCCAGCACCTGAGCAACCACAGCAGGAGTGTCATGACATGTTTTGAAGTTCCTAGTGTCTAGTTATTATTGAAATGTTTATCTCCTTTTATCATTTTCCACACAAACAGCCTAGCTGGTTGGAAGCATGGGAAAGGCTCTGGGCTAATGACAGAAATTTTGGAATTATTTCCCCGAACCTGTCTTGTGCACTCAGAAGGCAAGGGCTCCTCCTCTTTGTGTCTTTTTCAATCTGGTCCATGTAGTGTGAACAAAAGATTTTTGTCCTTGAACATACAGATAATCAGAGTGGAGAATATGCGGTCAGCCAAAGAAAAATCTCCCATTTTCATGTGAACATGTTAAGATCTGTAATTTCACCTGTTATAGTAATATTAAAAAAAAAAAAGTCAAATCTCATCAGCCCACTAACACAGGTTGAGGAGTGCATTCAGGAGGAGTACAGGAGGAGGAGAAGGAGACGCTACTTCTACTTCTAGCAACAGTGAGTTGCATTACAGACATTTTACACATTTTTTTAAATCACTGGCAAATACCAATGCCAAAATTCTAGTTTAAATCTCCCATTCACTCATGCCTATGCTCATATTGAAGACCTTGTGAAAAATGATTTTGGGTGAAAAAATTTAAATTAAATTTCTGATATTGCTTTTAATTACATATAATTAAGGCATGTGCAGGACAATCAGAGGATGAAGCCCAGCCAGCATGGGTTCGTGAAAGGCAGGTCCTGCTTGACCGACCTGATCTCCTTCTATGACCAGGTGACCTGCCTAGTGGATAAGGGAAAGGCTGTGGATGTTATCTACCTGGACTTTAGTAAGGCCTTTGACACTGTTTCCCACAGCATCCTCCTGGAGAAGCTAGCTGCTCATGGTTTGGATGGGTGCACACTTTGCTGGGTAAAAAACTGTCTGGATGGCCAAGCCCAGAGAGTTGTGGTGAATGGAGTTAAATCCAGTTGGTGGCCGGTCGTGAGTGGTGTTCCCCAGGGCTCAGTTTTGGGGCCAGTCTTGTTTAATACCTTTATCAATGATGTGGCTGAGGGGATTGAGTGCTCCCTCAGTAAGTTTGCAGATGACACCAAGCTGGGCAGGAGTGTCCATCGGCTCAAGGGTAGGAAGGCTCTGCAGAGAGATCTAAACAGACTGTATCGATGAGCCGAAGCCGATTTTATGAGGTTCAACAACAGGGCCAAGTGCCGGGTCCTGCACTTGGTGCACAACAACCCCATGCAACGCTACAGGCTTGGGGAGGAGTGGCTGGAGAGCTGCCCAGCGGAAAAGGACCTGGGGATGCTGGCTGACAGCCAGTTGAACATGAGCCAGCAGTGTGCCCAGGCAGCCAAGGCGGCCAGCGGCATCCTGGCTTGTACCAGAAATAGCGTGTCCAGCAGGAGTAGGGAAGTGATCGTGCCCCTGTGTTTGGCACTGGTGAGGCTGCACCTCGAATACTGTGTTCAGTTTTGGGCCCCTCATTACAAGAAGGACATTGAGTTGCTGGAGCGTGTCTGGAGAAGGGCACCAAAGCTGGTGAAGGGCCTAGAACACAACTCTTACGAGGAGCGGCTGAGGGAACTGGGATTGTTTAGTCTGGAGAAGAGGAGGCCGAGGGGAGACCTTATTGCTCTCTACGACTACCTGAAAGGCGGTTGTAGTGAGGTGGGTGTTGGTCTCTTCTCCCAAGTAACCAAGACGAGAGGAAATGGGCTCAAGTTGTGTCAGGGGAAGTTTAGATTGGGTATTAGGAAAAATTTCTTTACTGAAAGAGTTGTAAAGCATTGGAACAGGATGTCCAGGGAAGTGGTGGAGTCACCATCCCTGGAGGTGTTCAAAAAATGTGTAGATATGACACTTCAGGACATGGTTTAGTAGGCATGGTGGTGATGGGTTGACGGTTCCAACCTTAGTGATTCTATGATTCTGTATTAAAGCAGGTGTGTACAACATTACTGTCTTTACCAATACGCTCTTTGAACCTACACTGAAACAAGAAGTTGTTGAATAATGCAAGAAAACACGCAGAACTGGAGATAAAATGTTAAGACTTACCTATTACCGATTCAACTGTGTTACTGCCAGAATAGAATGGGAGCGCTTTGCCACTGATAGCAGAGACAGTTGTAGGAGATGAACTGTCTGATCCAACACTGGAGGCCAGACTGGAAGCTATACTTGAAGCAAGTGGGTTAACTGCTGAAAAAACACTGAGATGATTCTGTTAAAAAAACCAAACAACACATGTTTATACACACAAACACACACAGATGTATGTACAAACACATAAAATAAACAGAATGTATTTTTGAAAGTGGTTATTTTAATTCAAACAGAAAGAAATCCAGAAGAGCCCTCTGAATGAACAGATTAGGATAATTTTCCTTATCATTTACCAGCAAATGTGTTTCTCCAATGTGGCTGGACATCGCTACCATAGGAGGGACTTCTGCTTTTAGAAAAAAATGTATTTAAATACTTGCAAATAAGCTCCACAAACATAATTAGTTAGCTGAAGTCTGATGCTCCTTTTCAAAAGGAAAATATCTGTTGAGGAATCGTACCATTTCATTATGCGTTCGGACACAAATTATATTCTACATTATTTTTTTGATCTGCAAATTTTCTCATTTAATCTAAATGCAATTGGTCCATAACCTGATCTTGGGTTTAGATAGATGAGAAACATGACTGCACTGCACAGATGTGTCATGTTATACAATGACCTGTACCTGTCTTACTTCTTTCTAGCTGAACGTTTTTCACACAAATCACACATTTAAATTATACAGTGTAAGAAATGCAAACAATATGTAACCATGTAACATTCTAAACTGGAAAGTAACTTCATAAAGTCTACAGGGACTTGGTGCAGGGTTTCTAGTATATTAATTCCTTTTACTGTTTATTATTTATATATTCCCTCCAATCTTTTAGTTAATAAACCAACACTTCACTGTGACTGATCGATCTACACATCCTCTCATTGCCTTCTGTGTGATGAGAAGTGATTGTGCAGTATCTGCTCTCCTGACTTCTACCAATACTACAGAAAATTTCTGTTTCAAAGCTAGATAGAATGCAAGCTTGAGGCCGATAATGACCATGAGATTTAATAACTTTTTCTTTAAAAATAGGCACAAACTGAAATATAGAAAGCTTCACTTAGACACATTTTTTTACTGCGATGGTGGCCAAACACTGGAACATGCTGCCAAAGAGGCTGCGGACTCTTCATTTTTGGAGATATTCAAAACACTACTAGACAAGGCACTGAGCAACCTTCTCTAGATGACCCCACTTTGACAAAGGGCAGATGGACTACAGATCTCCAGAGAATCACCAGATGGTTTGGGTTAGAAGGGACCTTTACAGATCATCTAGTCCAAACTTCCTGCCATGGGCAGGGATATCTTTCACTAGATTAAATGCTTGAAATGATGCTCAAAGCCCCACCCAACCCAAGCTTAAACACTTCCAGGGATGGGGCATCCACAACGCCTCTGGGCAACCTGTTCCAGTGTCACACCACCCTCATAGTAAAGAACTTCACCATTATATCCAATCTAAATCTAACCTCCTTCAGTTTAAAAAGATCTCCCCTTGTCCCGTCACTATGGGCCCTGGTAAAAGTCTTTCTCTGTCTTTCTTGTAAGCCCCTTTTAAGTATTGGAAGACCACAATAACATCTCCCTGCAGCCTTCTCTTCTCCAGGCTGAACAACCCCAACTTTCTCAGCCTTTCTTCACAGCAATGGTGTTCCAGTCCTCAGACCATTTTTGTGTCCCTCCTCTGGACCCACTCTAACAGGTTCATGTCTTTCTTGTACTGGGAACCCCAGAGCTGGATGCAGCGCTCCAGGTGGGGTCTCATGAGAGCGAAGCAGAGGGGCAGAACCTCTTCCCTCAACCTGCTGGTCACACTTCTTTTGATGCAGCCCTAGATAATTGTCTTTCTGGGCTGCAAGTGTACATTGCTGGCTCATATCCATTCTTTCACCCACCAGTATCCCCAAGTCCTCCTCTGCAAGTGCTGCTCTCAAACCATTCACCACCCAGTCTGTACTGATACTGACCTTGTGCTCAGACTTGTTGAACTAGAACAGAGGTCCCTCCCAAGCTCAACTGTTCTATGATATCCTTTTCCAAACTTTGTTTACAACACATTCTCTAATATCCCCAATGCAACATGTTCAATGGAACATTTCTTTGCTGCTTTCTGTTTTCATAAATGTTTGAGCCGGAAAAAAATCATCTCTGAACTGACAATACATATTAAACCATAAAGAACAGCTGTTTAATTAAAAAAGTAAAATAAAGAAATGACAAGGCATAGAATTCTTAGGTTATAACTCTGATCACTTTCCCTGTCATTGGAGAAACATGATATCAAAGTCAACACAAGTTGGAGAGGCAATACTTTCGGATTACTGAAAAATTATCACACTCAAAATATATCCTCTTTTGGCCTGCCCCATCTTAATCTGAGACCTCTTGGTGAGAGGGAAGTGAAGAAATTTCACACACTCTCACAAAGCTGATAGATCTCTTCAGTTAGTTCTCTTTCTCCCCAGCATAAACACCTACATCTACTAGACTATTTAGTCTCTTTTTCATCCCAAAAATATTTACAAACAGCAAGCCTCTTGTCCCCCCCTATACCTACACACAGATGTACTCGTGCAGCTCAAAGATTTCTTTCCTTCTGTTTTGACAGACCAAGACTGACCCTACCTGTGACTTCAAAACTCTGTTCTGGGAGATATCTAAACAGAATGGAGAGGCAAAATAGACAGAAACAAGACAGGACAGAAAGGTTATTAAAAAAAGATGTCAAAGCTTTATAATTACATGGCAGAATTTAATACAATACCCTATTTAAATGGAGATTAAATAACACTTCTTTTTAAAAAAGAATAGAATTAAAACAACTTGCAAAGTATTCTTAGGATCACCAGATAATAGGAAAATTCAGGTTGGAAGGAGCCTCAGGAGGTCATCTAGTCTTAACCTCCTGATCAGAGCTAGGCCAGCTATGACGTCAGATCAGGTTACTCGGTGTTTTAGCCAGTCTGGTCTTGAAAACCTCTGAGGATTGGAGACTGCACAACCACACTCAGCAATCATTGCTTGACTCTCCCCATGGTTAAAAACTTCTTCCTTATACCCAGTTTTAGCTTCTTGTTTCAACTTACATCTGTTGTCTCTTGTCCACCCACTGTGCAGTGCTGTGAGCAGGGTGCCTCCATCTTCTTGATGACCTCCTCACAGGTATTGGAAGGCTGCTACTAGGTCCTCCTGCAGGCCTCTCTTCTCCGGGCTACACAAGCTCTGCTTCCTCAGCCTTTCCTCACAGAGCAAGTGCTCCAGTCCCCTGACCATCTTGGCAACCATGTCCTAAGCTTGCACTAGTTTACTGATGTAATCCCAAAACTGGATGCACTATTCTAGATGTGGTCTAACAAGTGCTAAGCACAAGGGTAACCCCTTCCATTGATCTACTTCATACTCCTGTTAATACAACCTGTGATAATATTGGGTCGTCTTTGCTGTCAGAGCACACTGTTGGCTCACGTTCAGCTTGCTGTCCACAAAGACCTTTAGGTCCTTTTCCACAGAGCTGCTTCCCAGACAGTTTTTGTTCTCAGCCTGTATTGTTGCAAGAGGTTCTTGCTTCCCAGGTGTAGGAACTTTGCACTTGTCCTTAATGAATTTCATAAAGATCTCGTTGGCCTATTCCTCTTGCCTGTCTATGTCTCTCTGAATGGCAGCCAGCCTTCTTGACTGGTCCTGCCAATTTCATGTCATCTGCAAACTTGATTCCCCCACCAGGTCACTGATAAAGATGTTACACTGGGTATGTCCTATTTACTTTGTTACAAAAATTAATAGCAGTAGAAAGTCATGTAAAAACTACTTTTTAGGGCAAATCACAAAAAAATTCAAAGAATTTCCAAGGCTGCCACTCTCACTAATCTATAGATGTGTAGGGAGAAAAAACCCAATGTATACTTTTAAAGTGGTTCGTGTGCTATTACTCTTCTATACAGAACTCATAGGATCCACCCCTAACTATCTTGTGTTTTCTCTCCTTATGTGTTCTACACCACTCATCCTGCTTTTTAAATGTAAGATACATTTTAGTCCTCTACTTCTGATTATACACTCCTGTGCAGCTGCATGAATGGCAAATGGTAAAACTTCTGTTCTCATTTATCTTGATCATTGTAATTAACAAAGCATCAGGGTTCTTGTCCTAGCAGTGCAAAGCTGGCACAGTTTTAAGCTCCTCTGCATACAGAGAATGACCTCTAACACCTGATGGATTTAGCTTCATGACAGGTCAAAGCTATGCCCTCCTCCCTGTCACTTCAACTGTTTTTCTAGTTTTGAGCATCTGACGTTTGAACCACTGTATTGGCATCTTTCCTCTGGCCTCCATTAAATTTTATCAATCCATACCCAAATGAAGTTAATCCAAAACTTCACTGTGAAAACTCTGCCATAGAATTGCTGTAATCAAAAGCATCCTCAAATTGCATCATATTCTTCTCATCCCTGGTACTCCTGCAGTGCACATCTTTTGCACATTTTCACAGAATCAAAAGCTGGCTGTCCAGGACCATGTCCAGACAGCTTCAGCATAACTCCAAGGAGGGAGACTCCACTACTTCTCTGGGCAACCTGTTCCAATGCTCAGTCTTACACGCACAGTAAAAAAAAAGTATTTCTATACACTTAGATGGAACCTCCTGTTTCAGTCTGAGCCTGTTGACTCTTGTCCTGTCACTGGGCACAAATTTTCCTCAGTCGATGTTGTAAAGGGCCACATAAATTTGATACTGCATTAATAAATTATCAAAAAGGGCAAAATATTTACAGCATTTAGCTTTTGGCAATACCTGCTTGTTGTCTTGTTCATTTACTTTCTGCAGATTCTCAGCTAGGAAGCTTCGATGCTTTGCCTGAAAGAAGAAAAATGCTTCCATGACATTTAATCAATGATCACTTGATCCCTATATTGGGAGATGGAAATCTTTCCTGTCACAATGACTAGCTCTGCAGCCTATGGTTTGTCTGAACATCTACGTGTAAGAAAGCAATCCTGACTGGAGAACTTTACTCTAGAGTAATGATCTTGCCATCACCTACAACAAGTTACCATTTACAAAAAACACTTTCCTTCCTTTCATTCTTTTTCTGTCTTTTACTTCTGCACTTCTCTGTGCATCTCAGGTTATAGAAATCAATTCTGACAAGTTAGAGGTTTGCAAGAAGGCTGATCAGCTTGGTTGCAGCTTATTTACATGTGCCATTGGAGCCGCTTTTTTAAACAGTTCCTTTCTGACAATTTAGAAGTATAACCAGTATTATATTAGAGTAAGAGAAATTTAGCTTTAACAGGTAAACCCTTGGCTTTCAGCTTTTTTCTTGCAGGTCAACAGAGCTGTTTCATATCCCTGAAAAATATCAGTCTGCTCTTCTCTAGCACTGCCTGTTTCCTCCCCACCCCCCAAGTACAGGATTATAACTCCTCACCGACTTCAATTTCAACCACTCTGCTCTCACTGCTAATGCTACAAATCTCTCTCTTCAAAAGGCTTGTTCTATTTTATCATCTATGTTTGTCTCAGCAATGAACTTGTTGCAGGTGGAAGAAGAAACAGATTGAAATTAATCAAAGATTGGAACTCATAAATAGTATCAACAGCCAGAAATTAATGCATCTTTTCACCATCAATTTTCAACAATAATTAAAACTGAATCCCACCAAGTCTAACTATAACTTTTTCCCCATTGTTATCATGTTCTGTTCTTGGCAACACGGGCTCAAAATGACAATCACATTTCCGCAAAGTTAGAATTTACTGCATGTCAGCTGAGCTGCAGTGACTGTTTGCATGAGTGTCCTTGGCCTGTGACAACTGTGAACTAATTTGATGCTGTTTAGCTCACTAAAGAAGAGGTTTCCAAACTCGGTGTTCTAAGTTGCCAAAAATCGATGCTGATACACGAGGCAGGCAACATTTTCTGCAGAATCTAATTTAACTTAAGATTGCATTTGTACTTCTAGACCCATATTATTCACATACCTGATCTTCTCGTTCAAAGCCTGGTGCTTTTGGATAGCTAGATGTCGGTGAAGAAACACCTGATGTGCTAGACTCAGAACACAAAACGCCATTTGCTAATGATCTCTGTCTACAAAGAGGTCCAAGTGGTGATAAAGAACTACTGCTACCAGAACTTGATGTTACAGTTGGACTTGAAGAACAGGAAATCTGCAGAAGACATAAAACAGTGTCTAATATACTGTATGATTTTTTTTTATGTTTACAGCTGTAGTCTCCCTCTGTAACCCCATCAGTTGAAATTAAGAATTAATTTCAGTCTTACATAAATACAACTTAACTTTGGTTTATTTGTATATATTTTTGGTATTAGCTTAAAAAAGAAGCAGATGACAAAATTCACATGGAGCTATTGTAAACATACAGACTTCAAAAGGAGATGCACTTGTACACACCAGAATATAGCCTTGTTTGGTCCCTATGCACAAAATGAATCACAGACGGAGATTACTTAATGGATATTAAATTACAATAAAGGAATACTTGCTTTCTGACAACCCTGACTTTCATTCATTCCTGTATTTCTTAATTTACAGTTTAATGCAAGCATCATACAACATTTCACAGTTTTAAAAGAACTCATCCGGATCAAGCCAAGCAGCTGAGAGAGACACGCAGAATCTTGGCAAAAAGCATCTCAATGCTTGTTTGTAAATATAAAAAAGCTGTTTTCTGAGATTCTTAAATATTAAAATGTTTATAGATTAATAAATTAACATTTTAATATTTAAAAACATTACTGAGTTTATAATTTTATTTCTGCTGTACATTTTCCAGACAGTTTTAAACTTCTAAAGTAAAAGGCTTAAGCTGCAGGTACAATCTGTAAGTAGGTCTGGACAATTTTCTGTCTAAAAGTACAATTCTGATCAACCTGAAATTTATGAACTCAAGTGCCAGCATCCTACAATAATATGTGTGAGTGAAATTGCAGGCACTGCTTATTTCTACATTTTCAAAGTAAACTATTCAACTTTCTTCTTAAACTAGATTGGTAACTAGACTCACAAAGGCTGCATGGAAATAGTTACATCCTACATTCATGCCTAACAGCCCAGTGGTGAGAACACTCAGTGTGCTTGTTTTGGCACAGAATCTGCCAGCTCTCAAGAAACTAAACTAGTCAACATAATAATAGAGTGAAATTCTGCCAAAGTTGTTTTGGTTTGTTTACATACAAAATACACACTGAAACAGACAGACGAAACAAGAAAAACTACATAGTTTACTGTTAAACTCTCCACTTAGGGTTAACCCTAACCCTTAATTTTACTCTATGCTCCAAAGAATGTGAAAGTATTTTACACAAATCAGGATTTTAACAGGAGATACCTCTCTCCCCAGGATAGTACAACCTCAAGTCATTCCCCCTGAGCAGCAGGAACTTCAGATTCAAATTCCTGTAGACCAGGTAGAGGACAGACATGAACCCAGATGAGGTATTAACCATAGATAGAAAAAAAACACCTCCAACAAATGTAAGCTCTATACTCGCTGAAGATTATTACCTATGCATCCACTCACTCCAATCCCTACAGAAAATCTCCTGTCACAAACCTTATCTGTGTGGAGTTCTGTAATTAGATTGCTTCTGAAATCCAAAGACAGCTTCTCTACACAACAGTCTGAAATGTACATATACCCTGAGAGCTGACAGAAGTAGAAGACTAGGCACTACAGCAAAAATAATTAAATTGATAACCAAAGTTTACCGAGACAAAATTCTTTCTTTAGTCGAAGGCTGAAGAATTCATGTTTTGACCACAAGCTTGTTACAACATGCAATGCTTCTGTCACCATGTACTCTAAATCCAAAACTAAGGATTGACCCTGTGCATGGGGATGCTAAGTTTGCACATTTTTTTCAGCTCTAAAACACTGAAATCCTTTCTTTATGCTAGAGAGAAAAAGAAAATAAAAGGATAATGCCAGGAGAAAAAACACTGCGCCTAAGTGAAATTAAAAAAAAAGAAATTTTTTTTTTTGGTCAATAAAAACATGCTAAGCTATTCAGTTCCATATTAAAAGATTTTGAAAACATAGTTACATCTTGTAAGTACACTTAAAAACATACTTCTGGTAGCACAAGGCTGCTTAATGCAGCACACAAATACGTAAGACAAAATGACTGGACAGCAAAAGCAGACTAACACCTGAAGTAAGATACTAATTTATATCAGCTACTGACTCAAATCAAGGATGAGTTCCCTAAACTGCACAGAATTTTTCTCAGATGCATATTTTACGTCCGCTCTTTCAGCTCAGCAGGCAACATAGATTATTCTGCCAACACAGGAAGATGTACATCATGGTTACTCCCCTACAATGTGAGCTAATGAAGATCAGGGGAAGAGGGAGGAAGGAAGATAGCCATTATGGATTACTTGTCCTGGAGGGCTATCTGCAGACAACAGAGCCATAAGTGGGGAATGATGCCCTTGTTCATTCAGAAGTAGTGGGCTTGAGGTACAGCGTTAATGGTCAGGATCAGATGATATCACGTATGTAGACCATTAGATAAGACCGTAAGGTGCCACTCGTGATTCCTTCTGGTTACAGTAAGTATCAACGGTGGCATTAACATACATATATAGACAGAGCGAGCTGTAAGCATTAAGAGCTTACAACACAATTTTGTGCAGTTTTGCTCTGAAAAACTAAACTAAACTAAACCAATCACTCACAGAATCACAGAATGGTAGGAGTTGGAAGGGACCTCTGTGGGTCATCTAGTCCAACCCTCCTGCCAAAGCAGGGTCACCTACAGCAGGCTGCACAGGACTGCGTCCAGGCGGGTCTTGAATATCTCCAGAGAAGGAGACTCCACA
>Ga0065711_1006324_pt1 | contig 17712 bp, 15 predicted proteins | sample Hoacrofraction12_FD_59098 | JGI IMG/M metagenome (GOLD analysis project Ga0065711, IMG submission 59098) | Hoatzin crop microbial communities from Cojedes, Venezuela - Epithelial fraction 12 v2 (version 2) | ecosystem: Host-associated > Birds > Digestive system > Esophagus > Crop | place...
CCTGCCTGGACAAGGTCCTGTGCAGCCTGCTGTAGGTGACCCTGCTTCGGCCGGGGGGTTGGACTAGATGACCCACAGAGGTCCCTTCCAACCCCGACCATTCTGTGATTCTGTGATTTATGGTTTACTGGAGAACAACTCCAGAAATCTCCTACTTTCCTGTGCATTCAAAAGATAACGCTGTTTTTTACACTTAAAGGAAAGAAGGAACTTCTCTGACTTTTAGGATTTTTAGATCATCTTCCTTTACTTGTATCTCAACATTATTAATCTGATTGTCCTCCAAGGTCTGCACTGGGAAAAGTAGTTAAGAATATGATTAATTTAGAGAGCACGGTTGGGTATCAATAGATATGAATAGATACAGAAGTGCATTCATGAAGAAGGACGCTTCTGAGATGTGAATGTGCAGATTTAACAATTCCTCTAAAAAAAATTGTGTAAGATGCTATGAGTGCCTTTACAGCAGTACCCATGTAGCGATAAACAGGGCGCGTGGTCAAAGATGGTCAAAACAGACCAAAGAATCCTGCTTAAAGATTTCTGCTTTCAGTTTCCAATTTGACTGAAATTTAAGCCAGTTTGAAGAAGTATTAGTTTGGGTACAATTTTGGTATCCTCTCGCAAGCCAGGAGGATCACATGCTATCATAACCCAGAGCTCCTGGGCTCTTAAACTCTGAAGAGTGGAGCAACCCTTCATTAGCTGTGCAATTAATTTCCCTGGTGCTGTGCTGGGCCCCACGTCCCGAGCAGATTTAAATTCAGCAGTGAGAGCAGAGGAGGCCAAAGGCCTTTCTGCACATGCAGATGACTTACTGCTTCATTTTTCATGGTTACTCAGGTAGGCAGCACCACGCTGACAGTTAATGTAGAAAATGGGACACCTCCTCCTCCGTGGAGATGGAGCAGGGGAGGGATGAAGGGTGATTTGATGGAGAGGCCGGCAAACCCAGGGAAGCAGCAGATGTCCTGTTGCTGTGCACTGCAGTACAAATGAAGATGTGAGAGAAAATTTGTAATATAGTATCCAAGGAGGTGTAAATTAGCCATCCCTTTCTGACAAGTGCTGCCACCAGCTCCTTCCTGAAGCCGATTCCTGCTCCCTGCTTGGGGTGATGTGTGAGAGGAACCCCTGGGATGTTGGTCTAACTACATCGTGCTTCCAAAGGCCCATGAGGAGCATGCTGCAGAAATAGCACGTGCCTATCCCAAAATTGCAAAAGCTGCTAAAGTCAGAAGGTTTGCAGAGCCCTGAATGAGCTTCCTGACAGAGCAGGTAGAGGAGCGGGCGGTGGAGTGGAAGCAAAGGTTTTAGTGCCTCCCTCTCCCAAGGACCCTAAAAGCTCCTTGCAAGAGCTACAGGAGGAACGCACTGCAGTCTTACAAACTGCTTTGGCAAGAGGGAGAGAGCAGTGCATGAAGATACTGGGTGATCTTCTGGTGGTCTGCGAAGCAGACTCTACTCCCATCAGTGTCTTTGTTAATCTGTTGGTAGTGTGAGCAGAAAGGCTTTCAAGACTGCGTGTCCACAAAAGGAGCCTTGCTTTCCTTTAGATGAAGTACGTGCTGATGTGGAATGTGTATGACGGGTTTTTGTTCACTTGTTGCCCCAGCCTGTGAGTGCGAGGGCAGCTGCGGAGTATTTTTTGCCATCCATAGGAGCTTTTCTTTCGGAAAGTATAAGCCAGAAGATACTTGAATTATTATTTTTCAAAACTGTCAACTCATTCTCTTGGACTTTTTAGTAGGAAAGGTTGCTGTTCCAAAGATTTGTGAAAAAATCTTCCTGAAACAAGCCATTATTTCTGCTTGCAGAAGAAAATAAATGTTTGTGGGCTCACTATAGAGCAAAGGGGCTTAGTTTATTTCCATGCTGCCCCAACAATTTTTCTTTCTATTTGCAGTTTATTGCATCTCAAGTATTTATTTCAGGTTCCTGGCATGCTCTGAGGGATATCTCTAGTTATTTAAAATAAATAAATCATGGCTTGTCTGTAGGTTCCCCCCCCAGGGTGCGGAGTGGTGTGAGTGCCCGGGCGGAGCGTGGCATCCCAGTGACTGATTTCTGCAGTCCTGGGGCCGAGCGCTGTCCCCACACTGCAGGCCAGGGCAAACGACCTGTCAAAGGCGATGCCTTTGCCTGGTGGTAATGCAAACCGCACAGATGTGCAGGGAGAAGCCTGGGATGGTGGTGTCCTCTGGGAAGGAGAAGCTTGTGTTTGGACACTTTTTCTTTGGTTTCTCCCTCTAGGTTACATGTGGGAATTTTTTGCTGTAGTTTCTGAAGTTCTGCAAGCGACTGTTAGTCCGGGCCTTGTTTCTATTGTTTCTTGGTCTGTGATAACTAACTGCGGAGGCAAATACGGGAACACAGCAGGAAGAACACAGCATACCTCCCATCTCCTCCACTTACAATGTCATTTCTTTGTGAATGTTTGCAAGTAAAAATAGGAAAGTAAATAAATGTTGAAGCAAAGCTGAGATACAATCTCTAATTAGATTAAGAACCACAGTTATGGAATAATAAATTATCTAACTACCATGGTACAGCTTCACAAAGCTTTTAAGATTGATTTTTGCCTAAGGTCCTGGGAAAGTGACTTCAACAAAACTTAAAGAGATTAAGCCTGATTATTAAGTAAAAATACTTTTTTTTTTTGATGCCCCTTCCAGAAACATGAGCAATTCTTAATGACCCTGTTAAAAAAAAATGACACCCTATGTAGCTTTGGCAGCTGCATGGACCGTGGCTTGGTTCATTTACCTGTGCCCAAAGTAGAAGTTAATAAGTCAGACGCTGACCTGGAAATGTGACAGTGAGGTGATTTTTTACTTTCAGCCCTGCTAAATTAAAACACATGCCCCGATGTTTCAAGTAGAAGGACTCTATTAATTTCTGTCGTTGTGTTACGTCTGTAACTCAGAAGTGATTGGCAGCATCATCCATCTCTAGTCTACTAATTTTATCAAGCTGAGCCATGCAGGGTCCTTTGCTAACAGTGAAACTTTATTTCATCTTGCCCATTTGTCATGTTAATCAGCAGCACTTTTGCCTCCATCTGGTTGCTCACCCAGTGCTCCCAGCAGCGCAGGGACAGCCACAGCCCTTTCCTCATGCGCGGGAGCCAGCAGCACCAGGGAAGGGCTCCTGGTTTGGAAATGGGGTCTTCAAGCCCCAAAATGTCACTCAGTCTCTCCATGTATCACTTGCCTGGCTGAGGAACATTGGCCATGCATCTTGCTGTCCAGATCTGCTGGACTTGAAAAGATTAGATGCTGCACATGAGACTGACAAGCGCCTGCCTGGATGTTAGACTATGAGTCTGGACATAACTTCTAATGACCCCTAGGATACTGATTTTTTTTTTTTTTATGGCTATGGGCAAGAAAATTGTGCACCTGGCTCATAGGAGTGCTAACAAGCAGTAATTAGACAATGTTTGTGCCTGGCTTTGAGAGCTTGGGGCTATTATTTTTCATCTGCAGTGTAGTTAACAATCCATATACCTTTCTTCTTTGCTTCATAACATGCTGCAAGTAGTATGTAGAAAGGACTTGCTATCTGCCACGCAGGAGCATTTGGAAACCATTATTATTAAATTAATCCAGATGGCTTGACAATGCCATTGCGTAGGGCACTGGCCTCTTAGCTCTGGACACGCAAGAGCACTCAGTCTCATAAAAGTACACATTACTCGCCATCCATCTTCACTGCGAAGCTCTCAGGTTTTGCACTGTCCAAGGAAAGCCTGGCTTCCAAGAGCCAAGGGAGTCAGTACCTGGCAAGATGCGTGGAGAATCAGTTCTACGTGGGAATTTTTAGCAAAGCTCCAACTGGTGTGTCTGCGAGGCGGTGACTTCCAGGGTCCTGTCCCCAGTAAGGGGCTGTGTGCAGTGTCTCATAGCTAAATACAGCTCATCTGTTGCTCATTTGCCACCATCACTTAAGAGATGAGCAAAGCTTGGAATAGCTTCTTCGTGGAAAATCAGGCATTATACAGGGCTTTAAACATGCAACAGGTATCTACCAGGGGCTGCAGATCACTGTAAAGGCTAAGGGGCTTTTTCAGTTTTGCTGCCAGGATGTTCCCTGCAGAATCTGGCTGGTGCTTGTGGCTGGAGTCGTACGCAGGCTGCATAGCACCCGTGCAGAAGGGGATGTGATTTTCCTGATGAACACAAGGATGTTTTTCCGGTCTATAATACTTAAATCACAGCCTAGGCATGGGCATAGCCAGTTGAAAATACACCTCTCTCTAAGCATTATCTCGTATTGGCAAAGTGAGTTTTACCACCCCATGTGCCCAGCTGAGCTAGAACAGGTACCTCTGAAACTCTTTGACTCTTTCTAATCTCTCTACAATTCTGTGTCACTTGTGGATTTGGCCTCCCTGGTGTTATATCCTGGGAGACACCTTGGTGGCTGGGCACCGTGCTGTACATCCTGTGCCATGGTCACCACTGCCAGTCCTACTCACCCACTGAACTCTCTCCCTTCCTAATGGGTGGCAGGGCTGTGCCTCCCACCTCTTGTCCATTTATTCTGCTTAATAGTTTCTTGTGCAGACTTTGACAAATGTTTTTAAAAAGGCCAAGTGCTTTCCTTGGCCTCCCTTTAGTCATTACTTTATTGACGTTTTGCAGAAAACTAATTAGAGGCTGAGCTGCTCCTGATGGGAACTTTGCTGTTCTCCCCTGTCACATCGTGTTCACCATGGTACTTCATCCCTAACTAGATCCCGTCTGAACCAGAAATAACGTCTTTCAGTGCTTTATGCTCTATATAAACAGCAGTTGTCTTCTCTGTTTGGTCGGGCTGCATGTCACGAGCGTTTAATCTAGAGTAAGGGTTATGGGTGAGTGAGAGGAGAGCAGTGGTGGGGCTCCCCGAGGAAAGGAGGGCACTGGCCGGGCAGGTGGGCCCTTCCTCCTTTGCAAAATCAGGCCCACTGGGACCATTTATGGAAAGCGAGTTGTTTGCTTCCTGGTGGGAAAGACAAGACAAGACTGTTCCCTGGCCCCGTGGTGTGACCTGACCTGTTCCTGCTGGGATTTACAAGCTAAACCTTTCCCTGCCTCTCAGGAGCTCAAATCATAGGGTTATAGACTGTTAAGTAACACCTTGCAATGCCCAAAGTGCTTGAAATGGAGAAAAAGAAATGAATTTCACTGTGCAGATAGTTCCTAAAGGCATTGGCATAGACTGTAAGCTTGTGGCAAGAGAAAGCAAGTAGTTCAGGGGTCTGTGATGAGCAGTTTGGGTGTAGTGAAGTGAGGTGTCTCGCCAGGAGGTGGGTACGTGCTGGGCTGGGGCACTGCGGGGCACAGAAGGAGTTTTAACACCTTGGTCTTACGCTGGATGCAGTGTCCGTCCGTGCGGAGCGGGGTAGGCTGTCGAACGTAATTTCTTTTGAAGTGATACTGAGGTCAGGGGGGTGTTAGTAAGCTAAGTGTAAGCTGTCTTTAGAGATGGTCCATGCACACATGGCCCTTTTTACCTTTTCTAAGGGCTGCCATAATGTAGCAAAGCCAATGTGGAAGAGCAGGGCCCGGGTGCTGGCAGTGATTTCTCGCTCGCTCGTGGTCTCTGTGGAGCAGCCTCTGCAGCGAGCTGTTGCCAGGACCCCCTGCCTCTTTGCTTCTGCTGCATGCAGAGGGGAGGATGAATTGCTCTTTCCCTGAGTATTAAATATTTTATTTTGTGACCTTCCTCTAATCAGATACTTTATCTCAACCATATATTAAAAGAAAAGTAATAAAAAATGGATTTTAATAAACTTAACCTCCTTAAATTGTGTAATTGTCACTTTCCCAGGACATTAGGGAAGCAGTAAGGGGAGAAAAATATGTACAGAGCAGTTTTTGGTGCACTGATAATTTATTATCTAATAATCTCTTCTCTTCCACACTATTCCCAGTTTTCTCATTACGTGTGCAGCATAACACCCTGTTGCTAGCAGCAGGTTGCTGTGCTACTGCAGAGCCAGATATGCTCCATGTCGGTGTCAAACATGCTGGTGGCAGGAGGAGGAGGAGGAGGAGGGACTGTGCTGCATGTAGGCACAGCCAAGACCTGAAGCTGTTAAAATTGCTAAGTGAGTTGATTTGTCTCCTAATGCTGGGCTGATTTGGAGAAGCACCGTTTTCAGCAGAGCAGCGGCCAGCTTTCCTGCACTCATAAACTGTGGCAGGTGTTTCTCAGAGATGCAAAGCCATGGCAGGAGGTTCAGCTACCCTTGAGGAGCACAAGGGATGTAGGTTAATCAACCCTACTCTTGTATTAGGGTGCTCTGGGGTCCATATGTGGTGGTCCTGGCCATCATGTGCTGTGTTGTGCTCAGGAACAACTTCCTTCTTGTGGCTGTTCCTACCGCATAGCTTTAGGGGTGGTTTGCAGCCGAGGTAGGAGGAGAGGGAAACACTCGTGTACAGATCAGACAGTTTGATTTTCACCTCTGCATACAGTGCTTGTCAAAGCCTGCAACATCACTGGAATGGCCAAGCACAAAGCAGCCCTCTGAGCTGGACCCTACTGTCCCAGGGCTGTGCTTGTGCTGGAAGGTGGCACTGCTTGGACCTCTTTCAGTGTAATTCAGGTGGTACAGCACATCCAGCGTGGATGGGGTTGTCCTGGTATAGAGGGCAGTGATGTGTGCAATATGTGGCTCTTAATTTGCTCCTTTCCTTTCTTCAGCACTCCTACCTGGACATAACTAGGGTGGAAAAGTGTATTAGAGCCGCTCGAAGTGCAGCTCAGTCTCTGTTCCTGCTAGAGGCCAGATCCATCCTTGGCTGTAGTGGGCACATGCATGCTCAGGCATGTGCTGGGTGAAGGCGGTTTCCATGACGTCGCTCAGCTGGCTGAGACTAAGGCATGAATCCCTGTGGATCCCGTTTCTCTCAGGGAACCATCCCGTATGAGTCTTATTCTGGTTTGACTAATCTGAACAGTACTCGTAGAGTTTTTCTTCGTTGTCTTGAACGTCGCACAAACACTGAGGGCACAAAGTACCCCCTTGGAGAGCTCACAGACCCACTACACAGGCTGTACATCTGCTGCACAAATCTTGTGTTTAGATGAAAGCAGAAGACGTGAGGTAGCTGATGCACTGCATGATCCTGGCACAGACAAAGCAGAGGTTGTCCTGACCCCAGCTGGCATCTGGAACTACCTGGTGAAGGCTGGGGTAAAAGCAATCTGATGTGGTCTTCACAGGGTTGTGGGTCTACCAAGTTGTCTATGAAAATGTAAAATGCGTGTGGTTCTGGAGAGAAGAGGTAGAGCCACGTCAGGTGTACAAGGGGAAACTGAGGTGCTATTGGAGATACGACTTCTCCTCTTGCCAGCTCCCCATAGTTAAAACTGGAGAAGGCTCTCTTTTTACTGTTTACCTTCATATGAGAATTTATGCATCAGCTTTACCTACACCAGAGAGCTGCTCCCAGAGATAAATTGATACAGCAAGTCATCTCTAGATCAGAAGGTTATCAACGAAGAGTGAGCATGGGTCAGATAACTGATGCCTGCTGCAATTTGCAATTACATACTGCGTTTGGGAACACGCACGAGAGAGTTACCGCCGTTAGGCTTTGGGCTGGGCAGCTTGATGGATGTGATTTGATTGAAATTGTGTAGAGGGTGATTACAGTAAGGAGCTAGGAAATTAAATGAAAATGCTACTGGTTAGGAACCAAATGTAAATGATTTCAGTTGTTGAGAGCTGTGTGTACGTTGATTCACATCTGCGTTGCCAAGGAAGGGCGCAGTGCACGGGGAACGGAAGATTACGGGTGCTGGAGGCAGATAAATGTGCTGTGGCTGTGACTTATCGAGCAGGAGCTCAGCTTTGACTGCTGGGCAGGCAGGTATTACTCTTCAGCGAGCAGAGCCGGATAGTCTTGCTTATCAAGGAGAAAAATAGGATGGTGCGTGGGCTGGTGGGTAGGGCTGGTGGTGGTGAATGAGGAGACCCGAGTTCTCGTCTCGCCCCTGTGTGTGTTTGCTGAGTGCCTGCACCCTTCGGCAGCGCTGGGGCAGCCAGGGAAGGGGTCGCTGACCCACCAGTCCCGGCGGCAGTCTGGGAGTGCACACTGCCAGGGTTGTGTAGGTATTTATTTGGGTGGTGCTACGACTTTAAATGTGGGGAAAGACCTGCAAATGCGGAATCAGGAAATCAAAGTGCGATAGCTAAGAAAAGGATTTTAACAGGGATTTGCTTTGTGGTCTGAAGCCATAACTAGGTAGATGAGGCCATGGTGGGAGAGAACGAGAGTTGTTATCAGAGACCAACTTCTGTGTATGATAGGCAAAGTTCAGACCCAGACCTAAACGCAGTTACAGGGGGAAAGGGCTCGGACCTTATTGATGCCCAGTCTGGCCATGGAAATTGCTGCCTATGCCCCTGCCCTGCTCTCCCTTTGATTCTTGTGATTTTAAAGTATGATCAGTCTTATTATTCATGAAAACCTGGGAGGTGTCTCCCCACCAACAAATGAGATTCTGATAAAAGAGTCAATAAGGCTAATGTTGTTTTCAGTCACTAAATTTGACTTAAAGCTGGCCTAGGAGAAAGGGAATTCATCTCTGAATACATTAGTTTATGACTGACAGGAAAATATTGTAAATGAAGTAGTTGATGTATATTATTCAGTCACCTGTTAGGCTGGCTGAATATTGGAAAAATGTTTTTGCAAATGTATGGTAATAATTGGCAGTAAAGAAAGAAATTAATATTATGCAACCATTTCCCCCCACAAATTGCTCCATTATGTATCTACAGAAGCAAGAGCTTCCTAAACCTCCATCTCGGGCTCCCCAGGAGCTCTGCAAGGCGTGAAGGTGTGCTGACGGGGCAGGCGGGAAAAGGCTCCCCGTAGATCCCTCTGTTGTTTATAAGCGATGGGTGAGCATGTCCCTGAGAGCACACACCTCTTGTCGGGTTGTGGGACTGCACAGCACCATTTCAGATCTGGTTTGCCCAAATCAGAGCCCCACCAACATGGGGTGAGCTGGAAGGTCTCTGCTGACACGTGCTGCAGGGATGGGCACTGGCTGGTCCTTGCTGGCCACCTTGCTGTGTGCAACAGCAATGGCTCCGTGGCCCCGTAAGGGAAACTTGCACCTGACAAGCCCCATTCCTGCATGTTGACAGCAAGTCTGGAGCAGGGGAAGAAGCATGCAAAAATCAATGAGAAGGGCAGTTAGAAAAGATAATAGATAACATTGGCAGATGGAAGAGCAATGGAGTAAGAAGAGGAGGAGTAATGGATGAGGTAGTTCATAATGGAGATGGCAGGTCTCAGGAGGACATCCAGGGTGCGCCCAGCCTCTGTGTGCTGCACCAGCTCCTTGCCAGAGGGACTCTCTCTGGAGTTTAAGATTTAAAAAAAAACCCCAAACAATTTCAAAGGCCAGTATACCAGTAAGATTCAGAACAGACTTAGAGACTTTAGGTCAGATTTCTGTTGGCTCTGGAGAGGATTTGATGTGCCGACTCAGTTTTCCAAATGAAGGACATGATGCTTCTCCCTGCCTTTATCCTGCTCGCTTTGTGTGCATCTCCTCAGGCTACCAAAAGCCTTGAGATTTCTCCAAGGAGCCCAAAAGTAGCTGAGGAGAAATGGGCGAGAATTTGTGGCCTGTTTCATGGAGCAGGGCACGCATGAGCTCCTATTCCTGCTGGCTGAGTCCCTGCCACACATGTTTATTGTGGCTGTTGATTTCTCCTCTGAGCTGTGTCCCCTGGATCTGAAATGAAAGTAGTGTAATTGGATGCACCATCGTAGTGGCCAATGACAAAAAGCATTTTTCTGAAAGCATTTTTCCCCCCTATTGCTGAGAGATTACATCTGATGTTGTAAACCAGCATCACTCCCAGTTGGTACCACCACTAAGTAATTTACCCTTCTAGAAAAGCTTCATCTTATTGCAGCATGTTCACTGCAGCCATCTAGGTGAAATTATTTCTTTCAAGCTAGAAAAAAAGACAATAGGATTTTATCCAGTGTTGTCCAATATTTCAAAACTCTTGGAGTAAAATGAGATATAGATCCAGACCAAGACAGGGAGAACACCCATTACCAAGTTTGAATTTTAGTATGAGAGAAGCCAGGGGAGCAGGGTGTTGGGTGGGAACAGGGGGGTGCAGGCAGCCCAGAGGGGTGCTGACCCTATTCAGAAAAAGCTTACATCAGGAAACCTTGAATTATGCAGTTCAAAGTGGGATTTGTGTGGGAATGTCCCCAACCACAGGTGGATATTTCAGAGGAAAGAAGCCAAAGTTTCATTCAACAATGCTTCAGCAATTTTTTGAATCTATGGTAGGATATTTGTAGGACAGTGTAGGTGTGATTTGACTACATTTACTTGCCCTTAATGTCACCTTCCTTCATCCAAAGAGAAACTTTGCTCTCTCCCTACACACTCAAGCTTACTTTCTCTTGCTCTTATTCCCCCCTGGGTGCCTGGAAGCAATGTGAGATGTTTGTAGGAGGTGTCCAAACACAGCTACCTAATGCTGAGAAAACTGTTGATCCCCTAGGTTCTGCTTTGCAGGTAGCTACCACAAAACAATACAATGCTCAGTGTCTGCTGCCCTCTGCTACACACAGACCAAAGCTGCAGGTGTCCCGGGGGTCTGGATTGCTGTCTAAAATCTTTACATCTCTGAGTCCTTCTCCAGGACACAGCAGCAGGACACAGACTGTCTGAAAATAAAGTCAACATAGCTCATAGTTAAGGCATGCAGTGAAGTGTGCAAATTTGCTCAGAAGTTGCTGGTGATGACCATATCCCCTGTGGTGTAAATTGTACCAGCGCGATGTCTCTATCGGAGCACGCAGATGGAGCCGGGGTATTGGCTTCAGATTCAGACAGTGCAAGGCTCAGTTTAGATCCAGATCAGGATCCAGACTGGAAAGGCTTCTTCTCTGGTGTAGCACTGCTGACACCCCAAAGCCCAGTCTGCCTCCAGTGCTGATTTGGGGTACAACCCCCTGAGGGGTGATTTCAGATCTCAGCCTCCACCTGGACCTTCCCCCATGGTCCAGGGCAGCCTATGCTGGCTCAGGGGTTGGTAACCCCAGAGGCACCAGCCTCATCAGGCTGGCTGGGAGGAGGGAGATATGTTTGTTCATCTTTCTTTGCTTCTTTACCGGAAAGAACAGCGGCTGCGGGCATACCAAATGCATCTGAGTCCATCTGTGAGGCTATTCTTGTTAACTTTTGAAGAACTGGCCAATTTCAATGCACTTTGATAGGCAAGAGTTTAGAACGGTAATAGATTTCTGAAAAAAACTGTAAAAAGCTGGACAGGTGAAGAACAGGCTTTTCCATGGGTTTAGCTGAGAGAAAACTTGCAGCATGAACTTGCGTCTTGAGGGATGTAAAAAAACCTGCTTGGGGGCTTTCCGTAAGAAAGTAGGACTTGGTGATTTTCTTGGTTACACAGGATGACTTTGTTTTTCAGCTAAAAGAAAGGAGGAGGTTGGGAAGTTGGATGTTCAAGGTGTTCCATGCTTGGGGGCCTTGGGGACCACGGCAGTTACCTACATTAAAGTGGACATCGACAGGAAGGAAAATCAAGAAGGGGCAAGATCATGTTCAGTGGGACATGAAGGAAATAATGGGAGTATCTAACTCTAGAGGAAAATTAATATCTTGCAGTTCTGTAATCCTTTCCATTCAAGAACACTCTGGTGCCTTTATAAAAAGCTGGTGGTTATCTCTATCACTTTTCTACAAGTACAAAAGTGGAGGCATGAGGGCATGGAGGGTCTATTCCAGGACCAGACATGGTCTCTGAGCCTCCTGTTCTCGTCTTTAAGCCTCAGTCACAGGACACTCCGTTTTCTCACAGCCAAGGAAAAGCCAGAGGAAAAGGAAATGAAGAAGCTGTAGGTAGCTGTCATTTCTCCTGAAAAACTTGAGTGTTTTTGTCTATTTTTATAATAGGTTCTTTAGAAAGTCTGCCAGGATTGATTTCAAAACTGTAAAATTAGAGAATCTCTGACATCTCTAGGTCAGTTGTTCCAAAGGTTAATAATTTCTATTAAAACCAACCCATTGCTTCTTACCGAGTGTTTTGAGATGGGGAAAGAAGGCACAGCTCTGCTTTCCTTGATGCTCTTTGCTTTGCTGGCTGCTAAAACCAGAATTTCTTCCAAAGCTTGTGCATACTGACAGTGTGGATGCTAAACTTAATATTGCTCCCTAATGTTCAGACATGCAGGTGGCTGACCTTCAAACCCGGCTAAAGAAATCTGCTCTGCGCTGCCTGCCCTATTAGGAGGTCACATGCGAAAGCCCCGTGGTGGGGCTGGTGGGAGTATTTTGCAAGCTAAAAAAAAAGCTTAAAACCATCAGGATGTCTCTCTGTCGGAGAAAGAAAATCTATCAGAGATTATTCTGAGCCTTGTTCCCAATCAACCCAAGGCGACAGGAGAATTGTATGCTCCTGTGATTTAATCAAGACAGACGCAGCGTGGTCCAGCCGTTCCTCAGAGGCTGGGATGCTGCTCCGCGTGCCGGCTACGGCAGCGGGGCAAACACGTCCCCCGAAGGCAGCAAACAGGGGCCTGAGTAGATAAACTATCTGAAAAATGGTTCCACCCTACACTCTGCTTAGCCTCTCTGTACACGAAATGGCCAGCTAATAACAGACAGATCCTCAAATCACTATGGAAGGTGTTGTGAGAGAACCGCCTCACTCTGCTAACTTTCAATAACTGGCAATAGAGTTTGTGCACTGCGGTGGAAGAGATCTATTAAGAGCCCTTTCCAAGCCTGTGCTGCTGGGGAGAACAGTTAATTGAAACTATAGTGCTTATTTTAATTGTGTCTGTCCGTAAGCTTTTGCTCAAATTGTTCTGTCGAGGTTGCTTCCCCACTCTAGCTAGCTCGGCTCCCGAGCTGGGTAGTGCTACAGTGTCANTGTTTTTTACAGCAGACTTAGATTTACTTTTGTGAAGTGCAGCAGGACTTCAGAGCTGCGCAAAAATCAATCCCTCAGCTTCTTTCGTGCAGAGAGACAGGGCTGTCTCCACACTTCCCTTGGCGAGTGCTGATGGCCTGGCGGTTTTGTCTCCAGCCTGCAGAGCATCCTGTGTTCACGCCGAGCCGGCTTGCTCCTCGCTCCGAAGGAGGACAGCACCTTGGCACTGGTTTTGGTGCTCGGTGATCTGGACTCGGGGCCTTGCTGAGGCCGTCTGTCTGCTAGGTGCAGAGGCAGCGTCTGCGAACGCTGCAGCACTGAGATGCACAAGCTCAGAGCCAGTCTGGGGCTCAGGCACGGAGTGTGGCAGGGTTGGGCTGGGTTAGTGGTAATGGTGTGTGCACAGCGTGAGAGATGCTGAGATGGAGAAGGGTGGCTGTGTAGCGGATGGCTTTGGTGCGGTCTCTCCCATCAACTGCTGGGAGTGCTGTCACTGCTGGCCCTGGTGAGCCGGAGCAGGAGATCAGGCAAAACGGGATACCAGCAATTAAAATGATCCCAGCAGACCAGGGGCAATACGGAGCGGTGTTAGAAGAGATACCCGAGTCAGAAGCCGGATTAGTTTGCGGCAAGCACTGAGGTGGCTGTGGCAATGCTGGGGCCAGGGAAGGGATAATCCTGCGTGCGAACACTGGCGAGAGTGAGCCAGAGCTCATCACCATGGGCTTTAACCCAGCACTGTGCCAGAGCTGTGCAGTCTGCCAGGCTGCTGTAAAAGGGAAGAAAGCCCAAGGAACAGCTCCTGTGGAGAAATCCATTATGTGCTGGGGAGGTCAGAAGCCAGGCTGCGCTGCGAGTCCCCGCTGTGGGTGCTTCTTTCCAGGATCTGATCTCTGGGGGAGAGATGAATGCTGAATTTTATTAACTACAGAGGCAGAGATAATGAGTGAAGTTTATCAGTGTCCCAGGTTAGTCTAAATCTCCTTGTATGGCCATTCCTCCCATCAGCTAAACAACTGCTGTGCCTTTCAGGAGAGTCTGGCTGCTGCTGTGCTGAGCAGGAGCCCGGAGCCCTGGGCTGTGTTGCCAGCCAGACCCTGCGCTGCTGGGTGCCTTTGCAAGTCGCGTCGCCTCTGCCTCTCCGCTGTCCTGGGCGTGAGGGGAAGGCGCTGGCACGACGAGGGCTTCGAGAGAGAGAATTCACCTTTGAGCATGTGAGCGGCAGTAGTTCTTGCGTTGCTGGGAAGGAGAGGGGTTAACCCAAGGGAGGTACCAGCCTGGAGGGGTCAGGCAGTCAGCTAGAATTTGGAAAGTGCCCTGGGGGCCTCGGCTTTGCTCCTGGGTTCCTGGACCCACCCGTCCACTGCAGAGGAAGGAAAGGAGCAGGCTAGCCCCAGCGCTTGTTTGTCCTGCGCCGGCAGTGTGAGGGGGACTTCGTCTAAATTAAATTGAGTGTAAATTATCCTCATTTCAAAACCTCTTTGTGATGCCAAGAAAGTTTAAACTGGTTTTCAGGCTACATGGGAACCAAGCTTGGTATTTTAAAAGTCTGATCACCTTGAGCTTGGGACCCCTGGGAGGTCTCAGAAGTCTCCAGCAGAGTCTTGCTTTGTTTGCGTGGATTAAAAATGTAAATATATTTAGGCTATGAATGCAGAATAGGGAGAAAAGAAAAGATTAAAAAAAATTATGCATTTCCGATTTTTAGATTTATGTTCTTCCTCATAAAAGTGTGAATGACATTTATTTGGCTGGCTGCATAATCCATGTTAACAAGACAATTAGTATGTGCTGAAAGTTATTATTTTCCTCGGCACGTCAAAGTCAGGACTGCTGCTGGATTTGGAATGGAGCCTTGATTCATTTCTTCTTTGCGGTAAAAGATAATATTGAATTTTTCGCCAAAGATCTTGGCAGCATGTAATTAATACTTTTTTTTTCCTGCCTTAAATAAAATAGAAAAAACCCAGCAACCTAACTGGGGAAAAATTCAGACAGAAATGAACATTTCTTCTCTAATAGTGTATTAAGTGAATTCCGTGCTTCTGAAAGGCAGCAGACTGACAGCTACGGATGGCTGCAGCGCTCTCCTCGTTCACGGAGCAGGTACGGGGCTGGCAAAGGCACGACGCTTTTTGCCGGCATGGTGATGTGTCTCTAAGAGGTAACTTTGCTGGAGTCTCTCGCCTCTGTTGGAACGGGCTCAAAACCGTTTGGGTGGCAGAATCTGGAGTTCAGCGCAGCCCCAGATGCTGTCGCATGAAGGGATTGTGTACTACTCCGATGCGTGCATAGTACTGCAGTCGCTTCTCGTTTCTGTTGAGGTGCAATAGTACGCCAGGGCTCCGTGTTAGGTTGCTGCAGGTTTCTTCTACAGCAGGACTCCAGTTAGTCAAGGCTTGTGTCTGTGCATGATAGGGGGCTTATAAAACACCATTTTATAGCGGTTTTTTTCACTTTCTCTTCTTTCCTTCCCTTCTGCCCCTTCCACACGCAGCATCTGTGTGAGCTGTACACCACCGAGCAGGGATGCTGCCTTCCTGGTCCCGGCAGCAGGCAGCTCACGGTGGGATCTGCTTGGCTTCAGAAAGTTTTGCAGCCACGGCTGTAGTTGAGGCTGTTGCATCAGAAAGACACTGATTTTCAGAGCTCCTCTGGTACCTGCTTGCAGCCAGCCTTGGAGGGGAACAGCCCCTCTCTCCCATGCCCGGGAGAGGTCGGAGCTGCAGCTGGGGCTGGAGACAGCACATGGGCAGGGCTCAGAGCCTGGGGTGCAGGATGGGGCTGGAGGCTCTTCTCTGAGAGCTGCTCTGAGTGGAAAGGTGCAGGGTGCTGGGGAGCACATGTATGACTCCGTTTCTCAAATTCCATATTATGTTTTGGTATAGGACTTTGGTTCCTAGCAATAGGTGGAAATGAAGCTTGTGTGGGCTGAGGTGTGGTGGCAGCTGAGGCTGGGACCAAGCAAACACTGGAAATCCAGAAATGCTCCATTTTAGCTTATCCATTTCATCCCGTGGTCACTGACTTTGTGCTGCTTCTTCCCAGGACCCTGCCCAGAATAAGAGGGGTGGTGTCATGGAAGGGGTTCGAGATTGAATAGAAAAGGCATTGCTTTATGAGCAATTTGTAGCAAAAGGGAGACTGAGTACAGAAAAATAGGGCAGGTGATGCTGGGTCCATCGCTGGTGAAGCTGTGTGCCCCTCCCTCATGCGGAGGGGGTATTTGGTTCCCGAAGTGATGGTCACCCCCCCTGGGGAACGAGGCTTGGCTGATGGGGCACAGCCAGGGAGGTGGGGAGCACCCTCGTAGGCTGTGTTTCTGGCTCCGGAGCTGGTTTCCTCTGGGCATGGCGGGTGTCCCAGTTTTCTGCGTTCTCCTGGGGAGAGGCAGAGAGTGGCTGATTAGCATTTGTGTGGCAGAAGATGAACACATCTGGAAAAAACAGGAATAATCGAGCACAGGGGCTGGTGGGGTGCAGTAAATAAGGCAGAGGTTCCCCGTTGAATGAGAATGAATTTAAGCACTGAAGAACTCTCCTGTTCCCTGAACAGTGTCTATCCCATGCTGCAAATGAGGCAGGGGACCTATGGATAAAAAAGTGTGATTAAATCCCCCAAAATCCTTCATCCAGGCAGGAGGGCTGGGAGGACAGGCCAGCCATTAGTGAGGAGAGAGCCCGGCAGGACAAGGGGAGAGGGCAGGTCTGCAGGTACAGAGCTGATCCCAGCCACCCCAGGTAACACCGCTGTCTCCAGGACTGCAAAAGCAGCTTTGACAAACAGCAAATGTGGCAGGAAAATGGATGAACATCTTCAGAGAGGTGAGAAGATTTAGGGTTAAGTGTGAAAAATGTAAGCGTTCCTGGCAGCACGACAGTCTTCACAGTCATATTTCAGTTCCTAGATGAGGGTGTTTTATTTAGGAAGGTCAACGGTTTCCTGGCCAGCCACCACAAATACGTGGCCAGATTTGCCCCGCTTGAAACAGGGAGGCATAAACAGAATTGCAGCATGTGTTTTCCTTTTATTGAAAAACAGCTCCTTTGTGGGTTTTTTTTTCCCCAACTCCCTGCAAATTGTTTGTTGATGAGGGACTTTAATTGCTCCAGAGCTGGTCCTCTGGGTACAGCTTAATTCCTCTTATCTGGCGTCCTGGTACATCTGAGCTCGGCTTGCTCCAGACCACAGTGAACTCATTTAAGCCATTAACTGCGACGGAAGCAAGCGTGAGCCTGTCAAGAAAAGCTGTTGGATGGCATGCGCACATCAGCCTCAAATAAAGGTTAATTTCATTCATCAGGAGATGCGATAAAATCACTTTAGCTGGTAGCCGTTGTTCTGGGCTATGCTATTACGAGCATTGACACAGAGCATTTCAGGAGCCGTGATTTCTGTGTTTTCTCTTGCTGTTCAAACACTAGAATAAATTAGGCCTCAACAACCTTAAACGTAAATAATTCCTACAGAGTTTTTTTGTCATATCTCAGCCAATCACTGTTATTATTTTCATAATTATGTGATTCTCCATCTGCTTGATGGAGTTAATGTGTCACTTTGTCAATCACTGGCCCATCTTCCTCTGGCATCTCGGCAATAGGCAGCCAGAGTATACAGAAATTAGGCTATTTTCCAGGCATTTAAATGACAGCTTTTAGTGCATATATGTTCATCTTCGCGTGTGTTCATTGACTGGCTCCTCAATTCTGCCTCATCAGGGAGAGATGCGGGTGCAGGAGGGGTGAATCCTTATCTCTCTGGCCTCTCCCCCCCCCCCC
>Ga0065711_1039562_pt1 | contig 17712 bp, 10 predicted proteins | sample Hoacrofraction12_FD_59098 | JGI IMG/M metagenome (GOLD analysis project Ga0065711, IMG submission 59098) | Hoatzin crop microbial communities from Cojedes, Venezuela - Epithelial fraction 12 v2 (version 2) | ecosystem: Host-associated > Birds > Digestive system > Esophagus > Crop | place...
CCCCCCCCCCCCAAATCTGTTGAATGCATTATTTGGCATCATTTCTTTGTTACCTCATAAAAAGAAGTAATTTTAATTTTGAAGGGACGTCAGTGGTTTGAGTGTTGTGGGTTTTTTTGACTGAATCAATCAAAAGTGAAATGAAACTTTTTAGAGTGATTTTTGTTAATGTGAAAAAGCGTTAAGTGAAGTTTAGCCTGCTTTGCATATACAGAGTGCTAGCAATGTAGACAACATTTTTTTCAAACATAAGAACCTTAGTAGAGTTTATAGAAGTACAATGCTTAATGTTTATTTATGCAAGAAAACAATATGCTAGTGATTTAGACCAGTTCTAAAATTCTAAGCTAGAGGTAGTGACAGGATGCTTGGGAACGTGGAAGGCAATGCAAAATGAAAACAAAAATTTTATAACAAAAAGTATTAATAATATGCCTTTGAGTGTGTTAAAATTGTATTACTGTAGGATAAATACTTTGATAATTTAAGATAAAGAGTAAGAAAACTGGAGGATAGGCAAGTAGTGGAACAGGGGCCAGAGAGGTGATGGAGCCTCTGTGCTTGGAGATGCTCAGTATTTGACTGGCCGCAGCCCTGAGCATCCTGTGCTAGATGGCCTGGCTCTGAGTGGTGGCTGGACAGTGGCACCTGCAGAGGTGCCTCCAGCCTCAGTCACCCCGTGGTTCTGAGACGGCTGCTGGAGAGGCATTCTCTTTATGCTGCCAGGCGTGTGCTATCCTAGCACTTGTGTAGACTGATCTCCTAGATAAATATTTCATCGTATAACTTTTTTCTTACCAAGGTAAAATATTTTGCAGTGGAGGATAATCTAATAGTAGTTTTGTAATTTTAAAATAGGAAGATGGCTCAGAGGTTGGTGTAGGAGGCGCCCAAGTAACTGGCTCAAATACACGGAAGCACATATTGCAAGTCTCCACTTTCCAGATGACGATATTAATGCTCTTTAACAACAGAGAAAAATACACATTTGAGGTAAGGGTTGTGGTTTTCTCACCTAATTTTAAATCACTGTTTTAGGCACTTTCTGGTCCTCTTGAATAGACCTTTGAAGATCAGGTGCCTCTTACTGTATTTGAGTGTGGAGCAGGCGAATAAATACAGGAAGCTGATCATTAGCAGTGCACCTGGGAAGCAGTCCTAGGGGAGGAAATTATCTGGGAACAGAAGATTTCAGGAATGTTGAAGAGAGTTGTGGGTGTTGTTATTCCTAGGTCATAAAGCTACAGAAAAGCTGAAGTAGGAATGCAGCAGGTGGCTCCATTCACTCATTTTATCCTTGAGAAACTGGATTTAGAGGCCAAAGGGTGGAGAAGAGTTTGTATCCTGGCTTTTTAAATGCTGAAGTGCTTAAGCTGGCAGGCTGGAGTGAGCTGTAGGATGAATCAAAGAACTTTCATCCCTTCTCTGAGCTGGTGAGCCAGAAAGGACGATGAAGAAGGTCCAGACTGATTCTGAACAAGGAGACTAGAGGGGCGTTTCTGGGAAAGGTTGAAGTGGTCAGTTGATAGATGATGATTAAGAAGGCTTTAGGAATGGAAGAGAATCCTGTGCTATGAGGTTTGAGCATTGTCTTGTTAATGTCAATCAACAGTTTTGTTTTAGACATTACCTTCTGTTTGAGAGAGCATTGGCGGCCTTGTAAAGCAGTATGCGTGCAGTTTGAAATGGAGTGGATTTCCAGGTTTTCTCATCTACTTTTGACTGTGCTGTGCATAGTAATCATTTGCCTTTTATTTGGATTTTGTTTTCGGCTTATTTGGCATACTTCTAGCCCATTAATAAAGAATGTTGCTTTGAAACAATCTCAGCTGGGATTAAGGAAGGCAGGGTTTGATAAGAGGCTCTTAATAAATACTCATAGTTCGAAAAAAGATTATTTTAGAGCACAAAGTCCTGTGTATGGTGAAATCTATTGTAAGAGCGTTACAGCTGTGAGTACTTTCTCTGCAGAATACTTGAGGGGAAAAAATGAGGGGGACTGAACAGTTAATTTTTCTTGAAGTTGGTGTCAAAATTGGGTTGGTGGCTACCTTATTTCACAATTGTAGGCTTTATGAGTAGTAGAGCCTTGCCTATATATGAATAAATAATACTTGGTATAGCAGTGAAAAAGAAGTATGAAGAGAAGTATGTCCATGTGCTTTTAGGGTTGTGTATGTTCTGTTTATTTCTGATTTGGGAGTTGTTAAACTCTTACTTTGTGTCCCACTGTAACAAAAATGTTAAGAAGGCATTTTTGTTTGGTTTGGTTTCTTTGGTGAAATGTGTGGGAGTTGTCTTTAACTCCAGCCAGGAAAGCTTATGAAAACTTAGAGTAGAATGAGTTTTATCTTTGTTCATTGATTATTGAATACTGTGATTAATTGCTGAGTGATAGGCAACTGTTATTTCTCTGTCATATCAAATTAGTGCTTTTCCTGCAACATAGCATGAGAGATGACTTGTGGTGTGTGCTTGTGTAAGCATAAAACTGTCTGATCTACAAGTGTTTCTGCAGATTCACAGCTGAACACATTAATTTGAAGTTGCCTTCCCAGTTGAACAGACTTTGCTGGTTTTGTTTTGTATTCAGTGTGCTTATTAATTGCAAACTTGACAAGATCCTCGCACTAATCCTAATAGCCTTTGAGCCATGTGATTGAGAGAAAAATGGGGAAATGGTGATTTAAAAATTATACATAAGATGCTACAGAAAATTAAAGTATTACTGCATAGCAAAATTCCTTCAGAAAAATGTATGATCTGTTATATTTCTATAGAGCAACACTGTCGCTGGGCACCACTGAAAAGAGTCTGGCCCCATCTTCCTGACGCCCACCCTTGAGATATTTATAAGCATTTATTAGGTCCCCTCTCAGTCTTCTCCTCTTCAGGCTGAACAAGCCCAGCTGCCTCAGCCTCTCCTTGTAGGAGAGATGCTCCAGTCCCCTCATCATCCTCACAGCCCTCCGCTGGACTCTCTCCAGTAGCTCTTTGTCTTTCTGGAACTGGGGAGCCCAGAACTGGACACAGTACTCCAGATGAGGCCTCACTAGGGCAGAGTAGAGGGGGAGGAGAACCTCCCTCGACCTGCTGGCCACACTGCTCTTAATGCACCCCAGGATCCCGTTGGCCTTCTTGGCAGCCAGGGCACACTGCTGGCTCGTGGTCAGCTTGTTATCCCTGTGACCATGTAAAGTGTTACAGCGTTTTTGGGTTTTTTTTGATACTGCTTTGTGCTGGATCTGGAAAAAAGTGAAGGTGACAATTGTGTGTTATTTAAAGCAACAAATGAAGATATAGTACCTTTCTGTGAGCTGCTTGGGAAGAGGTGTTTTGGTACTAGCAAACAGTTAAAATATGTCACTTATTATGAATACTATGAATATCTCTGAATGCATTGTGCTACAAATATTCTGAAATTTAAGAATACTTTATTTTCCAGTCATACATAAGCAGTATAGAAAATGCTAAATTTTTTTCATTTTAATTTTTTTTAATTTACCTCACTCAAATGAATTTGAACTTGCATCAAAAACACAATTTCATGTGATTTCACATAAAGTCAACATTGCACATGTAATGTTTGGTCTATAGTTAAAAAGGAATGCATATTCTGTCTGAGCCTTGGCATTGGAGAGACCTGGTAGTGTATGGGATGCACTGTAATGAAGGACAGAGTCCGGGTAGAGGCCAGTACATCCAAATTATTTTTATTGCATGTTGTCAGTGGTGGATGACGACCACAGAAGAGTGGCATTTTTTCTGGATTGATTTTAAAAAACTTGAGTATGGTCAAGAAATAACATCATTTAGTAGAACTTAGTTGTATTCTGACGTTTGATTTTTCTGGTCACTACTTCAAGAACTTTTAACAAGTTCTTTATAGTTCATTACAGATCTTAGCATTTTGATCACTGGGAGTTGTTACTGCTACTTTTAGCATGAAGGTCATCAGTTTGACTTGGGTGCCATGAGAATTAGGAATTTACAGGGACAGTGGAAGAGCTGTCATGAGAAAGTGACAGCTCTTGTGGACAATTAAGTGTGCAAGGTTTATTTTTTCTGTTTGGTAGTTTAATGTGTAGCTGCTAGGGGGCCCTCGAGAGTGTGAATGGGAATGAGGAATCAGAGATGTCTGCAGTTTCCTCAAACTAGAGAAAGGAAGAAAATGGAGATAAGGCTAAAATGAACTTCTAAGGAATGGGACCTGTGTGAACAAATTAAGTTTGAGGAAGCACTAGTTGTCCTACTCGTAGAGCATGTTAAGGCATCGTTCTGCACCCAATATAATTTGCTTACTAACATCATTGCTGGTGACTTGGCTAACATATGGCACTCAGCTGAACTCCTAAGAATACTGGCAGAGGTGCAACAAGTTATGTACATGTTTTCACAAACTTTTACTAGATGTTCTTCTTCAAAGTTCATACATTTGCTTCACTGTGATGGGTTTGGGCTTTTTTTATTTTGCCTGGAGAACTCCTAGCCAAAGGCACCTGGGCTGTAAAGAAATTGTTTCAGGTTATTCAGAAGGGAGGTGTAATTAATCTAGAGTATTTCTGTGTTATGGTGAAACTAGACATTGTTTGCTTCCATGTGTAAAGATCTTACTTTCAGCAGTGCTGTTGAATGCAAAAGCATTTACGCAGTTCTTCATCAGGAATGCTCATGAACATCATGGATGTTTGCCATCACTGAGTTACTTAAAAGGTTCGGTTTCACCCTGTTCAGCAAATGTTGGAGACAGTGAACAAATTCTTTTGAGCCTTCTCGAAAATTACAGTGAAATGAAACAGCTGGTTATTCATTCTTCTATTTCCAACTCATGGTGACTATTTACTTGACAGAGTTCACTGTCTGTACATTGACCCAGGTGGATCATTTTGCATAGTACATATTGAGACTTTGCTACTGAATGAATTCTAACCTTCCAAACCCCACAACTGCTGTAGCAGTAGTATTCTGCGCGCATGAAGGTGGACATTTTAAACAATCTTAAAAGATCTGCAGTTGTTTGCAAAACATGATACTTACTTCTGCCATGGCCATAAACTAATTAAGATGTTTTTATTTAGGAAATTCAGCAAGAAACTGATATCCCTGAAAGAGAGCTAGTTAGAGCCCTACAGTCCCTTGCATGTGGCAAACCAACGCAACGTGTTCTCACAAAAGAGCCTAAATCAAAAGAAATAGAAAATGGTCATATATTTACAGTGAATGATCAGTTCACATCTAAATTACACAGAGTCAAGATTCAGACGGGTAAGTGAGCTTTATATTCTATTGTCTTGCAGTCCCCAAACTGCCTTAAAATGTCAAATTATCTTCCGCAGGATTGATGTCCATACAAGTGAAAGAGTGTTTTTCGTTGATGATTGGTTGCATCAAAGTAAAAATTTAAGTACCGAGAAAAGTGTGGAAGTCTTAGTTAAGCCTTTTACATTACAAAATTTGTAATTATTGCTTAAGATGGATGTTCAAAGAGCAATAAAATTCAAATTAAATAGTAAAATTAAAAATATGGTACTGATTGGTTCAGAAATAGGAAAATTGCCTCATAAGTTGCTGTACTGTTTAAAATTGAGTGATTTTTTTAGCCCATGGTACAACAGCCATTTCCAAGTGCCAGGTAGGTATAATGTTTTTGGGCAGTGATTTGGGTTTAACGAATGAGGATGTTGAGAACCCTCTGATCAGGGCCAAAGGCACTTCACTACCAGAATTAAAGTAAATTCAGTGACAACTATGCGCTTCAGCGGAATTCTGCTTTTTCATTTCCACTTCACAAATGTCTGTGAAAGGGGAATACGATTTGGGGTTCAAGATGGTTTTAGAGCAAATTTGATACTTGTAGTTTTGTGTTTCTTACACAGAAATCTTCTTGTATGTGCCTCTTTAAAACCAATAAATACTCGGGGCTTTTGAGTGAAGAAGGGCAGGGGGGAAAGTGGTAGAGTGGTGTGGGAGGAGGGCTTGGTTATAATCATGCTTTGGTGAAAGGGTAAGAAAACTTAGACATAAGGGCAGAAATAAAGCATAAATAGAAGAGGAGAACAGAATACGAAGAATATAACTGAGTTGGAGGTGATAAAGTTAGACTATTTCTTCTGACTGATCAACTTTTAAAATATTTAACTAGTTTGTGAAGTAATTTTTCAGTCCTTTTTCTATTTTAATTAATGGATTACGTGTTATATTAAAGAGAAAAATATTTAATGGGAGCGTAGGGGTTGGTGATGCCTCTAAGCAGATGTGAGTACTGTTCAAACTTTAACATAACAATAATTAAATAACAGTTTGTTACCTTGTCAGTTGCTATCAAAATATGCCAGAAAGTGTTGATATGTTCTTGTGGCTGCTTTTTATAAAAAAAAAAATACCAAGTTCGAGAATGTCAAAACTCAGGAAAATATAACTTGATGTCTAGATGAAATAGTGGAGCTAACCCTTACACAATATAGTTAATTTTAATTTTGTTAACATACTTTACATTCTCTTTCTTTTCTTTAAGTTGCTGCCAAACAAGGAGAATCTGATCCAGAAAGGAAAGAAACAAGGCAGAAAGTAGATGATGACAGAAAACATGAGATAGAAGCTGCTATAGTTCGGATAATGAAATCTAGGAAGAAGATGCAACACAATGTGCTAGTAGCAGAGGTATACTTGGACATAGTTTTGATATGGACTTGGGAATTTTTTTGTTTTTCCTGTTAATTCATGAAAGTTACACAGCTCTCAGTAACATGACTCTGAAACGCTTTTGAGAGATGCTGTATTTAATCCATCCTTTTTTTTTTCTTTCCTCCCTGTGTATCTGAAGAGACCTAAATCCTTATCCTTCAGTTTAGCATGTACTCGTGGGTATATCCAATTTTCCTTCCTCCTTTTAGTGCTATTAGGATGTTATCAAACTCCTTGAAATAACAGTTGGGAACAAAAACCACTGTACTTAATTAATTTCTGCTTTGATCTTGTTACTGACAGTTGGGTTCAGGTTTGAGAGATTTGAGCTCTTAGCAGAGGGCAAGAGAGAGTCCTGCTGCTCTTAACTCCCAGGTTCTGACAGCTTCAGGACTAGTATGCGTTTTCCACTCTTGAACTCCTTTAGGGCTGTGAAATTGAGAGGATTCTCAGGTGGTGATCATGCCTCTGTAGAGGGGCAGTACTTTGACTCATACCCAAAAATGAACAAGCAACTGGAGGGAGAACTGTTAGAAGTTTGGTCGGTTAGGATAGGTAATGATCTTACTTGCCCTGTGAATCTTACCTTGTTGTTCTTGTTCTTACGTTTTAGGTAACTCAGCAGCTGAAGGCCCGATTCTTACCAAGTCCAGTTGTTATTAAAAAACGTATTGAAGGACTTATTGAGAGGGAATATTTGGCACGAACACCTGAGGATCGCAAAGTATACACTTACGTAGCATAAAATGCGTTCAGAAAATTTGGTTTATTCTTGGACTATACTCTTCGCATGAACTGGGAAGTTCTTTTAAATCATTAATATTAAGACAACCATCTCTTCTATTAAATTACAGTACATGTTCTAGACCATTCAGATCAAGCCTTTTACTCCTTTTGAGAGTTTTCAACATGAATTGATTGAGCTTCAGGCTTTTCAACGTTATCCCTGTAGAGATCATCCTTACAATTCTTCGGGAAAATGTGAATGTGCCGCGTTTGTTTTCAATACTGTATGAAAACAGAAAAATAAAAACAAATTTAGAAAATACAGCTCACTTAAAAAAATAAAATTGTTGGAATTTCATTTCCCCAGATTTTCAGTGTTGATGTAAATGTGTTTCTGTAGTGTTGCTTAGCACTTCGCGCATTGTATAAGTTGGGTTTAGAAGAAACCGCAACTGGTAAGGCAGAATTCCCAGTTATATTGCTCTGCTTCAAATGTTTCTTTAACTAGCCATGTTTAATTTAAATACTTGGTGATTTTTTTGAAGACCCAAGAAGACAACTTGAGCATGTTTCACTCTTCCAGCTGCACTCACTGTTCCAACAACATGAATCAGGAACTTCTGGGGGCTCAGAAAAGACAGTAATAATTTTGGCTTTCCCTTCTGTAATTTGAGTTCTTCTAAATTAAACTCTATATTGATTAGGTTTGTTCTGGTTTCTTTATAGGAAAAAGAAAAGATTTTAGTGTGTATAAACTGTATAATAATTTTTGCTGTTGTACTCACTGCTGGTGGATTGTACAGGGCGTTGTTTTTATTTCACTAAATGTAGACAAAATAAATTTAAAATAAATGGATTTAGTGTACACAAGCAACTAATTCAAGTGTGTTAGAGTACAGGGTTGACAATCTTTTGGAACTAAATACTGTCCCCTCGGGAATCATGCTGAGGTTATATTTTGTTAATAAACATCATAGATGGATCTGTAGCCCCAGGGCTTCCCATCATAAGTGCATATTTCAGGAGATTAAAGTGAAGCCAGCGTGCACTATTTGTTTTTAAAAATGCATTTCAAACATACAATAAAAGATTGTTACTGTAATGAAATTTTTAGTTTTTACCCTGGAACTTTTTTCTTCTTGTCAGTATGCTGCAAAAATAATTAAAAATTGCAGTTTAGTGGAATCATTATTCTCACAGTTAGAAATTGTTTGAAGTGTGCGTTGTGGTGCAGAGTTTTTATTAAACAGTATTTCTGACATTCCAATGCACACATTACATGGTTTCTCTGCTGTAGCTATTTTTCAAGTTTAATTCAAAACAATATATTTTTTTCTCAGTTCACTTGCTTTCATCCATAGACACTGAAAAATATAGTTGGGATGGGCTTCCCAGTATGTAGAGCCGGAGAGGAAACAAAAAGAAAAACTTGGTTGTAAAGCATTAAGATACTGCCAGAGCATTTCTTGATTAGCTGCATTAAACAAATATGTGGTGGCAGTGTGATGTAGCAATGCGATTGGAGAGTATTTTTCATAATGTGTCCCCAGTTTCACCCCTCTCCAGCCTGTTAAGATACAAATCCTAGCTGTTGCTAAGTAGTAGGATATTTCCTCTAAAGAGAGGGACTGGAATTGGGGTGATGTTTTAGCTGGACTATGCTGAAGCTTTTATTTAAGAAGCTCTACTGAAGTTCACTGCACACCCCCAGCAAAGGCACGCATCAGACTAGCTTGTAGGTCATCAGAGAGGAGGTGGCTGAGGGACTCTCTTGCCATTGTTCATCAAGAATTTAGCCCCAAAAGAAAACAGCTAGGCCATCAGCCATTCTAAAAATATATTTGCTGACAGTTATTAAAACCAACACCTGTGGGTGTCTGTGCAGTCTATGCAAAACTTCAATAGAAATGTAATCATTGTTTAGCCATAGAATAATGCTAAATACAGGTTGGATGAGAGTCTGGTTTTAGATTGTGTCTTAAGTCATCTGGAACATCTTCCTCGAGATGTAACTCACTCTTACATGTATCAGTGTGAAGGTTTCCTTTTATGCAGATCTTATTCTTTAATAGCACAAATGGTGTGGTAATTGCATGTTAATGCTTTCCCAGGTGCTGTTCAGGGAGAGACAGGTCCTTCTTCCCTCTGAAGCTTATAGAAATACTAATGTTGCAGTCCATGCCGGGAGGACTTTGTCCTTAGCGTTGTGATGGTACTTTTGCTGTGCATCAGCTGAAGCTTCCTACCGCTGGTGGCTTTTGGAAGTGCTGAGCCTCAATGTTACGTGAATGACACTGTAACCGTGTGTTATGGGGTGTTTCTTTTACAAGCTATATGGGCAAGAGTGTTGCTAGAAGAATTAACAGGTGGTGATGGCTATCTTCAGTAACAAATACTTGTAAGTGTAGCTTCCATTTTAAATTTAATAGAATTTTGAAGACGCTAATTATTCAGGAACGGATTTTTGCTGAAATCACCTTTTGTAAATGTGGCCTTTACCACTGAACAACGAGATCGTGATACTGAGGATTTAAAGATAGAGAAACCGAAGACTGGTTGGAGAGAACCAAGGCATCACTAGGACTCTGCTTAAGGTGAGTTTGATGCTCATGTCTTTATGCTGTTTGTGTACACTAGCGAGAATTCTTTTACAGTCCATAGTAGAATTTTGCTATGCCTTATCTAATTTCATTTTTGTTTCCTTGCTTAATTTCTGCTTAAAACTTCTTTGTAATTTTGTTAAAATTTCATCAGTAGCAAGTTTTGTTTCTTTGCATTACTGTGCAGTTAAATGCAGTAACAAGACATAATAAACACGGAGTTTAATTCTTTAGAAGTTTTAAACTTAAAAGTAGGCTTTAAGTTTTATAGCTATTTGAAGAGATGTAGGCGTGTACTTTCCTTGTAACGAGTTTATTTTAAAGGGTGGAGGGTACACTGCATTTACCATCGTAACAAATAAGACTATCCTCTGTAGCCCTGAGTTAGTTCTTGCTCTTTTCAATGTTAGCTACCTTTAGAGCTTTGATTTGCACTTTTTGTCTCCTAGAATTAATCTATAAAATTTCCCCATTTGCCACAGAGCAAACGAATGTTGAGCATATCTGCAGAGCAGACTGAGTCTTGGATGCGGAGTTACTCCTGAACGGGATGTCTCCCCTCGCCCCCTTTCCTAAGGCAAGCTTTGCCCTGTCGACCCTAAAGCTTTCAATGTAACACTGTCCGTGTCACCTTTGCTCATTGAGAACTGGCAGCTGCCGTAAGATGTACTTTTCTGGACCTGTAAAAACAAAAGCATTGCACTAAATATTCTGGATGACTGCAATATTTTTATTCATATGTAATCAAATTGTACAGTATCTGATAAGTGGCGCATATATGTAGAGAGCAAGTAATAAAGCCTGTCATGATGCATGGTTTGGGGGATAAGCTTGCACAGAGATGGGGTTCCCATTATATCAAAAGTAGCAAAAAACTGGAACTGCTTGTGGCCTCTTGTTGCCTGTCCAGAACTGGCAAGAACCTTTATCGCTCGGTCTGAAACTCCTTAACTCTGTTTGTTCGCTCATCATGGTGGTTAGAGGCGAGGTGGGCTCTGGCCATAAGCTCCCGGTTCCTCGGAGTCCCTGTGGACTGGAGCGAGGACTGGACAGCCGACAGCGGGGCTCACAGGAGTGTGTAGAGCTGGTAAGAGGCATCGTCTTGGTGGTGTCTGTACCGAAGTCCGATTTTTGTTAGTACTCATTTTGATATCTTGGGCAGTAAATAAGCAATGCGCTCAGTCTGGAGCATAAGTGTAATGGCTCCTCTGCCTTCTGGAATGTGTCATGGGAGAAGTTTGTAAAATGCAGAACTTCATCCAGCTTTCAGCTGGATACATATAAAAGGAGAATAATTCACCTACCTTTCTGTCCTTCAGTAGATAGGGCAGTGTTCACAGGGCGTGCCCACAGACTGGATTGAATAGTCTGAATCTTTCAGATGGATTTGTCTGTGGTTGAACGCTGTGTCTGGCATGACAGAACTGAATGTTCATGTGAAAATGGAAAGGCGCTGTTTTAAACAAAAATGGTGGCACACTCCACTTGCGTCCCAGCCAGCTGTGGTAAGCAGGGAGCGCCCAGCACCACCCACCCACATCAGTGTGCCCTGGCTGGTGCGTGGTGGGCAGGCTGGTGTCCGTCAGAGCAGCAGGTCTCCCCGGCGCGCTGCCACTCACGCGTTTGGTGTGCCCTGGCTGGCATGGCCGGCCCTCTCACCGCAGCAAGCCGCTGCTGTTGCGGCATTAGTGTGTGCCAAGTCTATAGAGCAGCTTCGCTTCTGTCAGGGTCTTCCTCTGTTCTTCATATCTCCTCCAAAACTGGAACTTTGATGGGGAGCGAGTCCATGGGAGCTAGCGCGTGTAGTATCATGGAGATGAACGTGAAGTTTATGGATAGGAAAAGAAAGAAAATTTGAACTTGTAGCAGTGATGTTTTATTAATTATTCTTTCTTCTGCAGTTCAAAACTTGGCTTTAATTTGAGGTGCAGCAGACACTGAGGAACCCTCCAATCTTAATGACTGTTGCTCTGTTCCTCCTGTTTGAACAACGTGTTGCTGCAGTTCACTTAATCTGTATTCTTTGCCCTTCAAGTGCTGGCAGAGCGCTGACGCGTGATCTGTCAGAAGCTGAAGCTAAAGCGAAGGTGGTGCCGTGTGTTGTGCATGCTCAGGAAAGAAATGTTCAGGCAGCGGGGTGACACGCATTGGCAGCGAGGGGCTGTTCCGCTGTCGTCGCAGCGTGTCGGCCGCCGTGCAGGGAAGGTGCATCTGGGGAGAGCCAAGGAGGCGTGTGGGGCAAAACTGCTTCTGAGGCTGTGGTGGGTATTGTCAAACCTTGTGCAAAATGTGGTTTTATAACCTGAATTCGTTGTGTATTAAGATGGCGAGCTGTGCTGGTGGCTTTGTGGCATCCTGGCTGGCTTCCAGCAAGAAACAAGTATTGCTAGAGATGCCTTTTAACCAAAAAAGCAGAGTCTGCAGTACAAAATTGCTCTGAACATCGGCAGTGGTGACACTGTGGTAGTGCCAGCAGCGCAGCCGAGACTCTGCCCGTGCTCCAAGTCGTGTCTCAGAGCGAGTGCCCCCAGCAGGCACCGACCCGGAGCAGGCGGCTGCGTCCGTGCCCGCTTCCGCAGGAGATGCTTGGCCCGGCCGGCCCTCGCTCGGTCTGCAGGCGATGGGGCAGCCCGCTTCGGGTGCCGGCTGGTCTGCGTCCCTCTGCACAGACCTGTGCAATGAGCTTTCCTCTTTTTTCCCCTCTTTTCTTTTCCTTTGCTTGCCTTGACCGAAGCTCAGTTAAACGTTCGGTAGTGTCTTCAGCAAGCTGCTCCTGCAGGTTCCGGCTTGGGACTGTGAGGGAGGTGTTTTGAGATGGTGTGGGTGGGGGCAGGAGAAGCGCCTTCTCGTCCCCTGCAGTGTGACGCCTCTGAGGAGGTGGCAGCCGAGGACTGAGAGTTGCGTGCACAACGTCAGGTGATGACACAAAATAATGTTCCGTCTGTGAATCTGAAAATCATGAGTTTTCAGCCTAGCCATGGGGCATCTCCTTTTTAAGTTACAGTGCTGGATTTTATTTCCTGACTGTTTCTTACAAGCTGAAAAACCTTAGAGAGACTTCCAAAGGCCACAGAAAGCGTATGGTTTAGTTAGCCATGATAAATGTATTTGTTATGCTAATTATCTATGTATTTATTTTCCATTTGATCTAGTGTAACCATTTCTTTGGAGAAGTGTTAGAGTTGGGGTAATGTATGAGGTGTAGTGTGTATTGTGAGCCTTGTGCATCATGAAATCTGGTGGGTTTTGAGGAAATGAACAGAAAAGCACTAACAAACCCTGTCTAGACCAAAATCCCGGTGTCTTGAGCTCTGTTGTTCCAGCAGTTGGTCTGCAGTTACATGATACGACAGCACTTGGGCTCGCTAGTTACCGGCTTCAGCAGGAAACGTTGTATGCTGAAGTCAGGGAGGGATTTAGCTCTCCCTCAACGAATATTTCCTGAGCTCTTGGAAGCGCACAGTACCTCCTGTTCATGTTTCATATTCTGTGAGTGATGTGTTTTAATAACGAACTACGATTTTGCAGTTTATAGAGGCTCTCGCCAGCAGCTGCTGCGTGGGGCAGAACACAGCGGCCCTGCGCCTTGTCCCACCGGTCCGTCGGGCAGCAGCCTCTCGGTGCCTGCGGGGAGGTGGGTGGAAGGCAGGGGCAGCACCAGCACACGGAACAGGGGTGCTGAGAACAAAGGTACCCACTGGTTTCTCTAACGCTGAGCTCTTCTAGGAGCCTGGTTATCTGCATGTTCACGGCGGGTGCGTGTCCTGGGGCCACTGCACAGCACTGAAGGTTCGTATGAACAGTGCTGTGATAACAGCATGTTGACAAACACCGCTGCTGTCGTTCGATTTCTGTCTCATAGCCTTAACAGGGAAACACGCCTGTCGAAATCTGAAGGAATTCATCCCAGGTCCCAGGCTGTGTGAGTTGGTGCTGGGTGCTCGGCGGAGAAAGAGATCTCGGTTGCTTGTTCCCTTGAAGGAATTGCTGCTCATTGCACTCTGAAGCTGGGAACTGCATTCCTCCAGGGACGCAGATTTCACAAAGAAGCGAGTATAAACTCTACTTCTTGGAAGTCTGGATTCAAATTAAGCCTACTGTTGGTCTTTTCTGAGCTGGAACCCAGGTGAGGGAGTGATGTCTGAAACTGCACTGCTCTGCACTTGTCTGTCGGTTTGGTCCATGTGGTGTGACATGGACTAATACCAGCGCAGAATAATGTTTTGTGCTCAGTCTGCTCAGCGAATAATGGCATTGCAAAATGAAGAGCAACACAAAAATTAGGTTTTAGCGAGGAACTGGTGAATAACGGATATGAGTGAAAATGCTATTCCAAAGGGAAGGAGATATTCTCCAGGTTCTCAAAGCACTGTGCTTCTCCACTTTAAGCACTTTTAGCTTCTTTGGCATCTTCTGCACATTAGCTGCAAGTAACAGTTGTGCTCTGAAAATCTGGTATATGTGTGGTCTTATTACCTGGGGACAGTTCTGCTTTCTCTCTAGGTGGGCTGTTAGGATCATCTTGAGTGGTGAGCGTGGTGGTGTGGTGGGTGTTTTACCCTCTTGTTTTTATTATTGAGTTGTTATTCTCATTAGGTTAGTACCTGGAGCCTTGGTTGTGATCACACTGTAGTTATCCTGTATGTGGAAACACAGAGCATTGGTTCTTGCCTTCAGAAGCTTATCGTTGTATTTACATCTAATGTGAATTTCTTTATTTTACAAGCTTTGAAGTTAAGGCCAGTTTTTCAAGGACAGCGGTTCTGCAGTGTAAGACTTCTGTCTCATTCCACTCTAAGGCTGTGAGGTTCAGGCAGGTACTTCTGGTCCTTTAGTCTTATACAAAACATAATCTGACCTTCGTTTTCACAGCTTTTGCCTGCAAAGAAAATCTTGCAAACGTGGTGTGACTGTAACTACCACAGCAATATCTGCCTGGGTCTCCAGACCACCTGACATAGTCTGTCTGCTCTCAGCAGCTCTAGCCCAAAGCAAGCTCTTCAGGAGAGACGGGCCTGTTTCACCTCCTTGAGTCCTGGGACTGCTGACCTGGGTTAGCTGTGGGCAAGGCCAGGAAACTGTCTGGACAGATGATGGTCTGGGAGCCACATGCTCCTGTTTGCCTGAGGAGAAGCTGGGAGGGACGGGGGATCCACCAGTAGGTGCAACTTCCATTCACTGTTCGTGAGGAGCCTTCAGCAGCCCTGTTCTTGGGAGGAAAAAGTCACAGAGGGAAGGGAAGTCCTGAAGGCCTCAAAGTGAAGCCGTGTTAGAGCCTGATTGTGCCTTACTGTGGCCTGTGAGTTCATGTACAGCTTTTGCTTTCCAAAGTTTGCTATGGCACGCGCCAAATCCCAGCAACGCCTGAGTTTCTTTAGACCTTGCAAGACACCTCCACTAAGACTCATTGTTCAGTGTTTGGATATTGCTTCTTTTCAAATTCTGTTAAAGATGAGGCTAATAATCTCCTGCATTTTGTCTGTCACAGCATTTGTTGTCAACTTAATTATGCGAATCTCCAATTCCAACATAATGTGGGATCCAGGCCAAGACTTTTTTTTTAATTAGAATTCGGGTTACATTATCCCGTATCTCAGGAGGGTTGCCCTCAGGAAAGGGAGTAATGAGAAGCTTTCACACCGCGTAGGTCTGACTTGTTCCTTAAGCTGGAGCTTGGACTCGTTGGCGAGCTCGATGTCTCCTGGTGACTTGCTCTCATTAACGCTCAGCAGGGTGCAGTTTCTCTCAGCATCTGCTGCCGGCCTTCCAAGAATTTTGCCTTGAGCTGTCTTCAACAATGCTAAATGTAAGCTGATTAAATAAACGTTTCACTGGGCCCTGCAAGTCTCAGTTTTGTTTAGATGTGCCTGTTTTCTTTTTCTGGAAGGTTTTTACTTGAAGTGTAATTTATGTAGAAATTGCTAGGTTAACTCTTTCAGAAATGAGTCCCTGAAGCTGGGAACTTAAATTGACATGTAGGCAAGCTGACTCCCCCCTTGTCCCACACTGACCTGGGTGGGAGTGGGGTTGATGCTGGCGATGCAGGCAGAGGGCTCCCACAGATACCATCTCGGGCTGGTGCTAGATTTTGGCTCTGTGTAGTGTTGACTTGACTTAGTTTTCTAATACTAATTTCTGATGTAACCGCCTGTTGGGTCATTATGTTTTGTGGGTCTTGGTTTGTGTGTATGGAGTGCTTTGGGTTTTTTGAAGTATTTTAACTGAAGTGAAAACTGAGGAAAAATCTGTCTGGAAGTGCCCCATGACTTGCTGAGGACACATAGCCCAGGTTTGGTTGGAGCTGAGTAGAAAAGCTGCCTCGGTCAGGTTGTGTAAACCCAAATCTCACAAACTTTGTTGCTGCGGTGGGATGTCTGTAGTCAGGCAAGGACATCCTGTGCCTTTTTACTACACATTTGTTGCCAATAGGAAGCTGTAAAGGACAAAGCACATTGCACAGCTTTTTGGGGTGTGCAGCCTCTGCCCGTGGCTGCGAGCTGAGGCACGCCGCTGGTAGCAGTCAGGAACCTGGCTGCTGGTACCCAGACCTGAACCATGTGGGAGTTTCTGCAAAGAAACTTCTGCATCTTCGGTTACATGCACTTATTTGGAAGGCTTTCTACTTTTGCCCATGTTCGAACTGCTTGGGAAGTGCGGCTCAAGCAAGCAGTCCAGCTGAATGACTGGAGCTGGCCTGCTGCTGGTCATGCTTTCTTCGAGATTTCCCTCGTGAGTGGCTGCAGGGGCCACCAGCTGCGGAACTGGAGGGAAGCCGGGGTATGTCAGAGGTATCTGGATAACCATGTGTGTGTCGGGCCTCTTACGGCGTCAGGAGTGGGAAAGCAGACTCCGGCTTCAGGTACACAGAGGCTCTTTGCTCTCTCCAGCCCTTGCTTGCTGCTAGGTCTCGTGCACCCCATGGAGCGCAGAAGCGGGGAATGGAGGGAGGGCGGCAGTACTGGCTCTCACCTGGCACTGTCACGGGCTGCAGCAGCATCCTCTCTCCCCCGTTGCCTTTCCTTTTGCTTAAGCAGAACGAGAACTTGTTTGGGGTTGGCAGCCGTGATGTCAGCCTGGCTTGTGTCGCTGGAATGACTCCGGTTTAACAGGAGGTTTTCGAAATCCTGTTGAAGTCAGTATGTATTTGGAAACTCAGTCCTCAGTCTAGGCTCTCCTTTTCCTGAGAGATCAGTCGGGTACCAGTGGTAAAAGCTTGGTTGCCTCAAAGACTACGGTAGTTTTAGCACGGGCTTCAGCAGGGTTGTGGTTTGGTCTTCTGCCAGCGATCTCTCTCGTCTCTGTGTCTCGGCGCTGCTCTCCCAGCCTGTACTCACACCAAAGTCTGTCACTTGAGGATAACTTACTTGCTTTACTTTCTTAAATGTAGTTGCTATGGGAAAATGTGGTTTGATCCTAGCCGTCCCTCTGACGGTGCGCCTCACTGCCGCAAGGATGCCTGTTCCCCCAGCTGCCATGGCCGAGTGTCAGGAGGAACATCTCTCATTTTGGTTTGCATTTCACAGAATCACAGAATGGTTGGAAGGGACCTCTGTGGATCATCTAGTCCAACCCCCCTGCCGAAGCAGGGTCATCTACAGCAGGCTGCAGAGGACCTTGTCCAGGCAGGTCTTGAATATCTCCAGAGAAGGAGACTCCACAACCTCCCTGGGCAGCCTGTTCCAGTGCTCCGTCACCCTCAGAG
>Ga0065711_1039564_pt1 | contig 17711 bp, 8 predicted proteins | sample Hoacrofraction12_FD_59098 | JGI IMG/M metagenome (GOLD analysis project Ga0065711, IMG submission 59098) | Hoatzin crop microbial communities from Cojedes, Venezuela - Epithelial fraction 12 v2 (version 2) | ecosystem: Host-associated > Birds > Digestive system > Esophagus > Crop | place...
GGAAGGAAGGAAGGAAGGAAGGAAGGAAGGAAGGAAGGAAGGAAGGAAGGAAGGAAGGAAGGAAGGAAGGAAGGAAGGAAGGAAGGAAGGGAGGAAGGAGGGAAGGAGGGAAGGAAGGAGGGAAGGAGGGAAGGAAGGAGGGAAGGAAGAAAAGATGGATTTCAAAAATCTGTCTCTGATTCCAAGATTTTAGAAAATTAATCTCATTCTAATATGTATTTTTGTGACTTTAAGAGCTGCTAGATTATGAAACAACACCATCCATCATAAAAATGTACTACTCTATCAGCTTAACTAGTATGACTGACCACATGCATGTAATCCTGTTGTCTCTGTCGCATGGTCAAACAAGGAGAGCATTTAACAAATAACTCTAATGACTGATTAATATTTATTTAAATACAGTGAACTTGAGATTTTTTCATACTTGCTTTTATCTACATAGATCCACTCAGTACTTTAGTCTGCATTTAACAGTGAATTTATATGGAATGACCTAAGGTCTCTGTTTGGACACTTATTCAAAATTCAAGTGGCCCTAATTCAGTGTAACTTTGGAAGTGAATCATGTAAAATCAAAATAAGACCACTTTCATTTTCAGTCAGAGAACCACACAACAGTTTAATGAGATTGAAATAATCCACTTTAAAAATTAGTTCAGGACAATTTTGCAAGTGTCTCACCCTTGTATAGACAAACCCCTAATATTTCTACAATACTACAGCTCAGATAAAGCAAAGCCACATCTTCAGTCTATATGACACAATGCAGAAATTTTCTCAAGCATTGGTTATGCACATATCTGTGCAGGACCTACCATACTGGAATCTGGTTCTTCATTGCCCACCAACATAAGTGATTAATTAATATATTGGTTGCATGAATACCAAAGCCGGTTATTTAAAATACATGAACCAGTGTACTGAAAAGATACTTTTATAACTAATGTTCTACATCTTTGCTATCTGAGCAGTGTCTTCTTCTCATAAATTCACATTTTGAGGATAGGCTGCTGGGCTTATTATTTGTGAATGACTTTCCTGGCATTTCTTGTGGGTCAGGAACCTTTTGTACTTTGTTTCTCGAATGGTATAAATGATCTTAAAATTCTCATGTCTTTCTTTGACTGGTTAGAAGATAGGTATTCACATATCTGTTGCTTCTAATCATGCCCTTCCTCGTCTATCTTTGGTTTATAAAAGATGTTAAGCATCCTCCACCATCCCCCAACTACTGGCACTTAATCTCACATTCTGGAACTGCATTTATGCTGCTAGCTAAAGAGAAAGTAAAGAGTGGATTTGTCCAGTCTAGCTCAATTTAGCAACATTATTCAACAGTCTCCCAGGTCACCATAAGCCAATGATGCTGTTGTTACTGGCAAGTTAACATTGCAAGTTATGTGCTCAAAGTTAACAACTTTGCTGCAGCCAAAAAAGGCAACTAGATATTCTCTTTTTCTTCTTCTGTCCTTCTAGGGCTGTAATGAGAACAAATGGAAGTGACCTTCCATTGTGGGATACTCCTTATAGTGTTTTAGTACAAATTTCATTACTCAGAAAGTCTTGCAAGGTATTCATTAGAACATTCATAAAGTCTTTGTGGAGGGCTTAATAGCTAAAACAAGCTATTGAAATTAGCCTATCATTCCATAATTGAACTCCCTATGAATCTTTTACTGCAGTAAGGCAAAGTAAGTTGCCTGAGGTACCTGATGTATATTTTCGTGCTTGGTTCCATGCAAAATAAATAAATGAAATAGATAAAAGTAATGTGTAAGAGTCCACAGCTATTCTGTGGTGTGTTTCTTACAGCCTTGGACCTTCAAGTTCAATCCATATTGGATTCTACACTAGTATTTTCTTATTTTTCATGGAGATTTTCATGGAGTCTTCTATCATATGCCGCACAAAAAAGTTAACAAGTTGATACCATGGAAAATACGGAAGTTGTGCTTTTGTACTCTTATTCTTAAATTATAGGTTTCCTCCTCCTACCCCTGAAAAGATCATTCACCCTCAGAACAGGTACATTCATACAAATACCGTTTTTTAAGCTGTTTCTGTAAAGAAGATATCATTGTGTTGGGTGTTATGCAAAAAAACCACTTACAAAAAAGACAGTCTCTTTCTCACAAATTTGGGGCTAAATCAAATAAATAACTGAAGTTCTTACAAAATTACTTGAAAGCCTAAACTTTATAACTCTAATCCCAGAAGGATATTCACTCTAACTTGGGTTTTGTTACGTGTACTGGGATAGTTACGTATCTCAGAAAAGTGGTCCAGGAAACCCTAGAGGCATAGCACAAAACAGTTATAAATTCACCAATGGAGAGTTCTCAAATTTTGTACCTTCTCTGAAGCACAGTTTCTTTACAAGAAGTTAATTTCTTTTTCAGGTAAGTATGCACAGTGAGTGGGGTGCAACACTTTTAAAGGTGTCTATTTCTGCTCATTGACTGAAGAGGTAGCCTAGACAACCATTAATTGAGATATCTGCTAGAATATATCTGCTTTAACAACTAGTGAAAATTAACAGGAGTGGATCTGTAGAACTTCTGGGAATCTGGTGTCCGTAGCATGTGTGTTTTTTTCACCTAAGATCAGCTTTGCTATAGCCCAGTGGGCTGAATGTCCACTTGTGGTTGGGTTACACTGGATGTGCTCCAGAAGCACATTGTACAAAGTAGTTTAATCTGTGGACAATCTACTTTATGTATTCCACAGTGTGAACCAAAGCATAGCAATTGAGGAAGAAAACGGGGTTTGTTTGTGAAATGCACCCCTGATCCAAATTAAAACAAAGACACACCCCCAATGTAAACACAGCCTTAATTAAGGTTAGAAAGAAGATAAAACTTATCCACATATTCTGGTTATTTTTGGTTGGAGACACTATATGTCATGATATTAGTTGAATCCTCTAGACCTTTGCCTACAAATTTAATACTTCATTGTAAAAATGTTTGGATGATTTTTTTTAAATGTAAAATACTGTCACATCTGATTTTTCATATAAATTTTGGCTTGTTTTAATATGTTTGGATTTGTGTATATATCTGCATGCATGTATGTGTTAGTGTAGGAGTTCATACATACATATATGTACACAAAAATACGTCTGTATTCACACACACATACATGTGTTTATATATTTATATACAAGAAAAAGATCCTATAAATTACAAATAATATACATTTCTCTGTAAATATAATGAAGATGAAAGGAGAGAAAAGGGAAACTCCAAAGAATGCAAAATGGTTCAGACAGACCACGTTTTGTATATTCTGCCAGGGGAAGTATCAGAGCTGGCATTTGCCTAGCAGAGCAATTTACACCCAGGGTTCTTAATGGGACTGTGCAAAGACAAGAGGCTTCTCTCCTGGCATACATCACTCTGTTGCAGCGTTAAGGACATCCCCAGCATTTCTTAGAGTCTGGAGGCCATCACAATGTCATGAGCTTTTCACTTACTCAGCGGAAGAAGAGGGTTGTGATGTGCACATCTGAGCCTATACAAAAGAGGCAGATGCTCTGACTTTCCAAGGAATACGAAAGAGTGACACAATGCTTCTTGCTAGCACAAAACACCTTCTACTTAATATTAGGCAAATGTTGAACAGCTCATTAGAACATCACAACTGGAGAAGGACATCCTTATCCAAACATGTACTTTCATGTTTGGCAGCTTTGACTGAAGTTGCTGTGAATCCAGCAAGTAGATAGCTTGGCTTAGTTAATTAGTCATGTCTTCTCTAGTGTCTTGTCAGTCCTTGGCAACAAGGAAAGTCTGGACATAGGCTAAGGCACAGCACAGTGGGAAGGAGGGCTGAAAAAAAAAAAAAAGATCTTTCATCACAGGTGAAAATATAATTAGTCAGACATATTTTGAGTGGCAGCAGCATCAGAGCAGATTGTGTATGCTATCCAGTAATCTTCTATATACTTTTAATTATCTTTTAATTATTGACAATTCTTGTCCAGTCCAAAAGCATTTGGCTAGCAACAAGCTTCTTTTTGTTTTTTCCTTTTCCATTTTTTTTGCTACTTGTTCTAATCTAGATCCGGTTCCAACTGCTAGCGCATCAATGTCAGAAACTGCAGTCAAGCACAGCCTCTCCCCAAATCCCAAACTCTACAAACAGGATGGCTCATTAATAACTTAAAAAGGATTATAACACTAATACTATTTATAGGGTCCTGTCAGCCAGGACTGCCAAAGTTAAGGAAATTAACATGGAAAAATTGTCAGCTGCAAAACATTAGTGTTTATCAACAGATCAATCAAACTTCAACTACTGTAAATTGTGCTTTTAGCTAAATAAAATATATCCACAATGACAATTTATTGAATGCCTTATTTTGTTACTCTTGTGCCCTTGTATCAGTTTCAATGAGAGACAGAGAAAGAAAAAGAGGGAGACAGAAACTCCTACGCTCTCCTTTCCCCCTTCACTCTCTGACTCCCCTGACACCTGCCAAACCTCCCACAACTGCTGAGCTCTCATAAGTTACAGCTACATGTTTCACAATGAGTGGCAAACCAGAAATGCTGAACAAAATTCTCACGAAGTCAATTAAGTGTTAATTAGCTTTGACTGAGGGCACATAAGTCTCCAGCAAGCTGAATAAATGTCAAGGTGATGAGGCTGTATACTAAGTACTGAGTTTACATGCGTGGAGAGCTTATAATTTAAGGTGCTATTTTTTTCCTTTCTTTCATCATTGCCTTCTGTGTCTCTTTTATAGCAGAAAGAGACAGAATGCTACAGCAAGATTGAAGTTTTTCTTCATTTGTTCACAGCCATATTTGCTACAAATTGTTGGATAGGAGATTTGCTGCAAATTGTTGGGTAGTCCTGCTGGTAGAAAAGTGATTTGTTGGCACAGAAGCAGACTTTGGAGAAAAATGACAGAAAAAAAAAAAAAAAGAAAGAGAAAAAGAAATTAGAAAAGCATGATGTTCAAAGACACATATGATCTCAATCTGTTGCTTGCTGGATCTTCTGTTCAGAATGTAATAATCAAATAGTTAATAATAACTAATAATAAAAGGAACTCATAAATAATAAGTAATTATATAAATAGATATGTATAGATGGTATAAATTAACATTTGGTCAGTCTCTGATAAGTATTTAGCCTGATGTACTTGGGAAGACACACACAAAGGATTAAAAACAAATGAACAAACAAACAAACACAAAAAAAAAGGTGACTGAAAACTCCACTGTGTCTGGACAAGACTCAATCAGAAGTGAAAAGTCAGACAGTACATCTGCTCACTCGACATGAATACTAGATGCAATGTTATTAGTTATATTAGCTGAAACCTAGTTTGGGGTCTAAAGGCCACAATCGAGATCAGGGCCCCAGTCTTGTAGATGCTACAAAAAAAATCACAAGTCCTTCCCACCAGGATTTTATAATCTGTACCTGTGATCTTTCAATTAACTTAAAGTAGATCTTTTCTAACACGGAGCCCATTACACAACTAAGGCTTCAAAACGATGAGCCAGAGGAAAGGCATGAGGAAGGAAACATTCACAGGTTCAGATGAAAAAATTAAGTGCCCTGCTCAGGGTCATATGATATATGACACTGAAAATTAAAGAGCTGGAAATTCAGGCTCAACGTCAAGAGTCTGGGCTGTTTTATGCATTGCAACATTGTCCCTAGAGATTTCTATAGAGAGCTACTGCTATCCCAGTTTGGGTGGCAAACAAGGGACACTCAACCTTGACTAACATTTGCAGAAAGGTCCTTAATATGTAACAGTTAATATTAACAGACCAGAAAATAAAGTTAAGAGCATACTTTACAGAATACAAGAGGTAGACTGACAGATTTCTGTTTATTTCTGCTTAATGAGACTAAAATGAGGAGGTAAGACTTGCACCTAACTTAAATGCTTATTGGATATACTTGCCTAAACTCATGATTTTAACAGAAGACCTGGTGTTTGGGAAAGACACTTCAAGTTCTTTGTCAAAATCTTTGCCTTTCTGCTGATATGTCTAAGAAAACGATAAAACACTTTCTGTAGGAAAGAGGAAAGTTTGATAGCAGCAGAAGAATCCTAGCTTCAAGACACAGGAAAACTTAAGTGACAGACTTGAGTCTGGGAGAATTTTGCTCTGGTCTTGCTCATGCACAGACGGGCTCTAATATTTCTGAGGGAGATCCTTTACTTGTCAGTTTTATAAGATCATTTTAACTTTTTGATGTGGCTGCTTCTCACAGGAGTTCCCAGTGCAAAGACAATGTGAAGTGCCTGATTAGCTTCAGTCAGTGGTCTTAGGTCTCATCAGCTTCAGAAAAAATTGAGACAAATTTCTGCTGAACTTTTCTGAGAGGTAGGTTTACCAGCAACCTCAGAAAATGAGAAAAGGCAACAGACCACCATTTCAGTGGCTTATATGATTCTGTCTTGTGATTTGAATGACATATGAGGTACATAACAGAAGGAGAAGTAAAAATATGTCTCGTTCTATCTGGCAGAGAGAACAGACCACCTAGAAGCAGATATTCATTTAAAGCCAGCACATTACTGACTAATGAGCTTGAGAACATGATCCATAAATGGACTGTTGAACTCCTCAACACAGTATATCACTGAGCCAAAACATATCATAGATGTGAATAAGGATTAAAAGAAGTCTATGGACATGAAGAAAAAATTTCAGCAAAATATCTTGAAAGCAATATTTAAATTCATAGTCTGACTGTTGGTACAGATTTGTAGGTAATTTTATTGTTTTGTTGTTTTTGGTTTTGTTTTTTTTTCGTTGTTGTTGGTAACTAGGAGAGAATACTCTGCACCTGTTTCTATTGTCCAGAGCAGGAGATGGATTACAGGATAAGACTAAAACATCTATTGCAAGATGGAAGTTATAGTAATTCTCCCTAGGTTTATTTCTTCTTTGTATATGTAGACACTGGAAGTCTAGAAAAGTCTTCTTCATCTTCGTTTCGTAAAATATTTTTTGCAGTTTGTGGTTTTCAGTTTAAAAATGTCAGACATTTTGTGGACGAAAGCTATGGTTATTGATTCTGATAGTAAAGTTAGTCAGCAAATTTGAATGGAGCGAAGTTGCCCATACAGCTCTTAATAAAGCACCTGAATGACTCCAGTGGATATGATACGGCATCCTCCAACACAGTCCTTTAGATCAGCAATTGACCTTGGTCCAATGGCCTGCTCAGAGTGATGGGTGGACATAGATATACCTTGGCTAGTCTGTGGTAGTCTTCCCTTTGGAACCAAGTGTACTGGAGAGTCAGATGATGTAGACTTATAACACCACTTCAGGTCCAGTTACTGATTAGAAATTGTCATGAAATCTTGTAATGAAGCTGATTTTCTACTTCATTATTGTCATCACAAATGTTAATGAGGATGGAATGTTTTCCAGGGATTCCAGATGTTGATTGCTATTCTTTCTCCCCTACTCTTCCTTCTTGTCACTGCCTTATAAACTAACATGAACGACCATTATATTTTTTTTGATCAGCAGTAGGAAATTCTTTAGAGTATTCATGTCAGGAATATCGCAAAGAGAGCAGGTTGCCTACATCTTCGGAATTCTGCAGTTGAATAGACAAGTAATGCTCCTACAAAAGAGATCAACATTTAGATTTCAAAGTGTATTAGAGCCCTTTTCTTCCCAAGATACATGTTTCTGGCAAGGTAAAGGAGCTCTCAAGTAGGTGTAAATTACATTTATGGACATGACTGTAAGGTTCATTGACATGGTTAGAGCAGTATATAGTACTCTCAGTGAAAATGACAATCAGGCCCTGAGGCCTAGACAGATGGATGGACAAAATAATACCTGTGTAGCTTTATGCTACCTTTGCAAAAATAAGTTGCCACTTTAAAATACGAACAAAAATAAAGGAATGCATTGCAAAATAAATTGATCTACTATGGGATAAATCCCAGAAACCATGACACAGGCAAAAAATAAATATAAACAAGAAAAGGTCTTACTGTTCTCCCCCTTCATGTTGCAGACAGGGTAGCTGAGTTCCAACTCTGACTCAAACAGGACTCTCCTGTATGATGCTGGCTAAATCACCTCTCATACATACATCCTCATTCCCTGAGCCTTAGTTTGTCCAGTTGTAATATTGAGATGATAGCCTATATTTTTACTTTAAAACACTTTATGCATAAAAAGTGCTATATGAAGACTTCTGAATATTATAAGAACACTCTCCTATTCATTCCTCTTACAAAATACGTCAGAACTGTTTGACTGGTCTCACTTCTGTATCAGAAATATTAAAGAGGATTCTGCATGTCACTGTTTCTCCCTACTAATTAATGTATGTGCAATCGCTTCAGTGTCTTCTGCTCCTAAATCACAACAGATATAGACCAACTACCTGCTTCTATTATGCAAACTCTGCAATGAAGAAGCATAGCATTAATTCTTCTAAGCCTGCTTCTATTTGAAAAAAGTACATTCAGCTGTGTGTCCATGCCTACAGGTGGAGGTACTGTAAGCTACATACTCTGTTTTGAAGGCATACATGGATACGAATATATAATATATATTCATAATAATATGAATATATTTATATGAATACACGAACATATACCTCAGTAAGAGTTCATGTGTCATTAGACTTCAGTCACAGTTTTTAACTGAAGAATCTTGAGACATTTAATAACATTTAATTATCTACATAATATATCTTTGCCTTCTAAAAATGACTTTTAAGGGTGTTAAAATGTTGTCTTTCTTTGAAAAGGATTGTGGAAATCCTATAGCACAGTGATTTTTTGGAAAAGAAGCACTGTAGCATCACAACAATCACTGTGACTTGAAAATGAAACTCAGCATCGATTTATGAAAAGCAAAAAAGTTAAAGCGACTCTTTCTTTTGCTTTGTTCAGGACAATGACTTTGCTCTATGAAGCTAAAATGGTGGGACTGTCATCTAGTGACAATATGTTCACAGCTATGTTGCTGTAACACAGGGAAGGTACAGGAGCATTTTCCTGGTGATACTTACAATGATGCATAAATTTGATTTCATCAAGTTGTATTCAGTCTCTGTATTTGAAAGTACTTACAGCATTTCTTAAATCCTAACATCCTTATATTCAGTCACCACCCAGCCAATTGTGCTGCATCATTTTTACAGAAATCTCATCTCCTGTTGGAAGCTGGTGCATTAAATTTGACCAGAAAGAATAGTACTGCAGTGCACTGGGGAGAAAAAAGAAAAAAGGAAAAAAAAGAAAGAAACAGAAAAAAGAGCTCATTGGCACCAAGTTTTTTTCAGCACTCACAAAACTTTCCGCTTGCTCTTTCCATAGCTGCACCAGACTTGGTTGATCACTTCAGCCATTAATTTATCCAAGAACCATCTTTGCTTGTTATTCTACGTATTTCCTGCCTCCTATTTACTGACGTCACTTGTGCCAGTTGATGAAATATGAATGTGATAAAGTCAGGAGTGTTTGATGGTGTAGAAATATGTTGAACACTGGGAATTATTATGATGAACATGTTATACCTGCAGTGATTTCTAGACCAGGACACTGGTGCGAGCCAGATCTTTTACTGCTCTTCAAGTTCTCGTCAGCCAAACGTTTTCAGTGGTACTGAAATGAGTATGCTCAAGGTACAATGAACAACCTGTTGAAAAAAAGGCACTTATCTTAAATACTAGTCACATTCCTTCTATTCAAATCTACAGCCAAGTATTTCTTTGTCTTCTTGTCCTAGAAAGTTCCTGAAGAGGAGGGAATGATAACACACTTTCTCCTCAGTTCATTACTGGATGCTTTGCTGTGTCTTACTACTTACACTCTTCCAGCTGAAGAAAACAAGCTTTGGAGGTAGACATTGTCATAGCCTCCTCCAGTCTGCCTCCACCCAAACTTCTAGCTATCCAGTCCAGGGAGGTGATTGTCCCACTCTGCCCTGCACTGGTGCAGCCCCGCCTTGAGTATTATGTGCAGTTTTGGGCACCTCAGTATAAGAAGGACATCAAACCATTAGCGAATGTCCAGAGCAGGGTGACCAAGATGTTGAAAGGTCTTGAGGGCAAGACTTACAAGGAGCAGATAAGGTCACTTGATTTGTTCAGCTTGGAGAAGAGAAGGCTGAGGGAGGACCTCTTTGCAGTCTACTACTTCCTCAGGGGGACAGCAGAGGAAGAAGTGCTGATCTCCTCTCTCTGGTGGCCAGTGATAGGACAGGAGGAAAAAGAATGAATCTGCATCAGGGGATGTTCAGGTTGGACACTAGGAGAAGGTACTTCATTGAGAGGGTGCTTGGTCACTTCAACAGGCTTCCCAGGGAAGTGGACATGGCACCAAGCCTGTCAGAGTTCATGGAGCATCTGGATGATGCTCTTAGTCATGTGATTTGGTTTTTGGTAGTCCTGTGAGAAGTGGGGAATTGGACTCAATGATCCTTATGGAACTATTACAACTTGAGTTATTCTATAATTCTGTGATTCTCTGGCAGCCCATTCTCTATTTCAGGTTGACACAGGCACACCTGAAATAAATCTAAGCAGCTTAGCTACCCAGATGAAATCTCCAGGGGTTACGTACTGCATGAGGTAGAATTTTCCAGTGTCAGTTCTTTTGCTACCCTGACCCGCAGCAGCTGGTGATAGAGGCAAGTGTCTCTTTCCTGACATTATCACCTGGGCTCCAAGCCAGTACAACAAATGGGTCCCTACTGTCTACTGTTGTTGGAGACAGGGGTTATTCAAATGAGGGGGGAAGATAATTCACCTAGACAAGAAGAACTAGAGACCTGATGCAAACAGACCTACATTGCCTTGGAACAAAAATACAGCAAATTATGGCATAGAGGAATAAGTGCAGTAGGAGAAGGGCATACTTGTGTATTGCTGAGTGCCGCAGGAATACCAAGCCACTAGTGTTTCCTGTGGATGTAACCTGATGTTGCATTTCTTCCAGTGGCAAAGCAAGTTAATAGACAGTTTTCCTGTTCTTTGCTATGATTACTTGTTTGCTCCTGGCTTTGTATGAAAGGTCAAGATGTGACAATATAAAGAACTGTGAGGCAAACAAGCAAGAGACAGAATTAAAAAAATATGGTTTTCAAAACTGATTTTCCTTTTCACTGGTCTGGTGTACAGTAAAGCCCTAAAACCACACACATATATTTATATTTATATTTGTATTTATATTTGTATTTATATTGCCTTACAAATCTGAATATAGATAAATTTTATATACATACCTGCATGTACTTATCTATGTTTATATAGCAACCCCCTGCATGTGCTCTGCCGAGAGAGTGAATACTTTAAAGCCACTTTTCTGCCAGACAAAATGCTTAGAAAATCAAGAGGTTTCTGTTGCTTCTTTAACCACAGATGAGGGCTTGGCTCCAACCCACTCAAGAGCAACTTCACCGTTCAGAATTACCTTAAAAATATTTTTGCACCAAATGGATTACTTCTGTAATGTTGTAGACATTACAATGTAGACCTTACACTGTGCCATGCTGTGTCCATTTTGGACCTTGTCCTTAGCAGTTCCTCCAGTCCTCAAGCATTTCACAATTGCGGTGGGATGTTAGCACACCCATAGGTCCAGTAGTTTCTTTCTATTGAAGAATATAAAAAATCCCCCCCAAGACCCACAAAAACTTGTAGTCCCATAGTACAGATCAGGGGATGGAAAAGGTGATTCTTTAAGTTTCTGCTTTTCTCTGTTTCAGCCTATTTCCACTTTTTCAAATGAATTTACTGATTCTTCATTACAGTTCTTTAAAATACTTTTGTAAAAATTGCTGGTTTAGGAAACAAAAACAGCAAAAACTTACCTTAGAGGAGAGACTGATATATATTTCAAACTAGACGTTATCACAGAACCAAATTCAAGTATAGAAAAAAAAAACAGGCCAATAAAAAGAACCAGAGAACAAGTTTCTGGGGGAAGGCAGGAGCAGGAATCTTCTCAGATGGATTTGCTGCTGTAATGGTGACCACACTGACAGTAAGACTCAGACCAGGTCCTCAAGTCAACCTCAAACCTGAATACATTGCCTCCTTCTTTTGTGTTCCTCTGTGACTGAAAATATTTTTATATGTGTTGATCTTACAGGAGCAGATCACTTTATTATTTAGGATTAGAAGGTGCTATCCAAACAGAGTGAGAACGGCTATTTATAACAAGGACCAGTATACTAGAACAATCAAATAGCCCGTTCTACCCAGTATCTGGTCTCCGGAGTCTGCAGTGGGAGGCATAAAATCCCCATATTGTAACTAATTATGCAGTGATATAGCTTGGGAGATTGTCCCCAGCTGCCTGTATTACTAACTCATCTGAAACCTGGATGTACAGGAAATCTCAAGAGAAAGCTTCATTATCTCAAGATTTCCAGTTTTAAGAAGATTTACTAAAGTTCAAAGAAACAGAAAAAATTTAACTGCTTATATTTTTGCTCCAAAGACCACACAAAAACATTGAGGTTCTCTTCTCGGAAGCTCACAGAGTTGTGATTCTCACAAGATTTCACTGCTGGGGTTTGGTTTTCAGAGGGATTTGTTTTTTCCTGCAGAATACACGAAAGTTATCAGCTACCCTTTTGGTTTTATTCTCTGTGTGCCATTCATTGCACTGAAACTTGTTGAAAATTTTGTCAACAATCAGCTTTATAAAAGCTTTGCACACTGTCTGCATAACAGCTCTATTTTGATGAGAAAATGACTATTAATGAGAACATGTTCTTTTCTGGCATCAGATTTCGAGAGACACAGGTCATAAATCTCTTTGATCTTCTTGCAAAAAGCCAGAATCAAGGAAAAAAGCAAGTTCTTTCTTTGTTTTCCCCTTCATTTTTTAAAGCTTCTGATTGAAACAATCCCATTTAGTAATCAGTAATTTATCATGCTTGCTTCCTTCCACCATCCTTTCCTTTTCCCTGTGCTTTTGTTTGTTTTTTATTCTTTATTTCAACACAACAGAAAATCTTTGTGGTTTGTCCTGTCTGTTTCCCTTGGTTTCACAGGGGCAGAAGAGGAGAATTTTTCAAGGGGGATGGTGGGGAGAACATTGGGGTGGTTTTGGCTTGTGATTTTGCTTTGTTTTTTTGAGAAAGTATATGTTGAAAATGGGGAAAAAAATAACCAAAAACCAAACTATAAGAGTGAAATGTGAAGAAGAAGGATCCTAATATTTCAGTTTAGTCAATGAACTGCTGCCTTTCATAGATGTGCCAATACTGCCATCTCTTGCCTTTTCACCAACCTGGACAGGAAACTGCAGTTTAATAAAAACTGGAGAATGAACATGCACTCACATACACACAGACATAAAACAGCTAAGTTTTCTAAGACAGGAGAATTAATTTTCCCTGGTACATTTTGCTATGTTTTAAGACAAATTTTTTCTTCATTTTCTTCTTTCTGTTGATGTGTATCTTCAGTTGCACCTTAAATAGCACAGCTGCAGCAACTAAGGCCTCAGCTAGTGATGTAAGTTGCAATGTGAGTTAATTCTAGCCATGCTGAAAGAAAGAATCTTGCATGTTTCCCCTACTGTGATGACAACATGAAGCTATGCAAATACACATGAAATATACAATAATCTATATTCTTAATAAAGGTCAACTACAATATGAGCATTTTAACACTACATCTTCAGATAGGCAAATCTTACACCGAAATAACTTCCAGAAATTGCAGATATGCATGTGTATCTATGGTTATGACAATGATTTTATTTGATAGGTCATAAAATGTCATGTTGCATAAATGCAGGGGTCAGTATTTTGGACCTTATGACTATGATCTATAGTAGAATTATTGTTTCATGGAGATAAACTTACAAGAAGTGCATAGTCCCTTGTCAGTGAGCAATGTTGCTTTCTAGGCCTTTGCAAACTACATACCAAGCTTAAATGTCCAGCTCTTAAATGTTAATACTTTCACAAAAAAGCTGTTATTTTTTTTTAATTGTTATGCAGTGGTAATAGTTATACGAGAAATATGTAGTCTTCTGAAGTGAAAATCAATGAAAATCTCATACTTCAGGTAAAAATTGATTTCTTAGTTAGAAAGGACAATTTCTGGGGTTTAAAAAGTACATCACTATTCAGGTGATAAAAAGAAAGATTAACACTTGAGATTTTTGTGTTATTGCAACTTACTATTTGGTTCAAAATCTGGGTTTTGTCTCTGTCATTACAAGTCTTCCTGTGCTTACGTAAACATGAACTGCTGTGCTCCTGTACTTTGATAACCGTTTTTTCTTCAGTTTGTTCTAAAGCTTAAGATACACCCCAGTCAGAGGTGTCACTATGGAAGGGTATATGATGATATCGTAGAGCTATGGGTCAAGTTCACCGTACTCCAGGTTTCTTACAGATACACAAGAGTGCTTAGCACACGCTGCCCGTGAGTGGCAAATTAGTCTGGCCCTGTAGTGCTACCTAGGCCGAACACAGGGCCAGTATTTTGTTATTCCCTTTCCTCGTCATAGTTTTTTAATCTTTGTAATTCTATTTGAGCGTATTTCTGCAGTGTACGTATGTGTACGTGTACAAAGTGATATGGTAATTAAGGGGCAAAAGCACTAAACCTGGCAATTGTCTTCATTGCAGAGCACATGCTTTATCAACAAACCACAGGTGTGAAGCACCAAAGCAGATAAAAACATATAGGACCTGAGATGACAGTTCTGTGTTCAAAATACATTAATCATCCAAGGTAAATTTGTGCATCTGTTATACGCTGTAGGTGTTTCACTTGCTTTGCTCCAAAGATACTGAGATAGATGGAAATGTTTTTCCTTTTCAAAGTGATTGGTCCAAGCAGTACCCATGGCATTTTCCTATTTAACGTGACTTCTCGATCTGTCACATCTGCTCCAGTTGCTCCTGTGTGGTCACACTACTCCTCTGCACAATGCACAGGTGTGGAACACACAAAAGGGCCTTGTTGTGTTCCTGAGGGCCAAAGTCCAGAATGTTCAGAACAAGAAAAACCTCAGTTTCATCAATAAGGTGTGTGGTTTAATTAGTGTAACGGAAACTTTCCCATAATTGTGTTTTTTAGTCAATGGATTGTTGTTTCATTTACAGTCTATTACTAATTTTGAGCCTTCAGAGATTAATTACAACCAGAAGAGTTTCAGACAGATCTGCAAAGTCAAATAATTTCCAGAGAGACTAATAGTCTTCTGATATTTGTTGATCAATTTGGATGAGTGCTAGAGGACAACTCTATTACCAGCCATGGAAAACTGAACTCATGTATAAGAACAATGATATCAGCTCCTGATTTCATCTATTATTGGAACAGCAACTTTGATTCTGCTGTCTGTGTTCAGCATATTTTGGCAGAAAAATAATGCAAGCCACTATTAAGCCAAGGGGTGACATTTGTGCTTCCTTATCAATGGAGAGGTGGTGAATTACCCACTGGACTCATGAACAAAATTAAGTCTCGTCCATCAACTCAAAGCTCTTTATAGCTAGAAGTATTATTTTTAAGTTTTTAGGTGCAAGACAAATAGTTGATGGAAAATATTTTCTGTGAAACTTACAATCAGCAATAGGGAATGTTTTATTTCCTCTTTCTATCATTTTGACCTCACCTATTCTTTTTGGCTCCATGGACTTAACTGTTTCACCTTCAGCAAGACAAATATAACAATGTCAGAAGCTCATGCTTACAGAACATCCTGGATATCAACAAAATGCAGCAGCTCCTTAAACATGACTGGGGCTCTTCCCACCGCATGATATGCCTTACTTCAGCACTAGGGAGCTATACTGGGCTTTCTTCAGTACATTTTCAACAGAGAAAAGCATTCTCCTATCTGACCTAGATTTCTTAATTTTCCTTTTTTTCCCTTACCTTCTCCACCCTTCAGCAGCCTCTATTGATTTTATGCCATGAGCAGTCTTATGGCAATTATACTGACTAATATCTTAAACTTACCCTGGATATATACAAACATTTTATCATAAACATGTACGAGTACTCTTTCCTAAGTTTATGAAGGAAGATGCATGTAAGATATACAGAAGTCAAGTGGTCCGGGGCCACAAGATTTGGGAGCCTCCTTATTTGGTACAAAGTAGATCATCAGAGTCATCTTATCTTCATTAAGCAAATATCGTCTCATCCTCTAGCTCCTTCTTCCCAATGTGCAGTATCAGACAATGAAAATAGTTAAAAGCAGAGATTAAAGCTGATAGAATGGCCTTTTAAATCTCTGCACTGGCTTGTGGACTGGAGTAATTTGTCTCAGGTTCATCTGCATCCTCTTGCAGGATATAGAGAATACTTACCTACAGAAGTGTTAGGAACAGGGAGTATCTCCTTAAGACAACTCTTTTACAGCTCTTAATATAGCTAATATTCTGACTAAGAAAAACATAGGATGGAAAATACTAGATAGAAGACATAGTTTGCATTTCGTATTTGTGTATTTGTGTAATCATATCAGCTGTTAGATGTTATGCACATATAACTTCAGGATCATAAGCAGACAAATCTCAGCTGGCCATTAAACAATTAAAAATCTGTTATAACATGTACAAAATTTAACTTTGTTCCCCACATAATGCACGTCTGATGTGCATTATCAATATTTGGTTTGCTTTCAGAGAAATGTAGATTCAACTCAAGTCAGTGATTCACTAAAATTTCCTAATGTTTTTAAGGAGGTTCCTTTATAAAACATGAAAAAAGATCCTTAATCTTACCAAAATTCTCCCTTTTATCTTCTACCCCTAAATCACATTCGCATCTGAAGCAGCATTGGTAAGATATGTTATGAATTCTTTTATGGGTAATTCATTCCTTTCTTTTCAGTGCCTTTGTATGTTTTTTTTCAGGAATCACTAGATTTCTGACTACTCACTTGAGAAGTTTCTTAAGAATCCCTCTACAATCAGAAGTTTCGGAGTGTATAACAACCAAATTACTTTTTTTTTCCTTCTTTCTCTTTCACTTTTATTTCATGACAGCTGTTGTTTTATCCCTGAATGTTTCAACTTCCCTTTGCTCCCTGAAGTAATCCTGGACATCACAACAGCCCCAGCACTTGCCATTATCACTCAAGGCAAGTGTGCCCTTACAGGCTAGTGCTACATATCTCAACCAGCAGCAGTGTACAAATGCAGGGGAGATTTACTGCTCTGGGGGATTTGTAAATAAGATTTTGAAAGTTTGAAGAGGGTTATCTTTTTCTAGTAAGTCTATTTCATTTCCATTTTTGTTTGGAAAGGCTACTAGGTGAGGGCAGGCAAAGGTTTTAGTAGTATGGATTACTTTTAACAGTACAGACTAAAAGCAAATTTATGTGAGAAGGAGGTTGTTTTTTATGTCTGCTTAACACTGAGATTCTTCACTCTTTTTTCTAAATTGAATGTCTAGAAACAGAAATTTTGACTCAGTTTGTAGTGGTTTTGAAGGGAGTGTCGTAATAAATCCCTTTCCTAATTTCTCAAGATTGCAAGCTAAGATCTTCACTGTCAAGGAGGATTAGGGGTGTTTTGTGTTACTAACAGACGAGAGAGTTAAGTGTCCTCAGAAAGTCAGCTGGGATAGATTCATGGGCCCACTCAAGCTGATGGAGCTTGTTACACTGGTCATTTGAGGACTAAGTTCCTTAGGCAAGGTTTTATATCTATACTACCTAGGTTCATCAGTGTCAATATTTCCACTTTTTTTTTTTTTTTTTTTGC
>Ga0065711_1039565_pt1 | contig 17711 bp, 9 predicted proteins | sample Hoacrofraction12_FD_59098 | JGI IMG/M metagenome (GOLD analysis project Ga0065711, IMG submission 59098) | Hoatzin crop microbial communities from Cojedes, Venezuela - Epithelial fraction 12 v2 (version 2) | ecosystem: Host-associated > Birds > Digestive system > Esophagus > Crop | place...
AAAAAAAAAAAAAAAAAAAAAAAGAAAAGAAATAAGCATTTTCAGAAGCATTTTAAGACACTAGGGAAAAAAAATTACATGGAACACAAACGACCAGGACGCAGGAGTCTGTGCAAGCAGACTCTGTCACAGGACTGGGGATTCAGGCTATTGCAACAGAGCAATGATGTACTGAGCCCTGTGCAACACAGCAAAAAAACATCTGTCAGATGGAAAAAGAGACAAAATGTGGTAGGCAGGGAAAAAAAAATATTTGAGGTTTCTATAAAGGGTATTGCAGAACGTCATGTATGAAACTACAAAGCTAGGGAAAAAACGTTAATTGTGTTATTTTAAGTCTGCTTAAAGTAATACCAAGCTGAAATGGAAAACCTATAATTGGATGGAGCTTCTCCCCTTCGTGACAAATATTTGACTGCAGCTGAGCGAGGCGAGGCTCACAAACCGACAGGATCTTTGGGATTCCCACCGCCCGGGCTGCCAGGAGTGCAGAGGGGCCGGAGATGCCGAGCGCAGCAGCTATGGGATTTTGATGCTGTGCCACACCGTGCAGGGCCAGCCGGTTGCCTGCTGTCGCAGCGGGTCTGCCCTTCTTGACACCTGCTGCAGAGGCAGCCCGCAGTCCTGCCCCGATTTCCTCATCGTTCTCTCCACTGCAGAGAGCATTTCCAACGCAGGAACGTCCCGTCAGCTTCTCAGGACAAAGCTCCCTCCTGCTCCTGCCAGGTCTGTCTCCCTCTGCTGACGCTGCCTTTACGGACGGGAGAGTCTCGCTCCCCATGACTGCCGGTCTCCGACTGATGCGCTTTTCCCAGCGCAGGGCACGGGCAGCACCACAGCTATTCCCGAGCCTCTCTACCATGACTATTTTGGTAAATCAAAGATGTTCTTTGTTACTGTGGTTTGACAGAAAGTTTAGTCATTTCCTTCTCAAGAGTCAGAGTTACACATACACAGCCCACACCTCGGGCAAGCTGCACGGCCGCTCGCTGCCTAAAGAGGAAGGGAAACCTTGCATCCATTTCTCAAAAGTGAACCAATGGTCTTAGACCCTACCTTGTGAGCTGTCGCCACAAGGATTCGGTTTGTTTCAAAGGCTGTGAGGCAAGTGGTCTACACTTCCTCCCCCTCACTTCCTTCCTTCCTCAGACTCAATTTAATTTTGACTAATGAACTGCCCCAGAAATCTCAGACTCCCACTAACCCTACAGCTAAGGAAACCTCTCTTGCACACCCTCACCTCTGCAGACTGTTTTCAGAAGCAATTCTTCTAGGGTTGGCCATGACGTTCACCCACCCTAGGATCTCTCCTGGCTGAATGGGGCACAGGACGCAGAGATCCAGGGGGCTTCACCCTGTGACCCGCATGAGGATGCCAGGAAGGCTGACAGCCCCCAGGGGAAGTCTGACGCTCAGGGACACTGGGTGAAAACCGGGACTTGTTGGTCTTCTGAGAAAGGGTGGAGTTTTTCTGGTTTAGCTGGAAGGGTGGATTATCATCCAAGAACGGCAGGGAATTGCTGCTCTTACACCACGCATGATAAATGTACCACGAAGCCCCAGTCAGAGGGCACACAGGCATGCAGGTGTCTGGGGGACGGGCGTTCTCCACCCCAACAGCAAGAGCTAAGCTCTCCACAGAGTCCAATCTAAGTTCAACCTCAGTATCAAAAAAACAACCTCCCAGAAAGCCACACTCATAATCAAGAGCTATTTAGGAATGATAATTTAAGAAGGGCAGGACTAGGCAAATCAGGTGAGATAAAAGTTAGCTGGGTTTTTTGCCTTCACACAGAGAACATTACAAAATACAGATGTCCTGGAGGAACCTTTCCAGTATCCCCAGGGAAAAAAAAAATACTGCAAGACAAACACAAAGAAAGACAAAAGAAAAGAGAGGTGCACGACATGAAATTTTTTGTCCTTTCTAGACTGTATGCTCTTAACCAGGAAGAAAACACAAATCCTAATCCTACAATCTTGCATGTTCAGCAACAGTATATGACCTTGCCAATCAAAGGCTTTCTACTATAGCCACCTATTTCTTTTTCAAATTCAAGAAGCACGACTGCATGCAATTAGACGCTGTATGAATTTAAACATGCCTAAAGACCTGAAATATCCACACGTTGCACTGTGTTTAGGGGTACGGCTTAACAGGAAAGCTGCAGCACTATTTCTTTGCCTTGTGCCTACTAGAAGCTTTGTTTCAGGAACATTTTTGGAAGAATGCAAGAGTACATCAAGCAAATAATCTGGTTTATGTCCGTTCTTTACTAAACAAAGATCTGCTTTACCTAATTGTTTCTGATTAAGAAGGCCTTTGAGTTACAAGATCTGAAAAAGTCCCTTCTCTCTACTAAAAGCTAAAAGATGACTCTTTAACACAGGACCCAAGCACTCACAGCCCAATTCAAATTATCCCTCCTTCCCACACACTGGCTTCATTCTGCATGTCTGCGTTTCAATTAAAAAGCTACTATGACATTCTTCTTACATTTTTAAAAGAAAATGGGGTGATACATTCCACAGGCAACAGGACTCAAAGAAGTTTAACCATCTCCTACCACCCCCTCCGACCCCAAGGCACTCCACGAGCTGCACACCAGCTTCCTGCGCACACACACATGCTCGCAGCGAATGCGAGGGCCAGCCCTGCTTGATCACCAGTTTCATAACTGGACCATTCACACCTTGAAACTGGAGGGCAAGTCATCCGGGCAATGGACTTGGGACTGTGAGCACCAAGAAATCGCACGGGAAGCAGGGACCTGGGCGGGAGGGCTGCGGCTGCTGAGGACAGCATCGGCGGGCTAGCAAAGCTCAGCCTGCCGCAGGGAACAGCACAGAAGAAGGTGGCCACGGTTCCCCAGACAGAGAGCGTTTCTTGAAATCCACGGTGAAGGCTGAGGCACGCCGCCGCCTTACAATGGAAGCGGATGCTGCCTGTAAAACAGACAGCTCGGAGCAGGCACGGCTGCCTCTCCAGGAGACATCTGACAGCAGCCCGTGCTTCCCTGGCGGTCAGCAGCTCCACGCACACCCTGACCTCTTCTCCCTTTCAGAGCGGGGTTGCAAAAGCCTCTGCTCTCTCAAGGTAGCATTGCTTGGATCTCTTCTAACAGCCACCCCTTTGCGCAGCTTGGCTGCCAGCAGAAGAGGTGGCAAGAAGCCTCCTCTGCCTACCCTTTGCCTGCCACACAGACCCCTCAGGGCAACAAAGCAGGAGGGAGTGCTCAGCTTCTTCCAGGCACCCTCCACCTCCTCCCGAAAGCCCAGGGCACTGGCAGGAGCTCGGCTGAGCCGCGGCTTCACGCGGGTGCAGACGGAGGCTCCCACGCAGACAGAGCTCCTTGTCGAGGCACGCACAGGCATTTCAGCGATCTCGTTATTCTGCTTCCCTCTGATCTATAGAAATCATAAGTTACTTTTGCAGAACTTGGCCACACGCTTTCAGCCTTTCCAATAGTAACGCCTAGCTCGTCCTGGGCATTGCAAAGCATCTTCCCCCCTCTCCTTCTCTTTTAAAAAAAAGCTTACACTGAGAAGATTCTTGCTCGAGAAGCATATTTGATGCTTATGAACTCTAGCTTTAGTCTGTGTTAATAGACCATTTTTCCTTTTAATTTTTTTTTCCTCTTTAAGGAGTGAATCAATAGCTACTAGATAGAACCTGACTCAAAAATTTATGAAGGAAAGCTAATAACATGCACTTTTCCAAGGAAGTCACCGATGCAAGCTGCTCATGTCCTGTTATCATGCCTTGGAAGGTGGGCAGAGGATTTAAAGCCAAGAAGCAAAGCAATAAAGAAACACTAACAGTTTGAATGATTTGGGGACCTAATGATTTTCCGTGGAAAAAGTCATTGATGCATGTCTTTTATTTTGGTGTGCTAATGGTACAATTTCTTGTAAAAGGCCTTTGGGCAAAGGCTGGTTTGAACCTGAATGGAAGTCACCAGGGCTGCAGCTTGAATAATTTCCCCATGTTTGTATACATCACCTGTCCACACCAAGCACCACCCACCAACACACAATCTCTCTCACCTTGAAATCACCCTGTCCCTGGATACACTTATCAGCTGCTGCAGACCACGTAACAGATCTCTTATTTATGATGGGACAGGCTAGCTGCACTTAGAGAAATACGTGAAACACAGATGCTTTAGCCCTTATCTTTATTTTTGGTTCCCAGAGGGCTGCACGCCTTTTGACACAGACAAAAACCACACAGAATCCACATTAACAAAGCAGTCCAGTTTGGGGTATTACTACACCCACAGCTGAAACCCGAGACAGTACTTCTTCATCCTGCAAGTGCCAGCCTTGAGCTTAACAAACCAGTTTTGATCCAAAACCAGGGGAGTCTGGCATACACAGAAACCCCAAGTGAAAACTACAGGGACCTGAGCAAAACTAACCACATCACTAACTCCAGTGACCCAAGCAGCTGATATCTCATACAACAACATTTCCTACCACAAAACAGTACACTTGAACAACGTACAAGCACAAAATGTCACTGAATCAACATACCAGCATCGGAGGATACAGACAACACAGTTATTTGCCACAGCAAAGAAACACTTTCCGGAAGCATAATAAAATATTATAAATAATCTCCTGAGTCAGAGAAGAATAACACCAGACAGACCATTTAATGAAGTACTTGTAAGACCAGTAGCAAGAACAAACTGCAGAAGGTTTAACTAAAAGCTTTCAAATCACTGACTTCTAAGATTTTAAGTGAAACTACACATGACTTATGCAAGGAAAAAATTTATGACTAATCTATGACTAATTTTGTATTAATCACTGGGTCCACCTCTGAACTGGAGCGCCACTCCACGTGGTTTCTGTCAGCTAGTGCTTCATTTTAATTCTACAAGCCAAACCAACAGGTTACATGCACTTTATCGCCTGTGAAAATGCATACCTCCATTGACAGAAGATGTAGAGGTGACTGGAGACATGGAAGATTATTTTGTGAACTTAGTTGAAGACCTCATGCCCTCAGCACCCAACTTATGGAAGCAGTATGATAAGAAGTCTGTGCAATCAGATATGAGAGAATTCAATCTCCTGGAAGATATCTTCCATAGCACAAATGTGATACCACCAAATACTGGTCTTGCCAGTATGCTGTCTCTTCCATAGTTACATCAGCTTTGCTGACACCAAAGTGCCTAAAGCCATCGATCACACAGCAACCCAGAGCACAGGGTGGACAGCCATCTTCAGGCATCACTTCCATCCTTGTGTAAATACCAATAACCAGCTGGTGTCTCAAGCAGCCATCGTTATGGAAGCCAAGAGCCTGCAAGAATTTCATTAGAGGAGACTGCTTTTTAAGGGTAAGATACCCACAAAAGGCTGTAACACTGCTAGCACTAAACTAACACAAGAAGAGTAACAAAGTGCTTTCTCTCTTACAGGCAGCAGTTTGGTCTTACTCTTCTACACATGCAGGAGACAAGAAAAGCCTCCATGTGCCTCTTGGTTGGAGGTTTATGGAACATCTTCAACCTTGGCATGCTCCATCAAATGCAAAAGGTGCTGCTCTGTCAGTGTTGTTCCTCTTCTTAATCTGACTGGTGTTGCCACACACCGGTTTCTGTCATCCTTCCCAACTCTACTGGAAATAAGCACAAGACATTCCTTAACAAAAAGGAATCGGGCTCACACATAAGGTTTGCCATAGCATTTTCCAGGAAGTTGCCCGCCCTTCAATTATCCTGAATTGTTATGGGCATCCTTCACTTTGAAGTTCAGTCACAGCAATACTCTGCCATTCCTAGAAGGAACCGAAATAGCTCCAACACCACAAACGTGTAAAATCCTGTTAGTGAGGCACACACATCCAAACTCTGTGTTTCCAGAGCTGAGCAGTGAGGTGGAAGCTATGCACACAGCAAAAATCAACAGCAATTATCAGGCAAATGAACAAAATAACATCCTTTGTTGTTGTAAGAAGAGGCAGCCAAAAGAGTTGAGTAAAAAACCATAGAAATTAGGATCAACATACCTAGATACTTTGTCAGCTTCACAAATAAGTTTTGTACATTTCTTTTGCTATTTCTCCATGCAGACACTTCAGTTGTTTCAGCCCTTTTAAGCTGGTTATGTGCTAATATACATGCACACAACAGCATTCAGCTGTCATGTTTTCATACACACTGCAAATAATCCTGAAAATACCATTTCTACTAATCACTTTGTTCTACAGAGTTTTAAAGCACATGATTGCAGAATAAAACCCTCACCACATATTTTTGGCTGGATTCTAAAGGAAACTAAGTTTATGTGGTAGTGTTACTTGTCAGTCCTCACCCTATTACATTTTTAACTCACTAGTCAATTTTGACCACATCTGGCAGAAGGCGAAGATATCCGAATAGGTGTCACATTCTTACATTTTTGGGAGAAATTATTATGTAGGTAGAGGAGACACATCCAAGTCAGCCTCACACGGAGTCAAACTCTGCTGCAAGAACTCAACAATTCCCTGCTTTGTTTGGCCTAGCAGCCGCTCTGTCAGCATCTGCACGTGGGCATCCAGTACACACGTTGACTCCTGTGTGGCCAACATGAGAGACACTGGAGAGAAACCACAGGCCAAGCCAAACGGGAGGGAAAAGATCACTTGGAGGTAAGGGACAGCAAAAGTGAAGAGGTCCAAAGAGAAGGATCACAGGTCACAGTGGACAGAAGGCCCACTCACACAGGGGAAACAAAATTGTGAAGAACTAGGTTTTGTCAACTCTGCTACCTGAGGGATAGTCGGTGGCAGCTTTTTGCCATCTCCATACCTACAGGCACAATAATGTCCTCACCCTGCCGTCCTTCCATCCCCTGGAGCGCTCACAACACACCATTCTGTCATCACGTCCTGGGCCAGCTGTTTACAAGCCGAGTTTCATCTTCAGACACCCACAGATAATGCTGAATGTTACTGGGTCCACAAATGGACCATCCCTTCAAGCTGGTAGACGGGACAGGAGCAGTGCAGCAACCAAGTTCATGCCTGGGAAAGAGTTGGGGCAGACTAGATCCACCTCAACCCACCTGCGTCACAGCCGCAACAAAAAGCAAGATCCCTCCCCAGAACTGTCACCTACGAATGCATCCACCTTCCTCTTCATGCCAGGAGAGGAGAAATGCACACTGCATCCCACGAAGCTCTTGCTAGGGAATGGAAGCAACCCAGCGGCGCTACCAAAAGATGACTGAACAATACTGTCTGCAAGGAGTACAAAGGGAACAAAAGCTTACAGGCCAAATCAAGATCACTTGCACCCTACGTGGGTTGTTTTAGCCCAAGGAGCTCTCAGCATCATAAACCTGGACAGCTATTAGGGGATGAAAAGGACCATCAAATTATCCCTACTTCAGAAGAAGAGGAGGGCTGAGGGCCAGAAACAAGCAGTGACTGCCTTGAGAGGTGCCAAGCAGCCAGGATGGGCAAGAGGAGCACACTGCAGAGCCAGCATGGACATCCATCCCCAGCCAGGGCTGAGCAACGCCGGGGCAAGTCCCACAGCCACCAGTGGCAAGCGAGGCTCATGCCGCTCCTTCTCTGCGCTTAGCAGCTAGTGGATAGATAGCAGGAGGTTTTATTTGTCTTAGTTCTTAGAAGCGAATGCTTCTGCACCATGAAAACAGAATGCAAACATCTCCTCCCCACATCCCCACAAGCCTTTGTGGTTTAGTTTGATTTTATTCAAGAATCTTCTTTATAACCAACTTATTACGGCACCTTAAGGAGTAAGTAAGGATGCTGCTACTAGCACTAAATACCCTTTCGCTAACAATTACAGGGCTCTATTCTCAGAGGGAAAACTTCATCAGCTTTCAGTCTCTCTCCTTCTTTGAAGAGGTCAGTGTCTCGCAACAACAGAAAGAACATTTCTTCTCTCAGGAAAAACACCAAGGACGCAGTTCAAGACACAGCAGAGATGTAGGCAGAGCACAATACTCATGGGATAAACAATAAGATGCCAAATCCTTCTTCCCTTCTAGACCATGACTTCAAGTTCAGGCCAATTACACAACAATTTAAAAAGTCACCACCAATGGCTTCCCCTCAAGCTCTCCACGGTCTTACTATGCAAACCACGTTTGCAACGGCAGCCCACTTGTCAGAGGATACTTTATCCAGCCCGCAGACTGCGACCACAGCCAGCAGGCTCTGCAGGAAGCCGGGCTGGACAGCCACAGCAGCCTCAACTGCTCTGCAAACACCCTGGGTCAAGAGCAACACGGGTCCTGAGGGCACCAAGGAGGAGACGCCAGTCCTGTCAGGAGCACCGGGTCTGTCCTGTGATAAGACGGTCTCTCTCCAGCTGCAGTAGTCTGGCTCCTCTTATTAACAGCAGGGTGCTGGCATCTACAGCCCAGGGCTCTGAGCCGAGCACTGCAGCGTGTCAACTGCAAGGTGGTGAGGCTTACGGACTAGAGCTTCAAAACACTGGGGCTGGTATCCAACAGAAGGATAATAAAGGTATTCAACAAGAAGTGTAAACCTTAAATCACAATCAATTACGACCAACAAACGCATTGTAGCAGAGCCTGGAACAGATCTGAGTGGGGACAGCTGATCCCAGAAAGCCACATCTTCACCTACGAGCCTTCCACTCAACTTGGTCCTGTTCTCTCTCTCCTACTTCATGCACCCACCTTTCACTCTCCTGGAAGCAGCAGCAGCCCTAACTACCATAGCAGCCAAGCAGAAACTAGTTCAGTGAAAGCTAGTTTCATGTTTCACATGAAATATGAATAAATAAATATTTCACATTTAATTGGTTGGTTTGTTTTGTGGAAGGGAGGTTGCTTGGTTTGGTTTGTTGAAAGAAGGTTTGTTTTTTTAAGCAAAGAGGCAAACTTTGCTTAGACTCCAAAACGAAAGCTAGATGTGAAAGTACTACCTACAAGATGCTGGGGGCAAACAAGTGCACCATTAAGTATGTGTTGGGTTGTATCTTTATTTAGAAATCACCTAATAACCCTCTTTCCCACAGGGCACAGTTAATATTAGAAGCCACATACATGTTACACAAGGCTGTCTCTATTAAACATTCTATACAAAGATGTTCTTAGAATCCAGTAATTTAGCAAAACAGATTTTTTCAACTGCTGTGTAAAATTTGGGCCACAGCAAAAAGACTTTAATGTCACTTAATCTGATTATTTTCCACCACCTAAACTGCGGAAAGGACCTTCTTCGGGCGCATATTCTGAGAGGTGCTGGCGCACAGGGAGACGCCATCCCCTGCACAGCAAGGCTGGGCAAAACCTCAGCCTGGCACTGAAGACCGCAGAGCCCGTCCCCTCGAGCCATGCCTAGGACAACACCTTGCTGTCCCGTGGAGGAGATGATGGAAGCTATGGAGATGGGAGAAGCAGGCAAGGTCTTTTCAGAGAAAGTCGCCATCACATCTCTCACCTTCCGCAATCCAACCCACCCCCGTTACCGTACGTGGTGATTTGCTCTGAACAGAGCCCCCTCCACAGACAGTATGAGAGAGTGCCTCAGTGATGGTCAGGATACAGAGAAAAGGTTTCAGGTGGCTGCATGTTTCTGCCTCCGCTCCTTTTATCCTGAAATATCCACTAAGAATCCTACTAATTTGTGGAGGGGCAAAAACAGCCTCCCATACTTGGCCAAACAGGAAAATAAATACAGCTCCTGCTTTATCCACAGGGCAAGTCATCACTCGCAAAAACATCGGGTTTTATGGGGTACAGGACAAAGGAAGACCGAAGAATACAGGTAAGTTGTTCTGAATTTGTATCCCATTACTTTTCAGCAGGTGCCGTAAGTGCTTTTGTGATCGTAAGCAGTCAGTCATTAAGACTTTCATTAGGAACACGAGTACTGTCCCCAAAAGAGTCAAAATAAACTTTGATTGCCACAAAACCCCCTAGCTACTGAGTTCCAACACAACTTAAACTCCCCATTCATTCCTCACTAACTATCTTGCGTACTCCTCAGGTACGCAGCACGTCTCTAACCCCAGCAACAACAAGGTCTAGCAGACATCAAACCTGCAGAGTCCTGAATTTAAAAGAGGATGCAAGTCAAGAGAAGCATCAGGCAGGACTACATAAATGCAATGCTCTACAGAGGGTGATCTAGACGAACCAGAAGAACATGAGAAATGAAGTGCAGAGAAGAGAAGGACAGATTGGGAAGATCTGTATGAGCCGTGCGTGCAGCACTGAACAGCTTGCCACACGGAGAAGTCAGCTAGATCTCTTTTGGAGAGAAACGCGTCTCAAGCACAGGGCTGCCAACACGCTACATCACATTCTTTTTTAATTCAGGACTTTTTTCCCCCTTCTTTATGCAAGCTGGGGACCCGCAGGCTGAGAGATCACCTGCTGCAAGATGAGATTACTAAAACAGCTTACCACAGGTCCTGCTGGGCTCATCAAACCACAGTGACCCTCACATACACAGCAGTGATGCAGCTGGTTCTGATTGCATCACCGATTCTTACTTATCAGGGCACTTAGAATCCTTATATAGCCTAATCTGCCAAGAAGTAATCACTCTCCTCTTCCTCTGGTAATTCAAATGCGACAGAGCTGTAAAGTGATTTCAATTGCTGTTTATTCCATGGCTCTCCTTCCCTAAAGTTTCTTTCAGATGTTCTGTATGAAGCCAGATATGTTGGGTCATTAGAAAACATCTCAGAGAAACCCAATGTTTCATCAAGTTTCATGTGGAAAAGATGAGTAATTTAGGAAGCTTTACATCTTTGAGTTCACTTGACATTTCTTGCCAAAAGAAATCCATGAACTTCCTTCCCTAAAAGAAAAAAAAAAAATCCAGAGAGTGCTGAAGAACTCAACTCTCCACTCCGAGCAGGGTAAATGGAGCTTATCCAATGCTCAGAAAGAGTTGCATCTGTGTAAAACAGGTGCAGGAAAGGACAGCATGACAGACGCCCATACCACATGCAGCAGAAGAGTGATTCAGATCTCAGTCTGCCCCGGCTGGCTTCGCCCGCGGAGTCGCAGCAGTTCTGTCTGGTAATTACACTGCAGTGTGGTCTGGCAAGCCCCAGGCTTCTGGCTTCAGGTTCGGGGCTCTGCTGCCAACTCACGCCGGGGCTCCAGCACAACTCTTTACCGTATTGTTCCAGGCTGCCCTCAAGGAAAGCACGGAAAGACAGCCTAAACCCAGGGCTTTTACTCTACGCTAAGACTATGGTCCTGTGCATGCAATCCAAACTTTACAGCCCAATCTGTCTCACTATGGCTTTTTCAACATTTTGTTGGGTAGTAAATATGCTGAATGCCAAAAAGGTCATGTCCTGGGTTTGGCCAGGACAGGGTTAATTTTCACCGGACTCCAGGAAGGGGCACAGCCGGGGGGTGGGGGCTGACCCCATCTGGCCAAACAGAGCCCGGTATTCCATACCATGTGCCGTCAGGCTGGGTTCCGGTGGGGGGGCGGCGCGGCGGGAACTCACTCGCGGCTTGGGGGGGCGCAGCGCCGGTGCTGTTCGGGAGAGCGGCTCTCTGGGTCGTGCGGTTCATTGTTGTGTTTTCTCCTTATCTGTACCGTTGTTGTTCCTGTTCGCTCTGTTTGCTGTTCTGTTAAACTGCCCTTATCCCGACCCACCAGTTTCTGCCTCTTTCTTTCCATTCTCCTCTGCACCGCGGCGGGGGGAGGGGCGGCCGCGTGACGTTTTTGTTGCCGGCGGCAGCCGAAACCGAAACAACCATATACTTGATTTCTGCAGGGTGGGAACCTGGAGCATGTGGGCCAGTGTGGAGCTATTGCGTGGTCCAGACAGGTCCCATGTGGGTGCAGCCTGGAGCAGGAGACCTGTGGCATGCCACAAAGTACACTTACCTGTTGATAGCTTTTCATGGTTGCAGTGGTTCTACCAGGGCTTTCAGAGTTTCTTTTCAGCTGCTTACCTCTGCCTTTTCTGCCCCAGAACTGCAGATGGGTAGCTCTCCTGCCGTGCCAAATTCAACAGTTGCCATTAAAACATGGTTTGTTTGCTTTTTCTCACTTAATAACTCAAAACTAAGAGGCTTTGTAGAAAGCTTTGCATCTTCTCTGGGCTTCAGTATTGTTGTTCCAAAGTTCAATTACTATTTCTTAGTGAATAGCATCTTCCTAAAAAGAGATTTTCCTTTCTGTATTGCTTCTGGATACAAACCTGTTATTCGCTGTAAGAAGTATGATCTTTTATAGTGATGAATTAGACATATGTTTTTATTCTATTGATTTTTTTTTTCCGTGACACACTTGTGTGAAATGTCGCTGCCTCCAACTGTAGATTACTTTATTTATAATTTTTTTTCTTTCTGTAACAAATGTTGTCATTAATGCTAAGCCTGAAACAATGACTTAGGGAAAATACCATATCTTGTCATCTGTTCAACCTTTGTTATTCCATTCTAAGTAACACAATTTTAAAAATTACTTCACTGTAATTGTAGCAAAATACTGTATCAATGAAACAGCTTTTGATCCCAGAAACGCTAATATATAAAATATCTGCTAGTGTGATGCTTATCATTCAGTATCAAGTTGATTCATATCTAACATTTATTTCCTGTAAAATACATTTCCTTTCATGTAATGTAGCAAATAGTTAAATTCTTCCCTTGCCTTCCCACACCCCCACCCCCATTATATTCTGTTTTCCCATCCCTATTAAAAGTTTGTGCCTTGAGGCCTGCCAGCAGGGCATGCAATACCTACATTAAACCAAATTTAAAAGTAAGGGTGCTCCTGCTGCTAACGTCCTCAGATCACAGACATGCAAAATGAAGGAACTGGCAGCTGAAACTTTAATGGTAGGAAGAGTAGACTGAATACTTGGGGAAAAAACACAGTAGCTCCATATGACAAAAAAGTCCTATTAGCATTTATGTACTTCAAAATGACGAGCTAGACAATTCTACATCCGTGCAGGGCTTTTGGCTTTTGTTTTAAGTAAAACCCTGTGTTGTAAGTATAGCATTACTTACATTTTTTATTCAAAGCATTGTTACTATTATGATTATGTATTATTTTGAATGTTAATACAGTTCCTGTTGTTGCATTGCACACTGCATGTTCAATTGTTTCTCCACCTTATGTATTAACTTAAAACATTATTAATACTTGGACCTAGATAGCTTGAGGAAGCACAGGGAATCACAAGTAAGATAAGTTTCCTGTAAGTTTCCAAGTAAGGTTCCTGAATCTGTTGTCCCTGTGCAAATCAAAAACACACCAATGAAAGAGAGAAAACCATTGCAAGATCATGGCCTTTGCTATGCATTATGTCCTACTGCAGTAATGCTGAGGCCTGAAAAGATTTGTGTGTAACTGGAGTCGAATTCGACACAGAATGCACTGGAAATAAAAGACGGTTGACTGGGAAGCAGCACAAGAAAGGTAAGAAACTGCATCACTGTGAAGACATTGTTTCAAGTAAGGTTGTTTCTTTTTGTTTGTTTTAGTTAAAATGAATGTGTTGCCTCAAGCAATCCTGCAAAGCCCAAGGGAGCATCCCAGGTTCATAGAGCAGACTGTTTGCCCCTCATTAGACTTTGCAAGGTATGTATATCTTTTCAGAGTATCATTTTTACTGTGAATAGCTTCAATCAGCTATGTCAAGGTGACAAATTATGTTTGCTTTTTTGCAATATTTAAAACTGCAAAAATGAGAGGCAAGGAAATTCTCTCTTAGGAAAGTTTCGTAATTAAAATGGAAAAAAAAATAGGGAATGTGTTCTGTTTAAGGTAGATTTTTCATACTAATTTTTCAAAACCCCTTCTGGAACCATGGGAAATTTTTTCCATTTAGCATTGATACAAATGTAGGTTATTGAAAATGTACTTATTTGGATGAAAAAACAATGCACTTAATAACTGAGAGAGTTAACAAGAGTGCCAAAATACTTTCAAGCCATCTTCTTTTTGCACATGGCTCTCCATTCCGTTGCATTCATTTCTTCTCTTAGTTACTTGTATCCGTACATTTTTGTCTCCCTGAGCAAGTACTGGTCTGTTAGTTACTACTCTGCCCCATTACAGTCTTTTTTTCCTGGAGTGGCCTCCATTTCAGAAAGAATTGTGGTTATTTTCTTCTTCCTCCTCTTCTTTTTTTTTTTCTTTTTTTTCTTCCCAGTCCTAGCATTCCCCTTAGCCTTTGGCTGAAAGGTCTGGGGCATCTCAGAGTTCAGCAGCTGCATGTACATGTCTAAAAGCACTAAGGATCTAGAAACATGGATCTAGAAACTTGGGCCCAGGCTTTCTGAGGGGCTCTGACTAATAGGTGCCCTCTTCCACACTGATAGAATAAGGACATGCAGTGATGTCTTAAAAGATTAAGAAAAAAAAAAAATTTAATGGCTGGAGCCGTGTTTTGCAGCCGTCACTCTTTCCAACAACTTCATTGCTGGAGAACTCACCCCAGGGGTAGGAGGCTTGTTTCTTTCCTTTACTTGGGGAGTTTCATGTTCAAGAAGATCATTCTGCAGCAGTCCTATAGAAATTGTGCCTATTTGCAGAAAAGAAATGTGTGATTCTGTAATGCTCTAGACAATGCTGTAGATGGCTAGTGATTACAGCAAGACAAGCTCTGCCATTTTCTGTGATTTTGAAATTGTGACAAAACTGGAGTCTGAGTTAACAGAATAAGCAGTGGGGATAGAAAGTTGTGTGAGAATCAGTTTGGTCCTTGATGCGACTTTGTTCTGTTCTTTGATTAAAAAGCCAAGTGTATTTATCATGAAGTTTATTTCTAGAAAAAAATCGGTAGCTATTTTTTGCTGGATAGGCTGGTAACAGAAATAGTTACAGGAAGGCATGGTGTAAAATGTTAACTCCGGGATAGGTGTCCATTGGATTAAAATATATATGTCTTTAATAAGTGAGTGATTTAAAATTAAACAGGAGCCAATTTACAGGTGAAGTAGACTTTTTTTATAAACTATTTATGAAACATAGTAAGTCATCATGGAAACACTGGAGAAATAAGGCTAAAACAGTTTGGAAAACGCAAGTGACAACTTCTGGACAAAAAGAATCAATGCCTCTTAGCCAGTCCCATCCTTATCTCATTTCTCTATTAAGAAACAATGTCCATGCCAAGTCATAGTCTCAGTTCTTCACATTAATTACTTTTATTGTTTTTAATTGTCATTGCATGTAAAAAGCCATTTTAAATAATTATTATCTGAGTTCCTGGAATTTTCTACTGTGTATTTTTTCCTGTGTATCATCTGCCTGTCTTTTCTGTGTTATTGCTACGTTAACATCATTGATAATAACAGCCAGGATGAGATAAGTGTTTATTATTTTTAGTAACTTAAATTCTTTATGATGGATGACCGTGTTTGTAGTTGCATCAGTCAAATACACGGTATCGCAAAACTTATGTAACGGTAATTGGTTTACAAATTGTTGCTTTTGTTTTTTTCCCCTTGGCTGTAATTGTCTTTATGTTAGAGGGTGTTACCAGTCAGAACTCAGAAATTTATACCTTCACTATAAGTCAGGTGACATTTTAAATTGTTTATGATTCTAGGGGCTTTTCCCCTGATTGTTTTTTATTAAAATATGTTTGAGAAGATAATGAGAAGGCATCAGGTTTTGCTTTGTTCCAGTCTGAGATGTGTTTTAACTGTAGTGTAGATTAAATTGCAGCAAGCTGATGGAATTTGCTTATTGTAGTTGACTGATTCAGTTTGGAGGTTTGGACTCCCTAACCTCCCCCCACACCGCCATATCTGATGTGTTCTCTGTGTGCTACTGGTGTGCGGAAAGCTCATTTTTGCAGTCTTAAAAGACAAAGGTCAGTCAGGGTTTTTTGTGTTGGTGACTGACATATTTAATTACCCAGAGATACAAATCTTTAATTTTTCTATTACCTCATAGAAACCTATTGTATCTTCAAATATATTTTACATCAGTTTAAAATATGATATAATTACTATATCATCATAATTCTAATGACATTATGTATCCTCCTAAATTGTGACTATTTTGGTGTGAAAATTTTGATATTGATTAAATTTTGGTATTGATTATAACTGAATTTTTATGGCAATATCCATAAGATATAAATTTTGCACAGTCAGCAGGAACTCATATGGATTGTGTTATGTGCAGCTTGAAAGCATAAGTCAGTGTTGGTGCAGCTCAGTTGTAGTAAATTCTGGAACAAATTTAAGTGCCCTACTTGTGCCGGAGGTTTTCACTATTACATAGTTTTAAATACAGACATGTCAAAATATCTTTACATTGCTTAGCTATTTTGTTTTCATTTAAAGGAACTTCATGAAGTGTCTTTGGTATTCTCAGAGCAATAAGGAGCATGATGCTTATATTAGCTAACAGTATGGAAAGAATTTACTCTCATCCCTATAATGAAAGACAGCAGTGTAATAGACAGAGAAAGAGGAAAGTAATAGATTTATGTGGAACACTAATGTTGAATTTCTTTTATCTTTGAGTGATTAACCAGACAATCTTTATGCTCTTTTAAGAAGAATAAAAATAAATTCACATTACTTTTATAAAGATAATATCCTCCACAGTTGGGATACCAGAATCTATTTAAATACACTTTATGGTCAGTAAGTGCATATTGTCTTTTAAAATTCAAGGCATCTCTTGTGTATCAGACTGGAGATGCAAAGCGATGATGGCTCAAGTGAAAGGTGAAATGATGTGCAGTTCAAATTTTAAAATTAGATTAATGCATTCTGATATTTGCTGTTTATTTTAATGCCCTTTGGATTATTCCCCTTAGTGGACCACCTTTTGCAATATGCTGCTCAAACTGTGGAAAGCTGAGAGCAGTATTAAAACTCTGCATTGCACTAAGGAAAACATTTTGAGTTGGGTTTGGGATTTTTTTTTTTTTGTTTCTTTTCTTTTTTTTTGTTTTGAAAAAATTAAATACAAAATAGATTGGACCACTTTGGTCCATACTGATAATGCAAAAATGTAATGGTTCTGGTTTAGAAAACAGTTTAAATATGGATAGCTTAATCAATTATTATTGATTTAGCTGATACACAATTTCTTCTAGATTAGACAGAAATATCAGATAACCGGGTCCTTGAAAGCTATTATCAAGTCTGTTTTCTTTCAGAAATAAAGATTTGAAATAGCTACAGACCAAAAAATTACAAAGATATTTGTATGTGTTTATAGAATGTCTGTTATATTACTTTGTCAATATTTCAGTATTTAGCTCTACTTGGCAATGCTAATACATTATACATGCTGCAGAAGTCTATGTTAGCACCTCACAGTGTTTCTTTTAATTTTTTTCATTTAAATTTAGGATTCATTTGATCAAAGACAAAAATGGCATAGATGATTATTTGGCGAAGAATATCAAAGGGTTGTCAAAACAAGAAGCTGCTGCATAAGTTGGCTTTTTTCAGGCATTTTAACATCCATAAGTTTATTGTTTCTTTTGTTTCTATTCATCATAATCGTTTAAATTTAAAGTTCCCTAGGCCCTACCCTTTTTAGTGGAACTTGGCATTTAAAATTTGAAGTTGATATTAAATAATGATGATTCATTTCTCCTGATCTTAAATATATCAAAGCATTGAACTCCTTGGTTTTACTAATTTGTATATTTACCAAAGTATTAGATCACATTTGTAACATTATTTTTAAGATTGTGTCAGTAATTATATTTGAAATTGTGCTTCCTTCCCGCCCCCCCCCCCCC
>Ga0065711_1039566_pt1 | contig 17709 bp, 6 predicted proteins | sample Hoacrofraction12_FD_59098 | JGI IMG/M metagenome (GOLD analysis project Ga0065711, IMG submission 59098) | Hoatzin crop microbial communities from Cojedes, Venezuela - Epithelial fraction 12 v2 (version 2) | ecosystem: Host-associated > Birds > Digestive system > Esophagus > Crop | place...
TCTGGTTCCAACCCCGCTGCCATGAGCAGGGACATCTTCCACCAGACCAGGTTGCTCAGAGCTCCATCCAACCTGGCCTTGAACACTGCCAGGGAGGGGGCATCCACAGCTTCTCTGGGCAACCTGTGCCAGTGTTTCACCACCCTCATGGTGAAGAAATTCTTCCTAATATCTAATCTAAATCTGCCCTTTTCTAGTTTACAGCCATTCCCCTTTGTCCTATCACTGCACACCCTTGTGCAAAGTCCCTCTCCATCCTTCCTGTAGGCCTCCTTCAGGTACTGGAAGGCTGCTCTAAGGTCACCCCGGAGCCTTCTCTTCTCCAGGCTGAACAGCCCCAACTCTCTCGGCCTGTCCTCCTAGCAGAGGTACTCCAGCCCTCTGATCATCTTCGTGGCCCTCCTCTGGACCCGTTCCAACGCATCCATATCCTTCTTATGCAAGGGGCTCCAGAGCTGAATGCAGTACTCCAGGTGGGGTCTCATGAGAGCGGAGTAAAGGGGCAGAATCACCTCCCTCGACCTGCTGGCCATGCTTCTCTTGATGCAGCCCAGGATACGGTTGGCTTTCGGGGCTGCAAGCGCACACTGTCGGCTCATGTTGAGCTTCTCATCCATCAGTACCTCCAAGTCCTTCTCCTCAGGGCTGCTCTTGAGCCACTCTCCGCCCAGCCTGTACTTGTGTTTAAAAGCTTAGATTATCTAGTCCATCCATATAAAGGAAGCAAAAGGAAGGAAAGTAACAAAGATATTCCTAAATTTAAAGGACGATGTAGAGAAAGTGTATATAAGCACAATTAGTAAAAAGTTTAGAAAGTTTAAGTTGGAGTACATGGAAGGGGAGAACATGTTTCCCAGTTACACCTACAGAGTCAGTTTTGTGGTCTGTGTATTCAACAGAGACTTGTCCTGTGAATTGAATTTAGCAGGAGTTTTTTCAGGGTTCTACCTTGCATCTACAAATAATAGCAGTTCTATTCCTGATTGTCCTATTTTTCCCTTGTGTTGGCTTAGTGAAATGATGTGATCAGTTAAAGTATGGTGCTTTTTGTTTGTAAGTTGTATAGCATCAATAACAGCTTTTGAACATACTTTTATCCTGCTCCTTCATCTCCTTCCATCACTGACCTTTATCCCTGAAAGAACTCTGCACATCACATTCTGCAGTCTCTCTTTCTGAGCAATTGAGACCAGTTATAGGATGGTGTGTTGATGGATTCTTTTGTATGTTTCATTTCAAGATATTGACATCCTTTTTGTTTTATCCTAGCCAGTGAGAAACAGCAGGAGGAGACTAGCAGAGGAGACTGCTCTGACTATTGATTTTCTTGTGCCTTTTGGTGGTTCATTAATTCCTCTAACAATTGCTTCTTAGGTAGCTGTCTGGATGTGACCATTGGTAGCCAGCAGAATAGGGGCTGTCATGGCCGGGTGAAGCTATAGCTGATAATGTCAACTTTACCTTCTGAATTCTTCTTTCTGTGAGTTATTCATTTAGTATGGAAGCAGTATTGAGCTCCCTACAAATAGTGAAATACCTTCATTTTGAATATGACATTCTTATTCTTCCACAGTATGTGTAGATGCCAGAAGAGTATAAGCTAGCTGTTTCACAAGAGAGGCAAAAGGGGTTAGACAAATAGAACATTGCAAAAATTAGCCCTATGCATGAATTGTTCATATGGAAATAGTGTGTTCAATTTTGTGTCACAAGTATTGACTGGTATTGCTGTTATGTCCCTACCAGCTATATTAGAACACAAAACTGTCTAGTACTGTATACCATGACTGTTAGAAAGCACAAGGCTGGAGTGTGGCTCTTAATAATTTCAAAACCTCTACAGATTTCCTTCACATTTTAATGTTATTTTTTCACATGTTACTGTGAACTAGAAATGGATATGTGTTGGAAGGCAATAGGCAAATCACTGTTGTGCAGAAGTTCAGTAAGGCAGTGCTGAAAATAGAACAGTAATTGTAAAGCTATTTCTGGCACTATTTTTCTTGCTTATGAGTCAGTCCCTCTTGTCCCTACAATTTCTGAGAGAGATAACTGTGATAATAAATTTGTAAGAAAAAGCTTCTGATTTTGTTCCAGAAGCAATGATATCATTAAAAAATCTGCACATGGTTATTCTATATAGGGTTTGGGTTTTTGTTGTGCTTTCACAACATAGGTGAAGATTGCAGTAGAACTGCTAGGACACCATATAATTTTCCAGATGGCTATTCTGAGGCTGTTTAGAGCCATGAAATACAATTGGAAGGCTGTAGTTCACAGAGGTGAAAAATGGTTTGTGCACTGTCCATAACCCCTATTTCTTTTATGTTATCTTTTATATCACACAATACATGTAGTCTGTCTTGAGGATACTATTAAGGGGTGATAATATGCAGTCATTGATTCTAATGTTGATCTTACACAGAATTATTTTCTTTAAATGTAGATGTTATTTGCACATTTGCCTGACTGCCAGCTAAGTTAGTTTGTCATGCCTGGTCTGACTTAATATGTTCTGACTGTTAAAGGTTTTAAAAATAGAAAAATCCAGGTATTATGAAGAAACCCATGCAATTTACTTTATTGATGGAAAGTATCTCTTTTTGTAGATGAGTAAAAGAAACCCTGTCAATGGCTGAAGCCTGTTATTATTTTTTTGTCTTACCCTATAGTTAGTCTTGGTTGGTCAACCTTTACAAGATTTATTTTGAATTAGCATATTATATCTGCTTAAAAAAAACACATACTATTTTCTCCAATTTCAGCTTGAGAGCAGTTTGACTAGACTCCATCAAGTTGTCTTTGCTTTTGCTTTGCATTCTGTCTCTTCCCAAGTATGCAAAACAGGGTTTGGTAGAGTGCTATGGGCTTGTCGATAGCATAAATGTGTGCAGTCCCAAATAGCTTTGAGTAAGATGTTCCCTATCCAGTAGAGTTAATTGCCAAAGTGTAATTTTTCAGCATCTGGTGTAGGCTATTTTGCTTGCCTGCATGGAACAGATTTAACAACTGAGAAGTTTTCTCCAGTTGGTGGCAGAGATCATGAATACTTGTAATCAGTAGGTTTCTAATAGGTTGAGGCTCCCTCTGGGGAGGGCATTGCCAAGTTTTTCACAGCCAGAAGCCACTCTCTGTTACATCATTTCAAAGCCCAGAGAGGTGTTATGACAATGCATAGAAGTGCTCACTCACTAAAACTTTACTTCAGTCCTCCACCAGGACTCCCATCTGTAGCAGTTTTGCGTTACATTTTATTTTGTCAACATTATCTTCTGGTATAAAGAAGTGTTAATGTATTTCAAAAATTTGGAGATACCATTTCAAGGGTTGCTTATTAATCGGAACAAAAGCAGGCAAGGACACTAGATTGTTTTGTATTAAGGGAAAACATACTTATCCACAACAGCTGCTTGGAGGGAGGCATCATAATAAATATTACATTGGTACAAAGAGTGCCATGCATCATTTTTTGGACAGTCTGTGTGATAGGGTAGTTCTTACAGTGACTGTGAAATAAGTATCAGCGGGTTTTTTTAATTTTTTTTTTTGTAAGGTTGCGTCAAAGCTGTTTGCAGTCTATTCTTCTCTGTTTCTTTGCACTTGAACGTCTGTAGCATTTCTCCTAAAGCACTAAAATCACACGTGTTCAATATGACTTTTTTTTAACCTGAGATGCAACTGTTTCGAATTGATGTTTGTATTCACAACCACTCCCCATTCTGCAAGCAAACCTTGCTCTTAAGGTTGGCTTATCAGGAGCTACGTGTCTGTGGCTGCTGTCTTCAGTGCATGTAGTACAGTCTGTTCACTGATTTCAGAGAAGTCTTTCACCTGACTGACTTCTCTGTTGAGGTGCTAGCTGTATGTGTTCAGAATACTGTTGTTTATTTGCAGCATGCTGTATTGGATCCAAGTAGCAAGAAACTGTCCTAATAACTTACATTATTGACCCACAACACATACATGACATTGGTGCTAGCTTTTTTGTTTCCTTGCCTTCTTTTTCCTTCTTTTCTTTGCCTTTTTTTGGTCAAGAGACCAAAGCAATTTGATGTATTATTTGGCACCATCTTTGACGCAAATACAGTTTTAACCAAGGAGGGAGATAGAGTTTTTCTCTAAATGTATCTGCCATTGCTTAAAAAAAGATTATACTTCTAACCTGACTTTGGTAACAGCCATGTTTTTTGCCTGCTATATGGTAAGTTACTTTAAAAACATATAAACATTTTGTCTTAGGGTCTAAAGGAATTTAAAAATTCCTTCTGGAAAGCAACAAAGCATGCATATGAGTTTAACCACATGCTTCCATTTTGAATGTTGCTATATACATACCTGCACTGCATGTGAATTTGCACACAGGTTATTTTTTTCCCTATCATAAACAGAAAGCACAATTATTTCTTTAATTAGTTTGAAGAGCTGCTACTACATTCCTTATTAATTTATCTTTTTCCCCAGACAGGCTCACATTTCTTTGTGACTAAATTTCTCATATCAGATAGTTGTCACTGATGGTGGAAATGGTGAAGAGGTAAATAAGACAGCAGATTTTTAAAATTAGTTCAGGCAGGTTTGCAGAAGTCAGACGTGCTTAGAAAGAAATGGCTCAAACCTTAAAATTCAAGTGTGTGTTTGAGATGTTAGTTGATCCATCTCTAAAAATCAAGAACTTTTGCAGTCAGCAATGGTGTTGTCTTCAATTGCTTCTGTCAAGATCTGTTTCTTAATTTTCTTCTTTGATTTGTTCACAGATCTCAGATTTTGCATCTCCTAGTTAAGTGTACAGATCGCTGAAGTGGTCTGCCTACTGAGAGCCACTAAATGGACAAATAATATTCTTTCTTAGAGAAACCATAGTCAGCTTCCCTAATGATGAGTTATATAAGAAGGTTAAATTAATCTCATCTTAAGCTTCATCTTTCCTTTCTCTAATTCCAGTTCAGGGACAAAATCTAGGTTCTTACTTCTTGAAATCCTGAAATGGTATTGTCATTTTCCTAATCACCAGAACTTGCCATCTGTGTAATTCCAAGGACGGGAAGGAGCCCTTTGCGTAGGCTGCAGTGATCCCTACATCACTTGGAAGTGCTTGGGGCAACGACTTCCCTGACCAGGAGATCTCCTGAAGGTGGAGGTGCAGTCAGCCAGCGTAGCTGACAATGACGCTCCCTGACTGAAATACAGAGATAGAGAGAAGCGCAATTGTTGAGAAACATCTCCAGTGCTGAATGGCATCCCAGTGGTGCACCTGTTGTTTGTTATCAAGCTGATTTGTATTTTATGATGCCAGCCAGCTCAGTCTTAACTTTTATTAAACTAGTTATACATAGCCCTGTTGTAGATATATCAGGTATGCTGAGGTGTTATACCTGCTGAATGCCTGTCTGGCAATTATCCAGGGAGCATTAGACAAAAATATGTTAAAAGCATGATACCGCTTTTTAATACACAAGAAATAGGGCCTCATTTCATGAACTGAGTTAAACCAATTGTGTAAAATGTCCATTAAGAGAGCTTGCAGTAGAGGGATCAGATTTTGTCAGAATTTGTTATAATGTGTTCAAAATGATGCAGTATGGGGCAATGTTTGAAGCAAATAATACGTACAGCAAAGTAAGTAAAGAGAAGTGGTCCCCAGATTTTTCTTTCCATTCCTTCATTTAGTGATCTTACTTTTCTGTCTGGTTTTCATTTATTATTCTATCTGTATTTCTTCTCAAATTAGGACAATATTTGATTTATTTATTATAAGATGCCTTCTTTAGTACAGAGTTACTTAGGGCTTCCCACTGTATCTGTGTCTGCTTTGTTTTCCAGGAAGCCATTGTATGAATTGTTTCAATATAATTCCAGTATGATTGGACTAGAATCATTAGCTGATCCCTCAGATACCTGGGAAATTATAGAGACTATTGGGAAAGGCACTTATGGTAAAGTCTATAAGGTTGCCAATAAGAAAGATGGGAGTCTGGCAGCAGTAAAGATTCTGGATCCTGTCAGTGTAAGTAAAAAAATATTAAACTGTAACTTCATTGTCAATTTAAAAGAATTCTCAAATACAGTTGAAATGTAAATCAAAAGTGTAAGATATTGGAAGCTTCCTGAAGGGAACAATTTTGCAGAATAAATTGACAGAAGGAGTTTGGTACCAGCACCTGAAAGCTACAACTTACAGTTTCATCATCTTGTATGTTATTTGAAGACATCATTTGCCTGGTTTCTTTTTTTGTTCTATGTAATTCTTCTGGTACGTATTTAGATATCTGTGCTTGGAGCATGCAAATAATGAGAAGGCACAGAGGCTTTCCTCTAAGGGGCCTGCTACAGCAGGAGAAAACAAGATGCTGTTAATCTAAATGTTCTTATTTTATTCTGTGTACTCCCTAAAAGAATTACTTTCCCCATCACAGAAGTAATGTGAACTTTAGGATATTTTATAGTTATCTTTTATAAGTGGATAGTACTGCGAGGCAATAGTAAAGATAAAAACAGAAGAAGGGCACAGCCCAAATTCTCAGAGGTGGTTCTGAGCCAGCTCCAGTTTTAGTGGATATTAAATGCCTAGCTTCCCTTGAGAACCAAGGTCCTAGTTTTCAATGGAAGATTTAATTGGCAGCTGCTCAGGAGTTTGATCATGACAGCTGGGCTAAAATATTTACTAAAAAAAGTTACATTTATGTCATCTACCACTACTGAAATTCATCTTGGTTTTCTCTTGTGTAAATCTGAAGAAGGTAATAAGTGAGATGATATCCTTTTTAGCAAAATGCAAAAACCCAAAAATGCATCTAAGAGCTTAAATTTTCTAATAGTCACTGTCTGTGCAGAAACCAGGGAAGATTCAGTACTCAAGTGCTGTTTGGAGTTGTGGCCTGTGTGCTGATGTGAAACAGTATTTTGTAATTGTCACGGAATTTTTTCATTAACAAATATTTAGTAACATTTGCTTATTTCAAGGGTTTTGTTTTGTCTCTCTCTTTCATTATTTTTGGTGTATGTCTCTTCTTCATAAGAATGTCTTTGTTTTTACTGATGTCCCCTTTGAGTTTTTGTGAAATTGTTCTCTGTTTGGTCCCATCTGATGACCATAGAACAAAGAATGATCAAAGATTCATGTATCTAAATTTATCTTGCACATTGAAAATATGCATATTTAAAAACAAGTTAGAAAATCATACACGTGTACATTTCTTATTTAGACAACTGAGCAAAGTATAATTTTTACTTTTCTGATTAAGTATATTATGCACTGGAAGAGTCCTTGAAGAACAGCTGCTTGCTTTACACAGACTTCACATTTCTGTATGTAAAAAAATCAAAAGTGGCATGATTTGGTGATGATTAAATTTACAGTGTTGTGTGAGTACTTTCAGCTGCATTTAAGTAAAATAGTTTTAAAAGTGTAAACTAATTAAAAATGTTTCTTTTTATATGTGAGATTTGTTCTTGCTTTTTACAAACTTACTGTGTTTATGTGTTCTATGTGTTTGTGGTTTTTATTTAGGATGTAGATGAAGAAATTGAAGCAGAATATAATATTTTGCAGTTTCTTCCCAATCATCCTAATGTTGTTAGATTTTATGGGATGTTTTACAAAGCAGATCAATATGTTGGAGGACAGCTCTGGCTAGTACTTGAGGTAAAAACATTTTGATAACATTACATCTTAACTAGCAAATGTTGTTTGGTTTCTGGTTTTTTATTGCTAGAAGTCACAAGCTTTCATGATTCTCTGATTTGGGCCATTAATCAAAGGACTGATGATAGATGATATGTGGCAACCTATTGTTGAAAATCACATCCCATCCAAAGTTAAAGTTTGTTGAATAGGGAACGTTCTTGCATTTTGTTTCTGTTCGAGTTGCTAAATACTGCCTCCAAGACAAGCAAATCTTTTTGATAAGAATGGTTTGCCTAAAAACAGCTTGATTTTTTTCATGTTGGAGGAAACATTAGATAAGACTTTTCTCTAAAGTTCTGGAGAGCTCAAGCACTTGAGGGGAATGCAGAAGTAGTAACATGGAGGACAGTTAACAAACATGCTGCCTATTGCAGAAGTGAACAGAGAAAATGTGATGGAAATTCTGGTTTATGGTAATTTAAAACTGGAGACTGGTTGTTGTTGAAAACCTAGCAACAGAAATGCTTTCTATGAACTCTTCTTCTTCAGTGGCAAACAGTATTCTTGCAATGAAAAATGTATTTTGGTGGTCTTGTTACCAGTTAAGTGACTGCCAAAGATTGTTTTGAGATGAGGGTTTCTTCTAGAGGTTTTTTAGGCTTAATTGATAGAGAGCATTGCACAAACTGATGAACAGTAACAGACCATCAAACATCTCTGTTATAACTAGACCGGTAAAAGTTAGCATTCATTTTTTAATTACTGATCATTTTAGAAATTCCACTACCTGTTCTTGAATGGTGACTGGAATCGGAATAGGGAATCTTTTGGCACAGTTTTGCCATGTTTACTCACTGCAAGCAGGACCTTACTTTGATAAACGCCTAGGAAGAGGAAGGGTAGCAAAAGTGGACACCTTAAATATTTTTATGATGATGCAGTTCTTGGATAGGTGTGGCACAGACAACTGTAAAGCAAGCTTTCCTGCTTTTCCATCTAAATGTGTATCAGTCCACTTTTTAAAGTATTGCCATTAGGTACAAAGCGGTAATGAAGTTTACAAGTTCGGTTTGTCCCAGATCTTTGCTGGCTGTCAAGAACAGTGTCACTGACAGCTGTGATGGTGTTTGTGGGATACATTTCTTTTCAGAGCCAGTCATTCATTTAACATATGCTACCAAACAGCTGCCAGTCTATCATTTTTCAGTCACAACTAGATTTTTTTTTTTAAGTGAGGGCATACTTTTCTATATTTTACTTGTAGGCTGGAGATCACTTTAGTACATCGTGTCTCAATAGAACGTATAGTACAGTGAAAGCAATAAAAAAAGTCTGTGACTTAATGGCTCATCAGCAAATGGTTAAGCATGGAAAGAAAAACATGTACTTACTCTTGCAAGATGATGAAGTTCTCCTGTAAATACATTTGGTGATTGATATTGAGCTGAATGCTCCCACCTACTAATGAATTAAAATCAAGTCAAATTCCTGCAGAACTCAACAATATTTTCAGTGATGAAATTTTGCTTCAGGAACTTATTTACATAAAGGACATCTTATTTATCATGTGGTCTGGTCCTTTCCATGAACTAAGACTTTTAGTCTAGTAAAATGTTTTGATGTAAGGGGAAGTTAGTAATGAATGAAGGAAAATACTGATGTATGACAGAAATTAGTAATTGAACTGATACGCAATTAATAAAAGCTGTTTGAGAGATGCAAAGCTTGAGAATCTGTAGAACTTCTGTTTTCATACCATTCTCCTCTTTTATGCTGTAGTAACTTAATACTGATAATGTAAAATGAACTTGTGTTGACATGGATGTGATTTCTGTATGGCAGAAATGTTGGTAAGGGTGCTGGCTACAAAAACAGTTCTAGAGGAGAAAATTCAATGAAAGGCAAACAATTATTTCATTCTTTTGTCAAACAATTGTGAATATTAAAGTAAGAAAAAAAAAAGGACAGAGAAAGAGGAGAAAAGAAAGAGGCAAATAGCTCCTTAGTAGGGCATGGACAGTAAACTAATGGTGTGGGCAAAAACATATTTACAAAGATTCTAATTTTACTTCTTCACCTCCTCTTTCAATGTATGGCAGCACATAGTTGGAAATGTATGCAAGAAGCTGATTTTCTGGATCAGAATGTTTCATCTCAGTTGTTGGCAGCACATGCCATCAAATCTGAGTGTAGAGATATGGCTTCTGTCTGCTTTATGTTGCCTGCCAGCAGGAGCGTTGATGGAGTGAAAGTTGAAAATGACTGTAATTTGTTGCCTCCCAGTTATCAAAAGCATCAGTCTTTTCTGCCTGGCCTATTCTTTGCACAAAAGCAGTTTTTCAAAAAGACAATGCACATGTTATTGTGGAAATACTCAAATAACGTAAATTGGACTTTCATCCAGGACTTTTCAGTCCTGTTCATAATATTTTGATTTTTATTTACATTTTATAAATTACACTTTATAATCTTCAGTTTTCACTTTCCTCCCCCCACCCAGGCTGCTGTAATTTATTATTAACGTTGCTAATATAGTATGTTCTAAGATGGGTTTGACAATATAAATAATTGCAAGGTAAAAATGTATTTGTTCCCTGACGTGTGTTGTAGTACAGTTTTGCATGGTAGGTGTTTACAGCCTTAACGACTATATTGAGTAACTGTGGACTTGTTTTGCTTTTTTTCCCCCCTCACAACTCTCCCCTTCACAGCTCTGCAATGGAGGTTCTGTCACAGAGCTTGTCAAAGGCCTGCTGAAGTGTGGCCAACGGTTGGACGAAGCTATAATCTCATACATCTTATATGGTGCTCTCTTGGTAAGGATGTTTGTTGGGCCTGTAATGACAGCAGAGGGTGCAATTTACTAGACTCATACATACATTTTCCATTTATAAAGTATGGTAATGTTTACAATATTATGCGGGCTATTGTAGCAGCAGGGGTTGTATTGAGCATGTAATCCGGTAGACAGATGTTTCTATAGAGTATGTGCAGATTGTCTTCATTACATTCCCTAATAGTAGGGTAATTGTTTTTAAATAAGGGAGTAAACTTATTTTTGTTACTGCTGGTATATAGGGCCTTCAGCATTTACACAATAACCGGATCATTCATCGTGATGTGAAAGGGAACAACATTCTCCTGACAACAGAAGGTGGAGTCAAGCTCGTTGACTTTGGTAATGACCACTTCCCATTTGTTTTCCTGATACATGCAATTTAGCCAAAGGCATCTGTTTACTTTCCCCTGGGAAGGCAGAATGCCATAGTGAAAGACTTTCTCAGAAGGATACTCAGAATTATTTTAAGAAACAAAAATTAAAAAGGAACCTGATAGAGCAAAAATAAAATTTCTAACCAAAAATCATTAATAGACTTTTTAAGTTAAAAGCTTAAACATAATAATTCAGTAATCAAAAATAGTTCTGAAGGTGCCATTTTATTTACAATGCTCTTTTGCATTTCACAAGGAATGTCAGTTTCAGGGTAGTTGTCCTCCTAATTTAAATTTAGATATTCTATCTTTTGCATATGAAAAGGAAACATTCTTCTCTCTGAAATGGCTTCTGCTAGCCTTAAGCATGTTTTTTTCCCTCTGAGCACAAGGTAAAATGGTCCCTTGGGTCCAAAACCCATCATCCATTTAATTTGTGATTATTGCTGTTAGATTTGATCACTGCCAGTCTGGAAACATCATAAGAAGCAGGGGAGAGAGAGAGAAGCAAATAGACAGATAGGTAGATAGAAAGGGACTTGGCAGTAGAATGTAACTCAATTCAGCAATTTTTTTTCTCCTTTAAAGATGCACTTAGAAAAATAAGGAAATAATGTAGTCCCTCAGATATGTATGCAAAGGAATGGACAATTTTGTTAGAAGTAACAAAATCAGATTATTAGCAATAGAATTTATTAATGAATCTGTATGATGCATAAGGTAATCGTCATCAAGAATAGTGTTGTGTGAATAGCAGATGTTTGTTTAGCCATGCATGAAGGTACCAAAAAAACCTCATAATGTAAAATGGCACACCATTTTACACTATTCTCTGAGAGTAGTGTAAAATGGTGTGCCAAAAAATTCTGCAAATAGTAGTATTTCTTTTTTAAAGCCCAATATATTAAATAAAAATTTTTTAAATTTAATACTGATGTAGTCAAGATATTATAAAATTAACATAAAAATCTATCGAAGATGCTAAAGTAAGTTGGGAAACGGGAGACTCTTTACTATCTTCTAGGGACAGAAATTCATTATGTTGAATGGCAAAGGCAACAATTAAAATAGTGCTGGGAGAAACATATGGCCTGAAGCGAAACTTGGAGTGAGTCCCTGACCTAGTACAGGGGAGGAAGATCCCTTCTCACTTGGGTTAATTTTGGCGGTATGATCTTTGTTTGTAACTACTCCATTCTGGGAAAAGTTGGCTTTTCTCCCCAAAGCAAAACGTTTTTATCAGATGTATTAAGGGCCTTAGCTGCAACAGAAGCTCAGCTTGGAGCTCTGGTTTCCAAAAGCAGATCAATGTGCTGCAACTCCAAGTGACACATTCAAGGAAACTGAAAATCCTGACCTTTCTGATGTCCCATGGGTCTGTCTGATTCCACATTCAGGTTTTAGGGTTTTTTTTCTACTTTTTAAGTTACAACAGGAACAGTAGAAAATTACAACAAATATGACTACCTCAGAAAAAGACATGAATTAAATCTCGAGTGTTTCGTAACACTTAATGGTTAGGAAATGGCAAGAAATGCCCACATGTCTGTGGGCTTCCTGACTAAAGAAGCACTGGGCACCAAGCTTTCATTAAGTTGCTATTTTTTCCTTCTAGCCCACTGCCGTAGTCACAGAAGCGACTCTGGGAACAGATTAGGGCTGAGTCACAGGTGATATTATTTGTAAAACTGTTGATCTCATTTGTTGCAGAAATTGGAAGATACATAGTGAAAAATGCAAGGAGTTCAGGAAGAGAAGGGTATCGCAGTTCAGGCAGTTGAATGGTGTTAAGTTGGAGACTATTCTTGCTTCTGCCAGTGTTTCTCTCTGATGTTGGCAGGTCACTTGATTCAAACTTTTTAGAAGTGGCCACTCTGTTCCTCATTTTCCTGACAGCTAGTTTGAAACATCTTGTCCTCCTTTGCAGAAGAGCCAAGTGTTCTTGAACTGCAGCTGAGATCTATTACGACTCTACTTGAGGCATGTGGAGTGCCTGAAAACTGAAAGATCTCAGATTAAGTAACCAGAAACAGTGGACGCTTCGGATATTTTTAGGTTAATCCTTGGAACTAATAATCCTCTCGCATTTTGCAGGAACGTTAAGGAGATTTATTGTTTGATTAGGAGGGAAGGAAACGTCAAAAGGAAAAGAAAATAATAATTTTAAATTTAGTATAGGGTTGGATATACTAAATAAGTAACTAGAACTCAAATCGATGGGGATAAAAAAAAGTATTAGCTGACTGCCTGTTCAGTGAATGCTATGCATTCTGTCTACAGAATGAGACAGAATCTTGAAAGAAAAAAAAAGTTACTTCATATTCAATGCTGTACATATGGATATTAGGTCACAGAGAGGATTACACAGATATCCTTAATTGAGGCTTTTTTTTTTTTGCCTTTATTGCATGAGTTTACAACTTACTTTCTCAATGTAAAGCTCAACTGCTCTCGACAGCATGATATATTTGAATAAATTTTGGTCACAGTGTAAGTCAACCCAAAATGTCTGCAACTTATCATTCATTTATGCTTATGCTCGGTCGCTCTCTCCTGCTGTCTCCCTCTCTCAGCTCTTTGCTGTTCTGCACTGTTTTGGAGTGTCAGTGGACAACAGCTACAAATTAGGCTAGCTGAAGAGAGATCAGAGTTAAATGTATGGAGGTTTGCTGTAGGTCCTAGCCATTAACTGTTTCACAGCGGTACTCAGGAAATCAGTGAAGGCTTGCAATCACACCAAAAAATGAAAAATAAATACAGAATTGAATCTTGGAGCCAGCAATCAAATTATTTAACTTAGAAATTGAGTCACGTTTTCTTATTTATTGGAATCAGGCAATGTGTGTTATATGTGTTTCTGCCCATTTTTGTCTCTGGGTAATGCCATAGGAGCAGACCACTGTGGTTTTTGTTTAAAAGGTGTAAAGGTAAAATATGTTTTTAAGTTGATGTTGGTTTTGTGTCAATTTATTGGAATGCTTCTGAACTCTACAGTTCAATTATCTGTTGACCAGAGCACAGCAGATTTGCTGTGAAAGTTCATTCTGATTTATTAATGTTATTTGGTTTCACTCTAGTTCTTTCTGCATTTTTTCAGCTGTGCTTCAGTATTGCAGCCCCAGCCAGTGAAGCTCTGAAGCAGAGATTTTGTTTTAAGCATGTGCTTAACTCCTTAAGTACAAGCTGCAACATGAGCTTGAGCTTCTGTGCTTTTCTCAGTAGGGCAAGATTTAAGCAAGTGCATAAAACAAGAACCTCTGCAAATACTCTAGTGGACAAGTTTCCTGCCAGTGATGTTCAGGGAGTAAATTTCTGAAACAGAAGTTTTAAAGTCAGGTTATAATTTGAATAGTTCCTGTTTGTACTCACAAAAACAGCAGAAAGAATCTGTGATATTTAGGTACCAAGTGAATTTTTGGGTTTGAATGAAAGTGCTTTAAACTGAGTGTCATTCACAAAAAATCTCTCAGCAATTCTGAATGAAAACAGAAAGCTGAAATTAATCAAACAAAAAATTCAGTACAAATGCTGAACCTACTTTGGCCAGGCATTCTGCAGCTGTGCTCCCAGGCTTGGGGTTTGTTTTCCAGATGCTTGAAATAAACTGACTGAAATGACAGAATGAATTTGAAGCCAAGTTTTTTGGATCTGTTTGATTGCAGGTGTTTCAGCCCAGCTCACCAGCACACGGCTGCGTAGAAATACCTCAGTGGGAACACCCTTTTGGATGGCACCTGAGGTAGGCAAACATTCCTATCTGGGTTGTCTCCATTCATTGCAACACACACTTTGTTGCCACTTTCACTTATTAGGAGAGAAGAGTGTCTTTTCTTCCCTCCCCCATGGCTGTGTTTCTACTTTACATCTAGACCGCTGTTCAGTAAAATGTATGTACTATTAGAATATACAAAATGGGTTTCTAACAGTCTTAATTATATTATTCTCTGTAATGTTTCCATAAAAGTACAGATAATCTGCAAATAACTGAGGGTCTCCTTGAAAACGTTATGACTTTCCGATCAAATACTCTGTGTTTTGTTGTGCTTGACTGTGCTTCTAAATACAGACTGGGAGGAGAAGGAGGAATTCCCACATTCATGTCTTGCTATAGGACTCTGCAAAACTCTGACTCAGCTATGTGTTCTTCAACCTTAATCACTGACTAGGGACCTACATACTTAGACACATGGACTGGCATAGATTAAACATGGAGAAAAATAATCTGCAGGCAGCCTAGCCCAGTATCTTAGATAATATTTTGAAATACTGCTCCCTGGATATGGCCCTTTTCCTTTTGTTTCATGAAGCTCTAGAAAGGTTTAACACACTGTTAAACGTAAGTTTCTTATGTACTTTGCCTAATTTTGGGACGAAAGATGTTAATCTTTGCCCTTCCTGCTTTAAGAAACAAAAAAATGCTTTTGTAAGGTATAGGTTATGAAATTAAAAAATAGGGAATGAGAAGAGAGTGGTCTGCTTATTGGTAAGTTGTTAAATCTTCGTAACAGTCGTAGCCTCATTTCAAGGCCATTAGACTTGAATTTTGGGAATTTGGGATGGAATTTGCGTCTGTTACAAATGCACATAGATCTATTTCTGTATGTCAAACAGAAGTATTGTACAAACATTTGTTTTAAAACATTTTATACTCTTTATACATCTATTTCTGTTGCTGAGAAAGGCTGATTATAACTGAGCATAGAAAAGAGGCTGCTGTAACGGATCCAAAATTGATCTTGCACAGTCTCACAAAGAATGGTTGATATTTTACCATCTCTATAACAACCAGTTTACGTCACAAAGGAGACACAAGATAGCTTAGAAACCACTGTGCAGGCATTGTTTATGGAATCACTTTGGTTGGAGACATTCCCGAAACCTTTATAAAATACTCCTCTAGACAATAATGGATATATTATGAAATATTTTATTGAACTCGGATTATTAGAAGTTATTTTTATGGTACTGTTTTGCTTGAATAATTGCTATCAAAGGCAGTAATCGTACCAAATTTATTTTCCCATGCTGTTTGAAAATACTCAAGGCAAAAAGCCAAAGAAATAAGCAGAGATTTTGATCTGAAAAATTTTGACCTGAAAATACAACACACGTGCAACCAAGGTATGTTATGTGCATACCACATCAAAACAGGAGCAGAAGTAGGTTTGAATGCTTCCTGTTTTGGAAAGGTTTGTCAAAATAACCAACCCAGTACCATAAGCATATTAACTCGTATCATATTTGCGTGCCTGTGTGAGCCACGCTGATCACACTTCACAGATGTACTGGCCTGTGAAACAGTTGTAAGATGCTTGGATATCCATTATGCTGTTGTTGAAATGGCTTTTAAATGACTGGTTGTGTAACACTTGTGCTCAAGTCACTACAGTTGCTTTCTTTGTGTTCATATGAATGACATATTTCAACTGATGTGCGAGGTGCAACTTACCTTACTTCTGGGGGGATCATTCTGGTATTTTTAAAATGTGCAGCCAAATTTTTATGTGAAAGATGAAAGATTAGGACTGCAATAAGATGAAAAACTCTGCTTGGGTAACAGCTTATTAGGAACAGTGTTATCTAGATGGGACTGCAGTGAGATCAGCAGAACTAGAAAAGCACTTAACAGTTGCAAAAATCTTACTGCCTAAAGATTTTGACATAGGATAGAATCGATGTCAAACCCCAAAATACCATAGAATAACTGGACAGGATGGAAATATTACAAAACAGAGAAAGAGAAAGCATAAAGGCTAGGAATTTTTTTGTAAATTGAACTTTGCTACCTGTGTGTGAAACATGGGAGCCTCAATCAATGCATAAGGCAATCATGGGAGCTCATCTTATCTAAGGATGAGAAAGATGGATTTAATCTGAAGGGGGAGTGGAGAGGGGAGATGAAAGCGCTTGCCTTGGAGGAAAACACTACAGGAGCGTTTCAGTGAAAAAAGCCTTGTGAAATGAAGCTGACGGGGAATATTTTCCAGGGTAAACCCCAGGAAGATAAAACCTGGAGAAGAATGATGCAAGATTATTCAAGATGACAGATAGGAATAAATGGATATAAGTAGGAGACAAATATGCTGGAAACTAGAATCCCTAGATCAGCCTTGATCAGGAACAGTCTGTATAATGAGGAAACCCATCATATTTTAAGATGAAGTTTGCAAAATGTGTCAAAGGGATTATATATGGCATGGTACTTGCAATAGCAAAAGTTCATAGGAAGACAGCAGTGACTGAGGGTGGTGTAAGGTGTTCTGTTCAGCTCAGTGTTCTTACTAGCATCATGAAAAGCAGCAGCTTATAAGTTTTGGGTGACTTGAACATCTTAGAGGACTCTTTTTTTCTGATGACTGCAAGGCTTGCTTAGTAGCAACAGGACAAATCAAAAAGATTTGTCCTTGAGCATTTGTTTTGAGCAGAGCATGTGATTAACAAAAATTTTGCTGAAAAATGAAAGCGCAGGGGAAAACTAGGCTGTGTGGAAGCAACAGAGGAACTTGGCAAGGATGAGTCAGTTTGAGAGCAGCTTTAAAGTGGACTCACTGAAAATCAATCATTGCTGTTTAACGTAATTAGTATTGTCTCACACTTACAAACATAGACATGGAGAAACTGGAACACTGAATACAGTCATGCCAAAAAACGATACATAAGACAGGATAGTTTAAGTATGGTGGATGTTTAAAGCCGTCTGTTGCCAGGCACTTAAATTACCCAAAATCTGCTTCAATTATGCTGAAATAAATTGTGTTCACAGAATCACAGAATGTTCGGGGTTGGAAGGGACCTCTGTGGGTCACCTAGTCCAACCCCCCTGCCGAAGCAGGGTCACCTACAGCAGGCTGCAGAGGACCTTGTCCAGGCAG
>Ga0065711_1039567_pt1 | contig 17709 bp, 8 predicted proteins | sample Hoacrofraction12_FD_59098 | JGI IMG/M metagenome (GOLD analysis project Ga0065711, IMG submission 59098) | Hoatzin crop microbial communities from Cojedes, Venezuela - Epithelial fraction 12 v2 (version 2) | ecosystem: Host-associated > Birds > Digestive system > Esophagus > Crop | place...
GGGGGGGGGGTGTTGTTTTTTTTTTTTAAAAAGAGTATCCCAGTAAGGCATATTTCATATTCCACTGGCCATCCAAACCAGACTTGTGACTAGCACTGACCCACTGCTGTGGCCAGCTTAGCTGACCCACTGTGGTGGTCATTTCAGCTGCCTCTGAAGTTGTTTCAGTTGGTAGTGTTCAGCACTGCCACAAAGAGGAACAAAGGGAGTAAAAAAATTTTTGAAAGTGTTAATGTGCTCTTTTTAAAGATGAATTTTCACTTAGATGCATAAAACACACAGATTTTGTCCCTGCTGGCCTGTTCTTACTGTTCTATTGCCTCTCAAACATAATGGCTTTGGGAAAATAGGAGCAGTCAAGTGTTTTCCCACATATGTTATCAGTATGAATAAGAAGGCTACAAAGAGAAGCAAAAATAAGATTAAACTTTCTAAATATCTTTTAGAAGGGATGATGATGCTCAAGCATGGCGGGGGTAGACAAAGATGCAAGACAGTGCATGTATAATTTCTGCTTCTGAAGTTCTCTATTTTACCCTAAAGCCTGTATTCTCCTGTATAGCTAAACAGCACCTTCGTAAATAGTTTTCTTTCCTCAAATGTGTCTGGCCTGGCCTGGATTTCCAGGTGAGTTCGTGAGACAACAGCAGTGCCATGGTGCCACACGGTGCCTCACAGCCTGCCAGCCTGGATGGATTAATCCCTTTGTCTATGATGTGAACAATTCATCCAGGTTTAGTATCAATGAGCACATCAATGTATTTATTTTAGGTGAAAGCCATTATTTCTGTGTTGCTTGCACTGTCTAATCCTCCAGTCTGCATACTTTTCCTTGTTGTGCTCTGGCTGAGCTCATCTTAGCACTGTAATGATTATGCTATCGTATCATTTAATTTGATGCTGCTTTATTGAAGCTTTGTGTGTTCACTAAGATACTGTAACCTACTTTACATGTTTGGCATTCAGTTCGCTTTTGTGAGGATGTTGTTGCTTTGTCTTTGTACCTAGTGTCAACCTGGCCTTACCAACTATTTATTTTTAATTAGTATTACATTATTTTGAAGTTCTTCCTGTGAGTCACTGCTTGCTTCCTCGGTATGGTACATTTTCACTTGGCCTTTCTTGTCTACAAACTTTGGCAGAATGATTTCCCTAGCCATAGCTATTGCAAATAACTCAATATACTGAGCATTAACTATTAGAAAATTTTTCTCCAAAAGTCTTATTTTACTTTTAATTTCTTCTTCTGTATTTGTGCATTTTGCACATACTTGGCACTGTATTTTCTTGTAAAATTTTGATCTTTGCTACTTGGAGAATTGTTTTTCTCTACATCTGTATGAGAGTATATTTACTAAGTTTGCTCATATCTTTAGCCTTGGAGAGTCTGTGTATATTCTCCATGCTTTCACATACAAACTCTTTGTCTCTTATTCATAATCCTTTATGACCTATTTAATCTTCCAAGATCTAGCAGCTGCTTGAACTGGTGACTAGCATGGTTTGGTAATGTGAAGATATAGCGTTTCCACAGATCCTTGATTACATACCTCAACACAATAGAGCACTTCTAATATTTTCCTGGGTCTGTTGGCCATATAGTGCATTGTGGGTAGAGCATGTGACAGTGCAACTGCTCTTACTCTGCTTTATTCTTTTATCCTGACCTCTTTCCATTTCTATGTGGATTTGAAATTATGTATGATTTCTAATTATATCCCTGTTCAGGCTCATCTGATCTGGATATGCCAGCATGATCATTATTTATCTTTTCCTTTGTTTATGTATTTTTCTACATTTTTCCCCCATTCTTTTTAGTCTCTGATTGCAGGACTTGAGAGTCCTCACAGATTGCAGTTTCTGAAAGAATTTTCAGGATTTTAATTCTTAAAGTTCTGAAAGATGTGAGACATTTAGCCCTTGTGCAACACTCTGGATGTGCCTTCTCAGTAAGCAGCTGCTGAAAGCACTTGCTGTTCAGTGCTGCTAAATTAAAACACAAACCACAAACACCCTGGCAAACCTTGAGATGCATAAACCTGGCAACAACTCCTAGCAATCAAGTGCTCTTGAAGCTTTTTTGCAGGGCCTTATGTAACTATAGTATACATTAGCCTTATTCATAAAGGACGTAAACTTGGGTAAAGCCTCTGTCTGGAAACTTCATTCCCATCATGCCTTTAGAGGCAGAAGGCTCCTGAGATGGGCTTCACAAACCTCAGTCTGGGTCTGACTACACAGATGGGTATAGAGACTTGTGTAGTTCAAAAATGAATGCTTCAGAGCACAGGGCTCTTGTTGTGGAGGAATGAAGGAGCTAAGAGCACCATCCTCTTCCAGGGGCTACAAGAGGAAAAAAGTGGTTCACAACATGCAGCATTACCATTTTAAACAGCATTTCATTACATCAGAAGTGGAAATTATAGAGAATAACTTGATATACTCTACTGAGAGATTTGTTTGAAAAGTAAGAATCTGTTTTGGTAAGGAAATATATTCCTTGTTGGAGTTCAAGTTAAAAAAAAACCTCATCCTTCAGTTAACTTTTCAAATTATCAGATTGTTCAACATATTGTTTAAAGCTGCTGCAATGTGGTGCAAGGGTCATTAATTTCAAAGTCTTTCAGGAGCAGCTGTGGTTTCCCAAAGGATCGAGGGATTTAGGAGCTTGGAACCCACTTTCCAAGGCAACAGGCATACAGGAGCCTTAGTCCCTTGATTTACAAGGCCATGACGTGGTTTGCTACCAAAAACATCCTTGGAAATGAAGTTTAAGCTCCTACATCTTTAGCTATTGTTACACTAAATCAATGTGTACATGCTCTTCCCTGAGTTGCTGGGGGTCCTGGGAGGACCCTTTAACTTTCTAGAAGTTCGGCAACTAGTCAGAGACTCCTGCTGCCGGCGGTGTGAAAGAATGGGTAGGTTCAGCAGGTAATTCATCTCTCCTGACTGAGACAAGTTCTGATCAAGGCACGGACCACACTTTGAAGAGGCATGCCTCTCCATTGACTGACGCTGCATCCCAAACAACTACTTTAGACCAAATGCCTTTTGGAGGACTAAAGTTAAGTGAGACGAATTTCACCATCGATCATTTCCTTCTAACTGTCTGCCACTAAAATCCAGGGATCTTACCTAACCTACTGAGGCTGGTGTCTCTTCATTTATCAACATCCTCCCCTGGATATGGTTATTTCTTAATGCCTGCTTTCTCTAGATTTAGCTACAGGGGCCTACAAGAAACATGATACATCATGTCATCTGGGCAGAGCCTGACAGTACATGGATTGCTTTGCGTAAAGAGCAGGGGAAGAAAAAGTCATCTGCAAATGAGAACAATTGCTCAGAAGGGCACGACAACGTGTGGCAATGGTCTCCCGTTTGGATATTGACTTTCACACTACCTGTGAAAGCACATAAAGCATTTGGAAAATGAGGCAGGCATTGATTACCTTTCCACGGCTCTGCAGGTTGTCCACGCAGTTATTCATCTTGTTTGACAAGCGATTTGAAAGGGCTGTAGCGGGAACCTTTGGGGACAATCTGGCAACATCAAACTTGAACACAGTTGAAAGGTACCAGCAAGAAACATTGAGTTGGACATTTGTGTTTATTGATCTTAAACCCCAAGTAGTGTGGGGGAAACAGAAGGGATGCTGAAACTATTTCCTGCTCCTTCGCAGTCAAGAGCTCAAAGAGTCCTTGGACCTAGTTAAGAGCTCTGGGGTGGCTGTATGCTACTCCCCTGAGGCTGGTGTAGCAGAAACATATGAGTCAAATCCCTCATGTTTGCAATGGTGTCATCAAATCCTCGCACAGCAAAAGTTTCAGGGTATCAGGCAAACAAGTCTTGGCTGGGCTGGTAACAGCTCATGCGCGCTTTCCGCTGTCGCACTCCTGCTGCCTCTCCTCTGCAGGTCTCAATTTCCCTCGCAGGGACATCTGAGCACACCACGTGGCTGCATCCATGCTGCCATATTCACAGCCCAGCGTACTTACATATTTCAACTATGCTGAAGAATGGTGATAAAAACGCTAGCAGCTCAGGGTGGGTACATAATCCTCTCAAATTTACCTTCTGTGGAGCTGGCAATGTCTAGGAGAGGGTGGGCTGGGTAGCTGATAAGTGGGGGAACTGCTTCTGGCATCTCAGCTTCTCTGCTGCTGTACAAGATGACGACGCTTGGAGCAAATATACATGGTCACCTTAATGTAAGACTCCCAAGGAGTCAAAATTCCCTGTGTAGGCAGACACAGACACACACACATATATAAACAGCCCCCTGCACACCACAAACTGCAGACTGACAGTGCAATTTCAAATGACCCTTTCCCTCACAGGAGCAATCTGCCTTACAGCTTTACCCAAGATCTTGCCCCAAGAAGTGACTGCTGGTGTCTAGGCAGAACACCTCACATGAGGTTACAAAACATACCAGAACACTGTGTGTGATTCAAGTAGTTTGTACTCCCTCGAATAAGCTTCCCTGTCCTGTTTTAGATGCTATCAGAATGCACAGCAATGTACTGATGTGCCTTAGCCCAGAATTTGAAACATACTGGTGAACAAGTTTATTTGGACCCCTCTTTCACCCAGGAGATTTTCTCTTGTTATTGCTATTCTGTAACAAAAAAAAAAAAAGCTCAGCAGTTTGCAGTTCAACTTGCAAAGTTTAGCTCCAGCACCTGTGATCCCCATGGTGCACGGGGAGGGGTGGGTACCTCATCAGATCTCCCAGTCCTGTCCAGCTCCTGCTGTGACCTTTAAAAAAATGCCTTGAGGTGCAATTAGCTGCTGTACAGTATGGTTTGGTTTTGTTCTGAGTTGCCTCAGACTTCAGAGTGTAATAGACCTTCAGACCATAGGGATGCAATAAGAACAAGTTCCTTGACCTTTTATTCTCCTTGTAAATCATTTAATGGAGCAGACTTCTTTTGAACTTCTTTAAAACACCAACGTGATGCTACTTCTGTTCTAAATCTTTGCACTATCATTTAAGTATCCATCAGACATGATTTAAAATGACTTTAAACTATTACAGATAGTAGCTTTAAAGTAGATCTGCAGTATGGCAGAAAATCTCTTGTAACTATTAGAAAATCATATCAGGGCATATTATCAATAGGTTTCTTTGGAGGATGGGAGAGGATGAATCTGCACATGAAATGTAATCATTAATTACTAGCTACTCAAGAATTTGCTGTCTTTGTAGGAACGGGTAGGCAAAGGCAGATATCAACAGGGAGCCCAGGATTCTGTGTGACATATACCTCTAGAACAATATTTTACTACTGCTCACTGTCATATGTGTCTTCCCTTAGCTGTTCCTATTAACCTTTCTTACCAAGGTGCTTCCCATAATTGAGATTGCTCCATCACGGTTTCACTGTGGTTAATCTTATGTGGTCATCGTGATACTTCGGATTTATAGAGCTCAGAAGGGGATTTTGCAGAGATCAAAAAGTGAATCCTGCTGTAACAGAATCCACACAAAAAGTAACGAAAGTTACTGGGAATTCCAAGTACCCAGCATAGTCTATTTGTTTTAATAGGGGTCACTAACCTTTCCTGACAGTCATCTTGTACCTTTTTGTATCACTGGAACACGTACTGGAGCCTCTACATTAGGGTGACATTCACCCCTCAGCAAAGGTGATCCTTTGCTACAATTATCAAAGATGATCCTTTACAGCAATAACCAGATCTGCAGCTTTGACAGCTCAAAAAGGAGGATACAAAAATGGCTTTTATGCCCCTTTAGCCTTGATTCACTCTGTGTCTACAGAAAAAAAACCAAAAAACTTCTGCACTAAAATTAGACTTTTATTGACCCTCTGTTCAGAACTGAATTTCCCGTCAGGTGATGGATGTCTAGGCATAGTGTCATGTGATACTGATGGCCTGGTTTACCTTTTCTAAATAGGAAATTTTTAATCTGTATTTTAACTTTACTTGCATTATAATTACGCCTTTGGAAAACTGCTACAGAAAGGCAGTATGCCTTTCATTCAGCCATTTCTACAGCTTCTGTGAATATGAGGTGGTACCAGACATTAGCATCAATGGCTTGTACTGAGGTTCATAAGTTTGAAGTTAGAAGTTCGAAGTTAGTTCTAAAAGTTATTAAAGAATAATGTCAATGTTTTTTAATGAGGGAATTGAGGTGATATTTGGGGATCTTCAATTTTAAACAAAATTCTTACACGAGACTTAACGAAAACTTGTAACTATCAAAATGTTCCAAAAGAATCACTTTGGCTGGATGGACTTAACAAAGCAACCGTGCCAGAGCTGTAACTATGCCATTTGATTTCCTTCCGTGCAGGCTGATGAAGAACCTCAATGTTGTATTACCACCTTTTCACATTTGCTAGCACTCACTTTGTTTGCAAAAAAAAAAAAATCTGCCTGTGTTGCCCGCCCCGCTGCCTGCCCTAGGATTGTAGTGTCATAAAATCATTTCAGCCTGAAAAGACCTTTAAGATCATTGAGTCCAACCATAACCCCAGCACTGCCAAGTCCACCACTGCATCATGTCCCTAAGCACCACATCTACAAAAGCCTGCACTGCCTGCCCCCTCTGCCAGCTCCTGCTGCCTGGGCCTGCTGCCTGCCCGCGCTGCCCACTTACGTTGTCTGCCCACGCTGCCCGGACCATGGTGGCGTTGGGTCTGTACAGTTCAACTTTTTATTTATACGTGCTTGCAGCATTTGAGAAGCATTAGGTTATGTTTCATACACAGATCAGTGCATTCTGTATGAGGGGCTATTGTCAATTTACATTATGTGAATGTCTGTATGTAGAGAACTCATAGAATAAACCTGCTACGTTTCCCTTGTTCCATTACCCCTTGTACACCGTTCTATCATTTTGTGAATATAGCAAATTGAGTCTTTTACTTTAGAGCTGTGAGTAGAATCATCATGAGGAGGGTATAGGCTGCCATCCACTGTTTGGTGGCTATCGCACCTGGACAGCGCTCGGGTCAGAGGGGAGCAGGGAGCAGATTCAAATGACGCTTTTGACATAAGCGTGGCCACTGAGCTGACTCTAGGTTGAGCTGGGGTCAGCAACTAATTAGATCTTAGCCATAATCCCTATCACGCTTCTAATATGAGAAGTTCTTTCGTATGTATGTAGTATCTTTCATTCAGGTGCTGCCATGTCCACCACACATAGGTGCTTGGAGCTTTATCTGCTGAAACCAAAGATGGGGAATGCCACAGGTGTCGGCGCTGCTCAAAGCCTCAGCCACCCTGTGTGGTGCTGGATCCCCGGAGCGGTGCCCTTAACCATCAGCCCCTGACACAGCCATCAGCAAGAAATGAATACAGTGACGTATTTCCCACACCCCATTGACACGTCAGGGCTGGCTTTGGAGACTTAACATGTTTCCTTGTACTGAACTAATGCTTCTGCCATCAGCTACAGTGGGGTTCTTGCAGTTATTGTCAGTATATTATTTCAGAGACTCTGGCACAGGATGAATTTCATCATGCGAGCCTGTAATTTGGATACATAGCGAAAGCCAGCTGTCTGGGAATCCTTCTAGAGGAAATGCAAAGGGATGAGCACCTCCAAGAGGTAATTCACTACGCCAAAGCAGAAGTGTCGTAACGCCAAACTGCTTCCCTGCCTGCAATAACCTCTCTCGCCATGGCTGTGGAAGAGTCTGGACAACAATTTTTCAGTTGACTACAGCGAGGTGAGAAGTGGACAGAAAGCAGCATCTCTGGGAATCTTGTCACTGCTTCCCTCACTACTGAACACAAAGATGTGAGGCTGACTGAGCACATTATGATACCAAAACATAGGTGTCTACTTGAGGACGTTTGCCTGCACATTCAGTGCTTCATTTCTTGCAGGGGTCTGTGGAGATCTGGGGAGCAAGAGCCCAGGTGGTGATGCAGCTCATCTGGCCACAGACACCTAGTGGGTGACCATCTGCACCACTCACTGGTCTCCCATCAGCTGGTGACAAGAGTTTCGTTCATTGTGATGGGACCTCAGACACCCAGTGCCTATACGGACACTGAAATTTAACATGAGCTCATAAGCTCAATCTCAACTCAGATAAGCAAAACACTACTTACCTAACCTTAAACTTTGATAAAAAAATTAGCATTAGTATACTCGGGGGGGGAAACTGCCAGGGAAACAGGTTTTAGTGGTGCTGCATTGTAATGTATCATCCAGAAAACAGAATCAATTAAAAAGGGTCACACTGCCTTTTTCCTAGCACCAGTTCAGTCTATAGGTAATTTCTATGGAAGTTGTAGAAAAAAATGTACTTTCCAAAACATCAGTGCCCTATTCTGGCCAACCAGAGCTGTTTTGTCTAATTCCCTTCTTCCTCATTCGTGCTGTGATTTCCTGTGCTTCATTTTACGAGCTCAGGTGAAAGGCCAGCCAGAGAAAACAGAAGTTTGCTGAAGGTGGTTGTAACTTCAAAGATCTTCAAGAAAATCACCTGCAGTGAAGAACAATCTCTGTCTATGTCTATAAGTGATGTTCCCTTCCTATTCATGTCGTTTTTAAAAAGAGGGAAAAGTTTTAAAATGTGAATTTTACACAAATATCTATCTTTCAGCCAGTTTCCACCCCCTCCTGTTTCATATCTGGTGGCTGTCATGCACTGATGGGCGCCAGTTTTCCAAGATCAGGATAATTCTATACCATGCCAGGTTTATTTCTATTACATCATTATACTGTAAACAAGGTGCCAGATCATATTGCTTGCCCCAGAACGACACAGTGTGACTAAATTGCAAATGATTGCTTCTCCCAAGAAACTTAAAGTAATATATATTATTTCCAGCTGGAAGAGCCACTGTGGATTCATACAGCAATTTTCACAGCAGGAAAACAACAGCGAAATAGCATGGACTAATAAGAGCAAATACATGCAGTCGGCACTGCCAGGCAAAGCCTGTCTGTTTTCTTGTGCTCGGCTGATTGGGAGCCATTCACTGACGTATCTATTTTTCAACAGTGTAGGTTTCTTCTATGCGGCTTGGGTCTGAGGCAAGTTATATACCAGCATGTGGGTTTTTTTATCACTGAAAGCATCTCTGCAAATGCTGAAAGAAACAGGATGCTACAGATCGTAAGAAAATGAGTTTACCAGGGAGCGTGTCTGCAAGTAGCAATTATCTCCACTAAGCTGTTTGAAGTAGAAAGGAGCAGGGGAAGTAAGCCCTTGCAGACTGAAGCTGATGCTTTTATGTTTGCAGTCCTGGCATTTCCTTTGCCCCACTGGAGTTTGTGTTGCGCTTGGGAGACAAAAGTCAGCATGGATCAGAAAAATCTGCTTTCAGGTACCTCACGCTGCCAGTGTTAGCAGCAGAAAGCAATTAAAGTAATTTGCCTGCAAGGGCAAGGAGCTTTCTGTATCATCGACTGAGTCAGAGACAGTACCTCTTACTGGAGGAAATGGTGCGTCTGGGGTGGTCTTGTGAGAGGCGGGTTGAATGTGGGTCATGGCAGGTTACTTTGACAGAGGAAAAACAATTTGGTGCTGCCATCCTGCAAGGACTGCCCAGAAGAGCCAGCAGCAGGTTTCATTGCACTCTCTACAGGATCAGGGCTTCAATCTTCAGACAAAAGCTAGTGCTTTCAGGAAAGAGCCTTGGCAAGTGCCAGGTGCTCCTTTAATGTTACACAACCCTTTTATATCCAAGGGGAAAAAAGTTAACTTTTGCAGTACATGCAGCTCAGTTCCTAGAACATAGTTATCTTGCAAAGTGTTTCATGCACAGTGCAGTTGGTAATTAAAAGGATTTGTGCCTTGCAGCCAAACTTCAAATGGAGTTGCAGTATCAGCTGGCATTTGGCCATACAAGATTGGCATTTCCTTTTCTAAACGCAATCCCTCTGCAACCTGTGTGCCTGCTCCTTGGTCATTTGCCTTTCAATTATCTGAATTTACAATACTGAGCTTTGGTTACCTTCGGGGATGTCAAAGGGACACCCGTCTAACAGGCTGTTGGCCTGCCCATCTGTTGAGGAGGAGCAACACGGGTTTTACAGGTACGTCCTCGTGTGCCTGGAGACAGTCAGTGATTCCAAGCGCTCCTGCAAGGGACCAGCCTGGAACCAGGGCTGAGTACTTAGCAGGATGGTCCAGAAAAAAAAAGAAAGAGACTATTTAAGATAGACACATACTGCTCTGCTACTGAATATCTCCCAGGACTGAACCATGCTTGTAGCCCTGCACTGTTGTTCTAATTAAAAGCTCCTGGAAAGTGTTATCAGTAAATGAAGTCCTTTGTGATCTTGATTTTATAGCTGTGTAGAAATAGTTTAGCATCTTCACCACAGTATTCAAATATTTAATACGTTGTAACCAATGACTAACTATGTTCTAACATTATTAATGAAGAACTAGATTGCTAGGAATGTATTTCCAAGACAAAATGTAAAAATTGAAGGAGTTATATTGTTCAGACTTTCTATATATGTGAAATGCATGTTTATTTCGCTAGAAAAATGAATGTTTAATACCAGAGATAAAAATATTGGTTAGTTGTTTCCATTTTGTTTTTCTTTCTCTCCATAGAGAGAACTTTCAGTAGCACAAATACTTCAGCATAGTACAGACGTTATTGTAAGGTATGTTTACGGACACTGTAGAGAAAAATATCTCGCCTATTGTATCATAAGGGCTATTATGAAGAAAAAGCACATTGGTAGACTACAGACCCTGAATTCTGTGACCTTTTGTGCTTTATTCTGAGGTAAAGTCAGGAATGTCGGTTATAGTATTAATCGAACACAGCTTGACAGTAAGCTGAAATTAATTAAGTATATATCTGTCATGGAAAATGAAAAGAGGATCCCAAGCTGAACAGAAAAGATGAGGATTTGTTTTTGTTTTGATATCAGATGAAACTATGCTAAAAAGAAGGCTACTTATAATCATTATAGCTATTGAAAGTCAGTGTCATTGAAAAGAGAGTGAATACAGAGTAAGTATAAGTTTATGGGAATTTATTTGTTGATAAAAGAGCTTTTTGTGGTGTCATCTCAAGATCATTACGCTATTAAAGCAATATTTTGTACCGGAAGTTTGTACCTTTACCTTGTGCAAAGTTTTGTGATTGCAAATCAGTGCAGCTACACGCTGCAGTTCAAGCTCTTCTACAGGGGACCCGCCCAGCAATATGAGCCATACTCTAGGATTATGCACCCTGCCTGGAGCCTAGCCTCCGGGAGCGCTGGATACTGACCATCAGGGGATGTATTTTCACAGGCAGATCTGTGAATCGGTGATGAAAGTTGAACAGTAGCCGTATGCGAAAAATTAGACATTCAACTCAAGGAAGCAAACAGTGACAAGGACAACTTCTCTAGCTGACTCCTTCTGATTGATACTTTCGCACTAAATGTCTTCTTGTCATTTGAAATCAACAGGAAGAACTCCCAGCCACTTCCCTCCCTGCTCTGTATTTAAGTCTAGTGTTCTTTCTGAGCAAGAACTTTAGTTTCTGTGCTTATCATCTTCTGAATGACCAAACTGGGTGACATGTGAAAGTGGTTTGCTCAGAAAGAAATAGGTATGTGTCCAGCTAGGCAATATTTCAATATTTCATAGCAGATTGAAGTGGAGAAGGAAGACCATTGCTAACTCAAGCAATTCCTCCACTTCCTAAAGCTAGTTGAGGTACCTCACTGCCCTTGTGCAAGCTGAAAAATAACAGATTCCGGTATTCCCATTTTAAGAGCTTGCTTTACCCAGCTATTGGGCTGGATAAAACAGTGAATATTAGAAGGGAGCACTTCTCATTCCTGTCCCTTGCAGTGGTACCTACGCAGCAGCAAAGCCAGCAATCTTGGCTCTCAGGGCTCCAGCAGAGGAGAAGATGCCAGTTCCCATGGAGACTGACTGCATCTCAGCACCAGACCAGCCAAAGCCAGGAGGGATGGGGATTGAGGCACTGTGAACGGCCAGAGCACCCTGCTTGCTTTGTCACCACACTGCCAGGTGGTCGTGTCCTCTTTGTGGACTGTCCCGTCTCTAAGGCAAAGCAAAGCCGGGTGTCGGGCTGTTGCTCCCTGAGACTGCGCTGGGTTTACCTGAGTGCATGTAGGGTTGTTTATGCTCAGTCTTGCTTTTCCTAATTAATATGAACCTCACTGAAAAATGCTCACATTTACATACCAAATCTGGGGATAAACTTCATAATAATTCGTGTGTTAGTTCTGGGTGTCATCACACGACTTTGGTGAGGGCACCACTTGAACACAAATAAGCGACTGTTTAAGATTCCCTCTTTTCTTTGCCTTAATTATCCATCTTTAATTCATGAACTCTTCTATTAAAATGGATGAATTTTCTGAATTATTGTTTTAAATTCAGTAGTTTATGTGTCTCTCACATTTCCTCTCTTCATTTTAATTAGTATGCAACAGATCGCGGGATATAAATTTGTAACATTTGACATAATATTTGTGTTCAGTATTTTGAAAGTGACTTTTCCATAACTGGAAACGTGGGAGCCAAAAGTTCTACTGCAAGGAGTGTTTATTTTAAATGTTTTTATTTTTAATGGCTAGTCGATTGACTCACCATGGCTTCATTTTACAGGAGAGGAAATCTAAACATTGTCAGTGTCAGACTGTGTTTGTCGCACACAGAAAAGTTACCTGGACTATGCAAGTTTGAAACTTAGTTAGGAATCTTACCTAAGTTAGTTTTAGTTAAGAAAGTAAAGCTGGAAGAGATGACATAGTTTAGCTTACTGGACTGAGGCAGAACCAGATCCTTTGTGCAAGGTATTCTCTGTCTGAAAAGTCTTCAGCAAAGGAGATTCTGCATTCTCACTAGCTAGCCTCTGCCAGTGTTTCAATGCACTTATCATTAGGAGTTATCTATATGCTGTCTAACTTCCAGGCAGCAAACCTGCTTGTAATTAAACTCCACTTTAACAGCACCAACATGATTTTTTTATTGGTCACTGTAGAGAGCTCATGAGAAGAAATCTGACTTAAACCAATTATCATTTCTATTGCTTTTCGCAGCGTGTGCTGTTTCGGGTTTTGCTCTTAAAAAAAAGCAACTTCACAAATGTTTTTACAAAGAACAAGCTGCAGTGAAATACTTGGCTTTAAACAACGGCATTGTTAGAACAGGCAGCTCAAAAGCTTATTGAAAGGAAGATAATCAAAGGATTAGCTAACAGTATAATTCTGTGGTGCAAACTACATAAGGTTGCCAGGGCAGGTTGTACTCATGAAGCAGTGTGACGTTGAAGAAAAATTCCAGCCAAGTAAGGTGATTTCTGTGGGAATCTGAAGATCTACTTGAAAGTATTTTGCTTAAGTAGGAAGGTTATCGTATCTACACTACTGATCACCCAACCAAAATGGTGACCATAAGCATGGCACAAAATGGTAAGGGAAATAAAAGAGATTTTCAGAGCAGAAGACAAATATTAAGATGAGATGGAAAAAAGCAAACAATGTTTTTAGACATCATCAGTGATGGAGCCACGAACAAGCTAGTCAGAAAGTCTACAAGAGGAGAATCACTTTTTTGTGTACTCCCAAGCAGTGCACAAGATCCGGTTCAAGATGTAGCAACTGAAGACTGGACCCACTTTACCATAAGCGACCGTCTCCATAGGAATGATAAAACCAAAAGAATCAGACATGGACATGTGTTAAAACAGGATCTGAAAAAAAATGATAGCATGTCTTGAAAGAACATTACCAAGAATAGCGAAGAGAAGAAAAACTGTTAAAGGAACCATGATGAATTCTTAATGAGACCACAATGGTGATTCAGAGCACATGTACACTCTTAAAATTAGGATTTCAAAAATCATACAATCATAGAATCGTAGAATGGTTTGGGTCGGAAGGGACCTTGAAGATCATCTAGTTCCAACCCGCCCGCCATGCGCAGGGACACCTTCCACTAGACCGAGTTGCTTAAAGCCCCATCCAGCCTGGCCTTGAACACTTCCAGGGATGGAGCATCCACAGCTTCTCTGGACAACCTGTGCCAGTGCCTCACCACCCTCACGGTAAAGAATTTCTTCCTAATATCTAATCTAGATCTACCCTCTTTCAGTTTAAAGCCATTACCCCTTGTCCTACAAAGATCAAACACATGCAGCAAAATAACACAAATGACAAAACAAAGTGTGTTAAAAAATAACTGAGTGTTAAAAAGCACCCTTCAAAATCACAAATAATGATAAAATGTAATAAATTTTGTATGTAATTGATGTATACAATCACAATGTCATAAGCCAGAAAAGACTTCCAGAAATGATTTGCTATATGGTTGTAAAAAGTAATAAAGCTTTAAAAAAATCTAAAGGAGAAAGTCTTCCACAGTTAGTGAGGCCAGCAGAACATGCAAATGTAAAGTGGAGTGGAAAAATTTTGCACAGAAAATAGCCATCATGCTTTGAGGCAACTTTCATCACTAAACTAGTGGACATGGGACCTGTAATTTTCCAGGAGTTCAGCCTCCTTGACTTAGCATTAACTTAAATGTATAAATACAACTGCTGCTTTGGAAATTCTGAATCTCTGCTCTTACAGGTTCCAATGACCTTATTTTTTCACAAATGGCTATTAGCTTTGAAGGTGATTATTTCAAAATGCAACATCAGAAGAAGGTATATGAGTCAGGTAGGAGATACTAAAGGTCTATAACTTCCCAGAAACAGGACAGGATTATTCCAGTAGGAATGATAGTACTGAATTTAAGTTTGTTTGCAGAGTTTTCAGCATCCTAGACGTAAACAAGAAGGTACAGATGCACACATAGGCACACATATTTCTCCTTATAGTTCCTTCTACTTCATTTTCAGGGAGAGCTAGTGGAAATTGCATTTGGATAAGGCTAATCAAAGGAACTGTTGTCTTTACATTTTATTTGCACATACTAGATTATTTATTCAATTAACTACAGAATGGCACATCTACTTTTAATTTAGCTTTTTCTAAGCATCTAGTAAGTAATATCAGGAGTCCAAAAAATCATTATGGCTGTTTGGATAGGATTCAAGGGTCAATAAAGGTAAAATAGTAATAGCACTGCTTGAAAAATACATGCAGCTAATTACAGTTCTACGAAGAAGAAGAAGACTCTACAGTAAGTACCTGCTAAATTAGCACTCGTTTCACATCTGTCATGCAGGGTCCTTATGCAGCTGAGCAAGAGTACTTCAGACTAAATTGGCTGGCATTTGTTGACAAGGACCCTGCTTTAATACCAGCTCCCTCCTTAAAGCTACATCTAACCCTTGGTTATTTATTTTCCCTACATCCATTCTATTTCCTTCTATAGGTTTACGAGTTGTGATAAAAGCTCTTTTGTCTAGTATTATTTAGCATCGTTATCTGACCTTAACTTTGATGAGCTAGAACAAACAGACATGATCCTCAGAATACAGGCAGGAGACAGAAATTTATTTTAAAAATCAGCAGGACTGGGGTTTTGCTCTCAGGAAGGACTCTGGATACTCACATCTTGCCGTCAGAAGTAAAATGAGTCATGTGGAGGGATTATTGTCCCTACGCTTGTTTCCAAATACTTCTGTGACTCCAAAACCTAAAGACAGCAGGTCCTAGAGCCTGACTGAGCCATCCTGGGCCAACCATTCCTCTCCCAAACTGTTCCTGGGCAGGTTTGGGAGTACACATGTGTAAGAATATCTCTTAACAGCAGGTTGGTTGCAGTCAGAGGTGGACTGTGGGGAGAATGCAGAAGCCAAAACATAAGGATACGCCAGGTATGGAGCTAGGGCGAGGAGATGGTGGTCCCTTCTACAGATGACAGTATATCTTGTGCACTGAAAAAATGAGCTTTATTCAGCACAGCTCATTCAATCTTTAAGCCAAGTGGCACAAAATACTGCAATACAAATAAAATGCACACAAATATTATATATATCCTCAAACAATGAAATTGGTTTTAAAGGAGCAAATTTAACAACCCCCCCTCCCCAAATAATGTCTGTTGCCTCTTTGTTTTTCTCTTAGCTTCTGATTCCAAAGTTATAGGTTTTACTCCTGCAGATTTTTTCTCTAGTCACAAAAGATAGGAACTGTTTATGCAACTCATAAATGCACACTGAGACTCTTACATAATTACAGGTCTCCAAACAATATGCATACAGGAGCTGGCTAGGCTACACTCAATAATCAGTTTTAAGACAGAGCAGCCTTTGAAACAAGCAGAGAATCTAATTACCCAGCTGTATAAATCCACGGTTCAGCCACATCTTGAACTGTTGTGTGCAGGTCTCATTCTCCAATCTTAGAAAATACAGAGTAGAACTGGGAAAGATTGAGAGCAAGGTGACAGGGGTGTTCAAAAACATGGAACTATTTTTAAAATGATGAAAGAGTTTTCATAGGAAGAGCAACTCAGTAAACACTAGCTTATCAAAGAGAGATACTGGAGTGGGGAGCAGGGAGAGGTGGTACATTTTGAAAAAATGCAGAGGGAGATGCATCGGGAATGGCTGCTCATGTTCTCTGCCAAAATAAGAACTACAGGATAACAGAAGAAGTAAGTTGATGGCATAATCAGAGCAAATCAAAGGTATTGATTCTTCACATGATGCAGGTAAACTACAGGATTTCTCAGGTGCAAAGCAGCTATATGATTCCAAAAGATGCGCGAAAAAAATTATAAAAAGAAAAAAACCATCAGGGCTATTAATTACAAAAACACCATCTCTGTCTCATGGAGTCCCTGGAGCTGTAAAATTATTCTAGGGAAACATCATTATATTTTTGACCTTTTCTATTTCTCTTCTCTAGGCGTCTGCTTTTGTCTGCTTGGTGGCAGGATACTAGGGAAAATGGGTACATCCATCCCCTGCTCTGAATCCAAAATCTTTAGTTTGTATTTCAGAGCTGCCAAGGATCATTAAAATCAGACGTAATCAAAAGACCCTTAAAGATTTTTTCCCCTCGATAACAACTCCCAAAGGTATGATGTAGAATCTCATTTACTTTCCCTCAGCTACTTCTGTGAAATTCACAGACCTGCCTTCTAAACTCTTTGTCTCTGTTTCGCCAGGAAGCTCTCAGCATTGCTAGGGGACCTTTAAGTGACAGGGCAAGCTCAAGTGTACAGCGAAATGTAAAGCTGCTTTACAGTATTTCATCACCAAGCCTTTGCACCTCTGCTAGTGCATTTCTTCTGAGAGTGCCAGAGACTTCCAAGTTTATGAGGCCACTGCTAATTCCAGGGCAAACCTCACATGAGTTCACTGTAAGCTATGCCATGGGTCCTGCATGGGTCCCAAGCTAACTCACACAGCGTGAGCACAGCTCACCTCCTCGCACATCTGGGTGGGAATCCCTCCTCTGCCTTGGACCAAATGATTTTGCGAACTGAAGAGTTCCTCCCAAGGTGCTGGGAGGCAAACTAACCTTTTACAAGCTGGTCCAGGCACCGAGCTTTGGCTTCTGTAAGGCAAATGAGACTGGAGCATTTGTCTGAGGGAGAGGGAAGGCTGTGAAGAATGGACCTGATATTACATGCGCCAGCGTGGATCACAGAATCACAGAATGGTAGGGGCTGGAAGGGACCTCTGTGGTCACCTAGTCCAACCCTCCTGCCGAAGCAGGGTCACCTACAGTAGGCTGTAGAGGACCTTGTCCAGGCGGGTCTTGAATATCTCCAGAGAAGGAGACTCCACAACCTCCCTGAGCAGCCTGTTCCAGTGCTCTG
>Ga0065711_1039568_pt1 | contig 17708 bp, 12 predicted proteins | sample Hoacrofraction12_FD_59098 | JGI IMG/M metagenome (GOLD analysis project Ga0065711, IMG submission 59098) | Hoatzin crop microbial communities from Cojedes, Venezuela - Epithelial fraction 12 v2 (version 2) | ecosystem: Host-associated > Birds > Digestive system > Esophagus > Crop | place...
GATATTCAAGACCCGCCTGGACAAGATCCTGTGCAGCCTACTGTAGGTGACCCTGCTTCGGCAGGGGGGTTGGACTAGATGACCCACAGAGGTCCCTTCCAACCCCTACTTTTCTGTGATTCTGTGATTCTGTGAGACTTGACTTAGTACAGGGAAATATTTAGGGATAGCAATACCAAGACCTCATTACATATAACTCTTCAAATGTCATTCAGTCTATTGAGTTTCCTGACAAGAATGCCTGCAGGAGGAATAATTCTATATGAAGGACTCAGGCCCTCTGGTTTTATAAAGGAAATGTCTGTACAAATACCTCATTTGTTCTTTTTAAGTGACTTACAACTGGCATGCATGCACATATAGAGGTCTCTAGTACCCTTAGAAGTCCAGTACAGTGTGTAAATTCTCATTTATCCATAAAATAGTGGGTGCTAGAGTCCCAGCACTTCACCATTTATCAGTGACTTAGAGGAGAAGAGGGAATGCAGCCTCACCAATCTGGATGAGGACACTCAATATAGTCCTCTTGCAGAGCTGTCATTCAGCTGAAGAATGGGCTGAAGAAGCTGGAGGAATGGGCTGACAGGAACCTTATGAAAGTCAAGAGGGATAACTGCAAAGTTCTGCACATAGGATGGACAAACCCCATGTAATTGTACAGCCAGGGGACTGATTGGATGGGTAGTAGTTCTGCTGAAAAGGACCTAGAAGTCCTGGTGGACAGAAGGCTGGACAGAAGTCAGCATTGCATTTGTGGAGTCTCCGTCTCTGGAGATATTCAAGACCCGCCTGGACAAGGTCCTATGCAGCCTGCTGTAGGCGACGCTGCTTCAGCAGGGAGGTTGGACTAGATGACCCACAAAGGTCCCTCCCAACCCCTACCATTCTGTGATTCTGTGATTCTGTGATTCTGTGATTGCACTCTGGCAGCAATGAGGGCTAACAGTGTCCTGACTAACAGCAACAGGAAATTAGTCAGTTGACCGAGGGAAGTGATTATTTCCCTGTGCTCAGCACGTCTTTGGCCACATCCAAAATACTGCATCCAAACTTATCCCCATATCTCCTTACCCCACATACAAGATAGGTAGTTATAAACTTGAGCAGGTCCAGTCGAAGGCCACCGAGATAGTCATGGTGCTGAGACCTATCAAGTATGAAGAGAGCCTGAGGGACAATGGCTTATGTAACCTGGAGAAGAGAAGGCGTGGTGGGAGAAGGGAAGACCTAATAAGACCTAATGAAGATTATTTTTTTGCTCTGGGCAAAAAATCAAGCCCCTTCATATGGCATTTTTTTATCTTTGATCGCTCTTCTACTTAAAAAAAATACTCTCAAGAAGAGTTTACTGTGAAGACAGGAGTGAGAGGAACTGGATTATTAATACTAGAGTATTGTCTGCCATCCGAATGAGTTTTCTATGCATTATTTCAACCATGCTAAGATGCAATTCAAGATGATGCATCAAAAGCAGTGTCCGTATAGGCACAGAATCACAGAACGGCTTGGGTTGGCAGGTCCCTTTAAAGATCATCTAGTCTAAACCCCCTGCTGTGGGGAGGGTCATCTTCCACTAGATCAGGTTGCCAGAATACATACCTCTCAGAGGAGAAAGCATAGCTATGACAACAAAGGTGTTCATGTTTACTATCAGCAGCAGTTTGAGAAGGACTGGATCCAAGATACTGAGTGTTTGTATGCTTTTAATCCAAGAAGGGCAAATAACTCCTGTACAGTACCACAAAAATAGCATTTTTATTGAATTAACTTTTCCTTCGATCATACAAGTGACAAATATAACTTTGAGGATGTCACTTTAACTGAAAAAAAAATTATTCTGTGATTTGCTCTTGAAGTTTAGATAACAGTGAGTCATGATTTATGAATCTGCCTTTATTTCAAAGCAGAGTTTTGGTAACATTAGCATTTTACAATTACTATTAACCTTCAAACAACAAACAACAGAGTGGTTTGTGAGCAAATGAACGTACAAATGTATTGGGAGGTGCCATGCTACCATTACTGATATGAAAGGTTAACAGTCTTGAGCCAGACTCCTAAATCCTACAAGCCCTACCCCCAAGTCCTTCTTGGCAGAACTGCTCTCAATCACTTCATCCCGCAGCCGGTATTGATACCAGGGGTTGCCCTGACCCAAGTGCAGGACACTACATTTGACCATGTTGAACCTCATGAGGTTCACACAGGCTCACTTCCGGAGCCTGTCAAGATCCCTCTGGATGGCATCCCATCCCTCAGGCGTGTCGAGTGTAGCATGCAGCTTGGTGTTGTCAACAAATTTGCTGAGGGTGCACTCAATCCCTCTGTCTAGGTCATTGATGAAGATATTAGCCAGTGCTGGTCCCAGTACGGACTCCTGAGGGATACCAGGATGTCAGCGATCTCCATCTGGACATTGAGCCGTTGACCTCTACCCTCTGGATGCAACCATACAAACAATTCCTTATCCTCCAAACAGTCCACTCATCAAATCCTTCTCTTTCCAATTTAGAAAGAAGGTTGTTGTGGGGGACCATATTGAAGGCCTTAGAGAAGTCCCAATAGATGCTATCCATAACTCTTCCTTTGTCCACAGATGCAGTCACTCCATCATAGAAGGCCACTAGGTTGGTCAAGTAGGACTTGCCCTTGGTGAATCCATGCTGGCTGTCTTGAATCACCTCTCTGTCCTTCGTGTGCCTTAGCACAGCTTCTAGAAAGATCAGTTCCATGGTCTTCCCAGGCTCAGAAGTGAGGCTGACAGGTTGGTTGTTCCCAGGGTCCTACTTTCTACCCTTTTTAAAACGGGGTGCAATGTTTCCCTTTTTCCAGTCACCAGGGACATCACCTGACTGCCATGACTTTTCAAATATCATGGAGAGTGTCTTCGCAACCACATCAGCCAATTCCCTCAGGACTCTGGGATGCATCTCGTCAAGTCCCATAGACTTATGTACGTTCAGGTGCCTCAGGTGGTCCCGAACCTGATCTTCCCTTACAATGGGAGGGACTTTGCTCCCTCAGTCCCTGTCTTGTGGTCCATCCACTTGAGAGGTGTGGGAAGAGAGGTTGCCAGTGAAGACTGAGGCAAAAATGTTGTTGAGTGCCTCAGCCTTCTCCTCATCTTTTGTTACCAGTTTGCCAGTCTTGCTCATCAGATGGGACAGGTTTTCTTTTACTTTCCTCTTCTGGCTGACATATCCGTAGAAGCACATATTCTTCTTTGTGTCTCTTGCCAAGTTCAGCTCCATACGTGTCTTGGCCTTCCTGACCCCATCCCTACACAACCAGACAGCATCCCTATAATTCTACCTAGAATATCTGTCCCTTCTTCCACTGCCTGTGCATTTCGTTCTTGCCCTTTAGTTTGACCAGCAGGACTCAGCCATGCCCGTCTCTTGCCTTGCTTTTCTGATTTCTTACACCTGGCGACCAAGAGCTCTTCCACTCTATGGAAAATGTCCTTAAAAATCTGCTAGCTCTGTTCTGCTCCTGTGTCGCTGAGGGCAGGGAATCTCTCCTAGATTAAGTGTGTGTACATATACTCTTGTATACAAACCCAGTATGAGTTTTGCAAGCTGCACAGAAACCTGTCATAGAGTTTGCAATCATTTTTATTGTCAGGAATGCCAATGCCCCAAGTGTATTTGAAAAATGCATTCAGACTTAAAATGCATTCAGACTTAACTCAAGACCTGAAGGCATAGTTCCCATTGTTTAGTATGGTGTATTGTATGCCATACCAGTGTGGATAGCTATGCCCATAGAGTCTGGGGCTAGAAGAAGGAAGAAACTGCAAGAATAATTACTGAAACATGCTACATAATTGGAACTATATTTGCTTTATTAGAAAATCTCATCTGAAGAGGAAGAAAATACTTGTGAATATTGTTAAAGCACTTTCACAAAAGTCTTATAAACAGGAAAAAGAACGTAATTAAACCAGATGACAAGCTGACTCAATGGACTGTGCAGAATATGTGCCTTCTGAAGAGAATGGCATGCTTTTAACTACACTGCCTAGAATAGTTTTCTCCTAGCACGTCTTCACAGCTAGCAATATAATGAAGAGTTGAGAGCCACAATTTATTAGCCGATGAGAGTGAGAACGTGATAGTTTCAGCAATAGGCACGTGGTTTTCAAGTTTGAAGGATTTTCTCTGTATTTGCAATATTCCTAATGTGGTGGTCAGAGCTGTATCACAGTGTGGGAAGGGGTATTGTTACCCCATTGCATACAGTAAAAGATTTGCAGCAAGACTTACCCCTTTTTCCTCTTGATATACATTGTGACTTCATGACACTCTAGAATGATCCTTCTCTTGCAGTGGACAAGGTTTTGTGTTGTTCCCCTTGAAATGCTGTTGGTCAGTCTGGTAATGACCTGCAGATAGGGCCCCTTAGCAAGTGTGTCTCCTATACAGCTTGAGAATGTCCCTTATTTCTGACACACTCCACTCGCACTGCCTGCCCTAGCTTTGTCTGCTCTTCCATCTGGCACAGAAAAGCCATCTCACTTGCTATCCTTTGGTGGCCACCAGAGAGTTAGAGAGTCACAAGATCTGGACTGAGCCACATCTCAGAAGTGCTTACTACAAAGCTAGGAATATCGTCTGCTTCTAGAAAGTTGTGCTGTGTTAACAAGTGCAGAGATGTGTGTGCCCCTTGGAGCAACATAACCTCTCACTCTTCTTGCACATGGTCTCAGGACATTAAAAGAAGTAACTAGGGACTTGACCTTAGTATTGTGAGAACCACCCTTTGAAGTCTAAAAGGGAGTGCCTGAAGAAGGGAACCAGCTCTGACCAGGTTCAGGTATGGGTGAGTTTGTAAAACCTCATCAATGGGCCTAAGATATTTTATGCCTTTTGGCTGTGAAAAAGAACCTTCTGCATGTTAGATGGTAGAGGATGCTCGCAGACGTCTGTCACTTCCTGTTTAATACCATACTGAGATACTGCCCTTCCTTTCTGTGGGATACTGGAACAACAGATGTAAAATACCTATCAGTTTAAACCCTACAGTTTGTTGTAGGGATACTTTCCGATACCTCTGACTGCATTCCACCTTTCACGGTAAGGGTGGGATTTTTTCGTCAGGTGCCTAGTTGAAACATCATACCTTCATGTTAACAGACACATACATCCAAGAGCCTTCTTATCCCAGACGTGTATTCTAAGAACCTCTTTGAGTGACGATTCCTTTTCAATGATAATAGAAAGACTCTAGACAGCTACTCTAGAAAATATTCCTGACATAAAAAAGGCAGAAGTTAGGTGATATGAACCACATATTTAATGCTTTTTTGGCGAATTGTGTATTACAACATAGCTCATCTCCTGGTGGAAGAGGCTGTGGCATTTTTTGCACAACCATCACTGCTTTCTAGGTGGATTTTATGCTCCCAGGAGAGCACTATCAAGATCTGTACTGCCTTCTGCCAGAGCACCTCTAACCAGATGGTAGAAGGGCCATCCATACAGGGCACAGCATGAAAACAGTCACCAAAGTTAATTCAGTAGTGCCTGAGAAGTATTCCCTCACCTCTGATGCAGCAAAGGTCCCTCCAATGTGAGGAGGAAACTAATGGGTGGAAATAGCAACCTTGCTACTGCCTCTAGAGGGTATTTACCAGCACCTCTGATTTAAGGTGACAACTTTTCTAAGCATATGGATTTGGTGGACATCAGCACCCTTACCATGGTCTGCACAGTTGCACTGATTTGAGGACTGGTGCAGAGTGCAGGAAGCACCCCACTGGGAACTCTGGGGACTTCTCATCCAATAAGCCAACTTCTTCAGGTACAAGTCAGTTCAACCTGCCTGCTGTCAAAGTGACCAGCTCAGAAGCCAGACTGATGAAGGATTAAAAAGAGCACTGGTAACTGAAAAAATACAAATACTTACAAGACTGGTAGTTTTCTTTTCTTCTCAGACACATCAGTGGTAGCAAGGACTGCAGGATCTGGCCCGACATGGGTAATAGACTTTTAAATTTACAATTTTTTTTAGGGGGATTAAATAGGTTGGTGTTTCTCTCCCTATGTAAAACCATGATTCATCCATCATGTCAATAGCATCATATTCATAAATATACCACCATGTCTGGTGTTTTCCACTGAAATTGGCAAATGTACCTAGAAAAAAGTGAAATGAAAATTTCAGGAATTTCCAATTGGGCTTAGCAAGTTGTGAAATAAGAGTGATGACTGCTATCAATGTAAAGAGTTATGAGCTGCCTGGTTCTTCTGTTTTATGGAACAGCTCAGCCATAAAGCATACCTACTTCACTGTCACTGTGGCCTGATCCTGGCCATGGCCTTAATTTTTCTGAGGATGTTATTCATAAATGTTCTCTTAATCAAACTCAGCCCCAGAATTTTACTGTAGAGGCCAAACAAATTGCCAGGATACATGAGATGCCAAACCCTAGAAGGTAAAGCTAAAATTTGTGTGTCCTGGCTCAGAGAACCACTATGTTTTAAACCTGAAATAAAAAGTGGGTTTTTACATTTCTTAAATAGTTGATTTTTCCACTTCAATAATTAGAACTCTATGCTTCTCAGAGAATTTACACTGTGAATAAGTACAACTCCTTCATTTTTCAATTTGACCAAAACAAAAATGTATCTCTCTTTCTAAAGGATTTTATTTTTTTTTTTAAGAGAGAGAAGTAAGGATTTATTCCAAAAATTATGCCTGGCTAGTGTGCATGGTTACCACACTGAAACAGACAGCAGTTTTCTGGGTGAAATGGCATTGCCCCAGGTGCCAAGACCCACATGGAAGGTATGCCAAGGACTGTGAAGATATTTGTGTCTCTCCTGCCATCATAAACAGGAATGTTACATCTTTCAACTGGGCAACTGGCATGTTCCCCATTGATTACACCCTTTTATTGAGAAAGGGAGAGATGAATGATTTTCTTTATTCTTTTCACATGCAAAAGCTTCTAGAGGATTAGCAATCTCTTGGTTCTTGATCAAAACATGGGCTCCAACACAAAATGTCATGAGATCTCATAACAACTTCATATTATGTTCATAATATCATAATAATCTCATGCTGGAATAATCGTTAAGGAACTTAAACGCTATTCAATAAGCAAGAGAACAACAATACCGGGACTTCTAAATTCAAAGTCTGCTAGCCCTCAATTCTGTGACTGTGGGAAATATTTCACTTTTCAAACATTCTCAGTCTCATGATTAAGAGGAAGTGAGATGAGATGTGATGACGTGAGATGCAATGTGTGGACAGAAAAATTTATGAACCCCAAAGCCTGTAGACTTTTTCTCTTTGTATTATTGCTTGGATTGATGCAAGAAGGCCACAGCTCCCAGTAAAGCATGCATCTCTGCCTCAGTCTTTAATAGTCAGACAGGTTATTCCCAGGGCAGTCAGCCCCCAGTGCTGGAAGATAGGGGGGTGCAACAAACCTCCCATAATCCAGGAGGAAGCAGCTAATGACCTGCTATGCCACCTGGACACTTACAAGACTCTGGGGCCGGATGGGATCCACCCAAGAGTGCTGAGGGAACTGGCAGAGGAGCTGGCCAAGCCACTCTCCAACATCTATCAGCAGTCGTGGCTAACAGGGGAGGTCCCAGATGACTGGAGGATCTCCAGTGTAACACCCATCTACAAGAATGGACGGAAGGAGGATCCTGGGAACCACAGGCCTGTCAGCCTGACCTCTTGTGTGGCTCTGCCCCTCCTTTGCTCAGGGGCCACTCTTATGCTCAGGCCCTTGCCGCTCACCTGAGTTATGTTGCTGATACAGCAGTGCCCCACTTAAAACCTTCCTAATTTCGGCCCTTATCACAGCCCACTGATACGACTTTCTGGCTTGATCTCAGACCTGCCACATTACTATGGACTTTATCAGTACTACTGGCTGACTGTGGTTACTGTCACTGGATCTGTTTGGGTACGGTGGGGCAACTCCCTTGCTGGCGATGTCAGTGCCCCTGCCTACCTTGCTGTGACTCTTGGCTCCTCAAAGAGCAGCCTGTCTTTGATGCTCCATGATGCCTTGCAACACTTCATCCTTTGATCACTATGCTTATAAAATGATGCTGTGAGAGTATGGGATTCTGTGACCTGCAATAAACAAATATTACTAATTCACTACGAATCTTATCCTATCTTCAGGAAAGATTCACAATCCAGCAATCTACAAGGCAGATGCATTAGATATCTCCATCCTAAAGAAATTACTCCTACCCACCCCATTTCTCCACAAGGTAAACTTGAAATATTTCACTTGTCCTCTGGAGCCCTGAAGATGACTCTTTTGTGCTGGGCAGATAGTTCAGGACTCTGAAGGCTGGGTCAGATGAGGAAAAGCTGGAAGAGCTTAGTCAATGAAGGAAAAATTCTATAAAAAACCCCCACCAAAATCCAGCTGAAAACAACAAGAAACAGTAATTCTATTTCCTTTAATATCAAAGCCAAAAGGAATTTTGCCATAGACTTGACTAAGAACTGTTGAATATAGAAGTATGTTCTTGTCAGCAATTCTTAATTTATCCTTGCCTGTATTCCAGAGTAGTCATTTAACATTTTGACACTAGGTGCAGGATTGGACAAGGTTGAGTACTATGAGCCATTTGCAGCAAGCATGAGTTAGACTCACTGTGTGTCAGAAGCAGGCCATGTCTGAGTTAGATCCAAAGCACGAATACTGAGGGTTATGTTCTTCTACAAAAAAGTCCACTCAATGCAGCACTGCTTTTCACTGTTCTCTTTACCTTGAGAAGTGGTGTCCAAACCTAAAATATAAGTTTAGCAGAGATTTTATGTAGATGAATATAAAAATGTCACCTGCCCTTCCCACAAAGGGTCTAGAAATTGTGAAAGATGAGTTCCAGTGCCTTAAAAATCAGACTTGTTCTCAGCAGCAAAGCCAGGATTTTGCTCAGCTCTGCTTCACTCTTTTCTTCCTGCCCGTATGCTGCCACCTCAAACCCAACCTTCTGCTACTTCAGGGTCATAGTGAAACAGAGGAACTAAATTAGGGAAAAGCTGAAGGTCAAAAACAATCCATCAGGGAAAAAAAAAGTTGAATGAAAAGGATCAGTCAAGAAAGTCCACAAGTGATTGTACCAGAACAACTGAGAGGGCAGTCAGGGACTGGAAATGAGAAGCTGGTGTTGGAAGGAAGGGCAAGGAACAGCTTAAATTGATTTTGTCACTGAGAAAAATGCCCGTGGAACTGTGTCACAAGAACCTAAGCATCATTGACTTCTTCAAGGCTTGCAACTTCAGGCACCTTTGTCAAGATAAAGCTACAGCTCCTTGTTTGCTTAAGGGAGTCCGAAATGTTACTCTTTTGTCACAGAAGTAAAGGTATACATTTGAGCTCATTATGCAAACTGCAAAGAACCCCTGAAACAGTCAATTTCCCTCTTTCCATTTTTCAAGATGCCTGAGAACAGCTTACAAAATCCTTGTCTCTGCTTTAATTCAAAACATTTGTGAATATCATCAATAGACTGTTACTGCTGTGGAGTATTGCATGCAGTATACATTACTTCCATGTACACATACGTAGCTAATTAATGACATTAGACACTACAGACTGCATGGCTGAAAGGAAAAGTCACTTTGCTTTTGGCTATGCAGTTAAAGATCCTGGTGGACTGTTCAAAATTCAAACTACAACAAAAAGATGCATTTTCCATGAGGATTCTGCTAGGAAAGCTCAAACATAGAAGTACATAAAAGTGTACATTGAGGGAACTGAAATGCACTTTTGAAATTAAATGAGTAGCTATATGACAGCTAAAGGTTTGTTGTACTCTCTCAAGTTTGTAAACATACGTGGTATTATAATGGTGGATGAATATGAACGACACTGCCTTGTGATTTTGGGTAAGCACTCAGAACTGTCAGTTCTTGTTCAAGTTCTCTGGATCATTTGGGCATGGAAAAACTGGGTGGGGAATTGCATGAGATCAGGGAAGAAAAAAGGAAATCTCATGAGAATATAGCTACGAGGATTGCTGCTTACGGTATTTTGGCAGTTTCTCAACTCAGAAGCACACAGCAAATGAAAAACAGAGATAAAAGCCTCCAGATGCTCTTGGGAATTAACTGAACCACCAAGAACGTGGCAGTTTCTTTGACCCTACGCACAGATAGAGAGGTCTTGTGGCATGCCACCCTCCAGTCGGCTGTTCACAAAATTGTATAGGGATGGTTGTTTACTGCCGACTCACGCTGGCAGACAGACTTTATTTATTCCAACCATGATATAAGAGGATTTGGAGTGTGTTGTTGCAACAGTGGAAACTTGGACCTGCAGCAGAGGAATCCCCCAGAGAAAGCTCCAAGAACAGTTAAGCTTGAGAAGAATAAGGCTCTATCCTTACTCCGGCTATTGAAAACCCAAGAGCCAGTGAGGGAGTATGCCTCAACCTGCAGCATGTCTGTTCAGAAAAAGGTGGTAGTTTTAGCTGCTTAACATCTTTCATGACTCAAACTCTTTTGTGACCCATATCACTCATGTCTAACAAACAGATGAATCATTTGCAAAAGAAGAGTCTACTTGTTTGTTGTCTCCTCTAACCTTCTGCATCACGCCAGCACTGATTTGATTAGCTTCAGTTGTTCTCCCTCTGATGTAATCTTTTATAATGCTGGAAAGGGAACTTTGAAAAGACACACACATTCTCAGTTTATATTGTTTTACATTTGTCCTGCATTGAGTACAAACTATTACAAGAACTACAGGACAAGGAGACTCAGACTCTGAAGGCATCCCTGGCAATCTAGTAACCTTCCAGTCTGGTCTTCAGCATCTGCTGTGGTTCTCTTGGTAAGTATCCTTCAGAGAAGGAGCTAGCATAAAAGGAACTTGTCCTTACATTGGGTCACATTCTTAAGTGGCACAAGTTGGCTGATAACCAATAACTCTGATGGAGCTACCTGATTTACACCAGATATACAGGAGCCCAATGGGATTTCAAGGAGTACATAAAAAAACCCCACCCCTCCCACTAACAAGGTGAGATCATATGTTGGCATAGTCTCAGAACATAAAAGATCTAAAAGACCAAGCTGACATGTTACACCATGTTACAATGAATAATAGAACTCTCTGTGTAGCACGCAGCTAGTAAATACACACAAAAAAAAAATAGACAGACCTCCACCAGCCAGCTGTGTACTCTTCTGCCTCTATCACCAAACATCACTAGCAGAGTCAGAGCTCTTTGTCTCAGGGTTCAGCAAGACCGGGGTTGCTCTGCAAAGAAGAACAAGCCCGGAGCCAGGGACAACTGCAGCACAGGCGGTGATGGTGCCCTCACCAACCAGGGCACAGTTCCAGAGTGTCCGAACAACCAGTGTGCTCATAACGGGGTCCATCAATAGCCTAAGACAAAGCAAGACAATGTGATGAGTCAGGTCTGTCCATCCGTCCCCAGTCAAAAATAGCAAGATAAGACCAGAAGCAGGAGTGGAGATGAAGCTACCTTCAGCATTCACCTAGAGTCCTTCAAGAAAGTCCCATGAGTAAGCAAGCACAGTCAGGACTGAAGTGGGGAGCCCAGAACTGGACAGAGTACTCCAGATGGGGCCTCACTAGGCAGACTGGACACAGAATGGGGCTAGGAGTTTAAATGGAGCTGCTGGGGCAGCACAAAGGTAGGTGGAGGCCCCAGGTGAGGCTGCTCAGGGAAATTAAGGCCTTTTGGTGCCCTCAGGGCATGGACACTTGGATTACAACAGCAGATAAATCTTTATATGGAGCTGTCACACAAACCTAGAGCAAACCAGCAAAAATACGCTTCTAAAATGTTTCTCTCTCTAGAAAGGGCAAGATGTTCTGTTCCTAATTTTGTTGCAAGATTAGAAAATATTAACACTAAAAAATGTTAATTTGAAAATTGTAGGCACAGATAAAACCAGATTAGTTTTAGGCTATGCACCACATTCCCAAGTCAATCAGCACATGAATGGCATACAGCAGCAGACAGGGACTGTCTGCATTTAGTCCAAAGTTCTAGTGTTTGGTACTGTTTTTCATTGCATAAAACTAAAAACAAATACTGCTTAATGAACTAGTCATTTGATGAAACGTGACAACAATTTCTATTATTTGGATCTAAAATGAAGTTTTTCTCATGCTTATGAACAGGCATTACAATTTCTTCAGACGACAGAACAACGGGCTGCACCTTCATTATCACTATTTTTAGATGCACAGTAAATTAATTTATTATTAAATAAAACTTGAATGCTATCTCATGATATAGCTATCAACTTTAAGAGTCGCTTGGATCTGAATGAGAATGATTCTTCTTTTTGTCCTTCAAAGGCAAAATTATCACAACATGTATTTCAAGCAAACGGAGACTGTCATACAAGCTCCTGCTGGCAGGGGATTGAAGTACTTTTAAATACATCTAAATCAAAGGAGTAAGGAGAGGGAGAGGAATAACCTCTTAGCTATTATTGATATAATATTGATATAAAATTATTGAAGGCATAACTCAGTAGAGCTAAATTAAAGGATACCTACTGCCTTCAAAAGTGCACTGTGTAAGAAGCAAATCTGAAGACACTTGATCAAGAACAGCAGGTTTTACTTTCGTTTGTAGCTCCTGGAAAGGATTATATGAATCAGGATAGATGATTTAAGGACATGAATAGAGAACTATACAGCTGGAGCCTGGCCATCATGCCCCTGAAATATTTATTTTAGGTTGTCTGGAAGGCACTATGTTTCACCTTGCTGAGGTGGATCATAGTTTGTCAACAGGTGCCTACATCATCTGGAACATCATATTGTAAATTTAATAGCAACACAAAACGTGTGACTCTTGATTGAACACATGACTAAAAGGCAAAAGACAAAGGGCTGTTCTTGGAAAGAGGCAGGTCCCCAAAATCTCCTTTCAGAGATACCTGAATAGAAGTAGCAAGGAATTTGAGAATGAAGTACTTTTTTTATTGACAAATACATACACGTTGGAACAATATCAGCTTTGGTGAAACTTTTCACAGATTCTAGAACAGAATTGCTGGCCAAAATAAGTAAATGAACAAAACCAGCTGGTATTTAGAAGAAGTAAGCCCAGATTCACGTTCTGTTTTTGGGCAAGGACATAATGCCAGACTCCAATGTCAAACAAGATCCCCCAAATTACAGGGGAGCAGAGAATCAACTGGAGTCTACTACATCTTGTGTGAAATAATTATTTCCAACAGACTACTAAGACCTCCTCTCAAGCACAGTAATCTCTATGTTTACTTAGCTATTGTTACTCAGGGGTCTCTCTTTGTAAAAACAAAAAAGAAAAACTAAAATTCAAAAGATTTTCAGTCTCTTCTGGCATGACACAAAATTAAATGTCAAAAAACCCACTAATTTTCAAAATAGAAATCACTGTTTATCCCCAGGTACTGTCACAAGAGAAATTCTTGCTTCTGCTCAAGCCGGAGAGGTGTAAGGGCTGAGAGAGCTTCTCCCCTGCCAGAGGGTAGGCTGCCTGGGCTCAGGGCTAGCCTAGAGACAGCACAGCTGAGGGCAGCCCCCTTCCCTGGGTGATGCTGGGCAGCAGCTCCCAGACTACTTTGCTGGGAGGTGGCAGTTGGGACTGGTCCCCTTCCCTCAGGAGACACTTTTAAACTGAAGCTGTAAGTGCCTGGACCCTGCCTGAACCACTGCTCCAGCTTAGGCATCTACTGTCCCAAGTTCATTTTTACACACCAAATTTGTGGAAAAACTGTTGTCACTTTGCCTGAATTTAAGACCCTCTAGACACTGACTGTGAACAAAATGCTAAGATAGATTTTAATTTCCAAAGTGATTGTACCTAGCAGAAGTTTATATAAATTTGAGGTGATGTGGCTTATCTATTCTGCTGTCAGAATATTGACATGGTGTGGGGAAAAAAATGGCACTGCTACTTTTTTCATTAATTTAATGAATTAATAAATTAATTTAATTTAAAATCAATTTTTCTAATGAACAGTCGCAACTGGTGTCATTATGAACAAAATAGTGATACTCAATATGTTTATTGTTTTGGAGACAGAGTGAATAAGGTTGTAGAAGTTGTTCTATACAGGACATCAAGGAGATATCTCCTTCCCTGTAGGTGTCCAGCACTGGGGTGTCTCTGTAAGTACCTCCAAGTCCAGCTGTGGCTGTTTCCAGAGGAAAAACTGATGGACAATTTGTGCTATTTCTAAGCCATAATCAAGCTGTGACTTTAACCATACTGCTTCCCCTGAGGTGAGACAGGTACATTTGCTTTTAAGAAACAACTTCTGGGGTTTTTTCGACCCACACAAACTCTATCTTGATTCAGTAAAAAAGGCACATATACCAACAATTTCAGGAAAAAAAAACCCACCAAAACACAACACTATTGAATTTTACTCTTTCTTACAGCCAATCACAGCAAAAAAACACTGCAGAATTAGTGGCAGATGGGTTACAGCAGTTTAATGCTGCAGCCAGTTACGTATGTGATTCCTTGAGCTTGCAGATGGATGTAATCATCCCTTTGACAGGACCAGAATACAATTATTTTGGATATTGTAAACATATTTTGGCCCTCTCCACTCATCATAGCTGAGAGTATGGTGGTCAAGATGCCTGCCATGTAATCCTTTTAGAGTGGAATTGGCATTTGATCTGAATTCTCCTACCTCCTGACAGATTTCTTTACCCACTTGATTACTATGCTTTTGTGTTCTCACATCTAATGAAAAAAGAATATTGATTTTTTCTCTCTTAGGAATACTTTGGAAATCTCAAACATATTGCCAGGACAGGAATACCACATTCTACCCAGCTTTACATTTACCCCTTGCAGTTTTATTTTTCCATCTTATTTCAAAACTGGCATGTTTTGCTTATAGCATTGATATGGCCTTGCCAGACACAATGACCAAGACTGCTTTGCCCTCTTTGCTTGCCGGCTGCTGCATCTGGTTGAATCTTGTGCTTCTACTGAATGCCTGGCCTAGAGCCCAAAGACCCACTGTTATCCCTCCTCTGAGTGGAATAGAGTTAATTACTAGTCCTGCAGAATAACAGGAAAACCACACAATTTCTCACAATAGGAAATCATCATAATTTTACCATCTGCGGAAGTTTTTTGAGCCACAGCAGTCCAAAGGCAAGATTTCTCACGCAAGTTCACCAGGTATTCACAGTTTTTATTTAATTAAAAACCTTAAAAGATTTTACTCCACTGGGTCTGGGCCTGAGAAAAGCTAAATTATCCATGGTTTCAAACCATAGAAAGATCAAATGAATTTCAGGGTTGCCATGAAAGCAGATTGTTGTCCCAATAGCAGATCTCTGTAGTTGCAGATAATTAACCTTAGTTACTCTGATGTACTGTTACTGAAAATATTTGGTTTACCTATGATGCTTGCAGTGCATAAGATTGACAACTGCACTCACTTTGGGCTTTGTGGTTTGATAACAAAACATATTTCACTGGTAGAGTTGACACAGAAATCTGTGTAGCATGATAGCACTTTTGCAGCCATGCTCAGTCTAACAGTCCACCTTCTAATACCCCTGCATCTGAACAAACTGAGTTCTACATGCTGAGGCAAAATGTTCAGAAAAAATTGGCAGTGTCATCTAGCATTCTTGAGATTTTTTGACAACAAATATACAATATTCACCACCTAATTCTTCTTCTTCACTATCCCGGCAGAATAAGGAGGAAAACAAATTTTCCAAGTTCCAAATACCTACATGAACAGCCTGGCAATCAAAACCATTTTTAATTCCATATGAAAAAAATCAATTTTACACTGAAATAATTTTGGGATGGTGACGCAAGAAAAACAAAAGCCACAAAGCTCCAAGCTAAGGCCAACAGCTGCCTGCTGCTGTTCTGAAGATCTTTCTTTTCTTTTTCCTTTCTTTCCCTTTGCATAATACTGCTTTTCAAAGGCTGGCATGTCAGTTTTAACTTCAAATATTTATTGCTTATGCACAACTGTAACAAAACTTTTATGTAAAATAAAGAGGTTTAGGAGAACAGAGCTAAACCTGCTTTTTTAGTACTTCATTTCCTTCTTTTTCTTGGGATGGGAAGGTCCAGGAACAGATGGAAAGAGCTTAGGGTTCAGGTCACATACCTTATATTAACTTTAGACAAAAGATGGAGCAGCTTCTGATGTTAGTGGGGCATTTCAGATGCTTGGCCTCTGTTTATGTTTTCTTCTGCTTTCTAAAGAGTTCCACGCAGTGACTGAGATTGTGCTTTGTGCTGCATTCTGTAATTTGACCTGAGGTTATTACACCCCAGGTCATGCTCACCTCTCTGTCTGAGGACATATATTAAAACTTTTTGTTGTTTCTTGCAAAATAAGCAGTTCTGAGCCACTCCTGGTGGGTGCCAAGATAACTTCTTCCTTCTCATTGCCACAATACAATTGTTAATTGTAACATTCAGGCTCCCAAAATACCAAAACTAATCTGCATCTTTAATCTTAATGAGAGGAGTATCAGCCTTGTCTTAGAGTGCCTGTCAATCTTTTAATGCATTTCAGCACATTCCTCAGATAGTTCTGGTGAATTTGTAAAGAATATGGTAAGCCTCAGAAATGGATTAACTCAGGACTTTCTTTTAAAAGTTAGGTTATTAATATGCTATTGATTTTATGACATTATGTTAAACCCCATTTAAAGGTTTCAAGTTCTGAACTCCAATCAGAATATTAGAAGAGTGTAAGAAGGATTCTAGCACAAGCTTTGGCCACTCACTTTTGGTATCAAAATGAACACAGCAGACAGATGGCTGCAGTTTAGATGACAGTGCTGATGCGAATAAAAGATATTTACAAGTGTACTCTGGGATAAATGCTGTGTATGGCTTGCCTTTGCCTATGCTTGCAGAGAAATTCTCTTCAATGTTGGTTGTGATGTTATTTTCCAACCCAATCAAAACTGAGAAACATAGATAGTAAATAAGAGCGAGAAAAATCTGAAATGTATCCAAGAAACTCCACTAAAGCAGTACTCATGCCATTTTCATTTTGACCTTTGATACTTATATGGGAAGGTAACACACAGTATTGTAGCCAACCACTCCTGTGGTTGCATCAAATATTTTAAGTGAAGAAAGATCATTAGGACGAAGTCTTTTAATCCATTTCTCACATATTTCTTCCACAGAAACAAACGGAGTTAGACTATGAAGAACTGGCTGTAGAATTTGACACCTGTTTAGGTCGTCTCCCTCCTTGTTCCCCAAATTCCCAGTGCTCTAACCAACAACACAGCTCTTCAAGGAATATTTTCAGTGACGATCTACAATTGCAGATTATTTGCAGGAAGAGGTAAAAACAAATGGTTTAAAGTCTTAAGGCTGAGTTCTGACATAATCAAAGAAGTCTCATTTAGAGAGAAAAAACAGACAACCATTGTGACACAAATCATTCCATAATACCAGAATATTTTAAAGTAGATGGCGTTCTGAAATGAAAGACACTTGCATCCCAGAATAATTTATGTACTTCTAAAATGGAATAATTATGAATGGCAGAACTCAGAGGGTTGTCATCAGCAGCACTGAGTCTAGTTGGAGGCCGGTAACTAGTGGTGTCCCCCAGGGGTCAGTACTGGGCCCAGTCTTGTTTAACTTCTTCATCAATGACCTGGATGAAAAGTTAGAATGTACCCTCAGCAAGTTTGCTGATGACACCAAACTGGGAGGAGTGGT
>Ga0065711_1039569_pt1 | contig 17706 bp, 7 predicted proteins | sample Hoacrofraction12_FD_59098 | JGI IMG/M metagenome (GOLD analysis project Ga0065711, IMG submission 59098) | Hoatzin crop microbial communities from Cojedes, Venezuela - Epithelial fraction 12 v2 (version 2) | ecosystem: Host-associated > Birds > Digestive system > Esophagus > Crop | place...
TCTGGAGCCCCCAACATAAGAAGGACATGGACATGTTGAAGCAGGCCCACAGGAGGGCCACAAAGATGATCAGAGGGCTGGAGCACCTCTCCTATGAGGACAGGCTGAGGGAGTTGGGGCTCTTCAGCTTGGAGAAGAGAAGGCTCCAGGGTGACCTTACAGCAGCCTTCCAGTAGCTGAAGGGGGCCTACAGGAAGGATGCAGAGGGACTTTTCACAAGGGTGTGTAGTGATAGGACAAGGGAGAGTGGCTCTAAACTACAAGAGGGCAGGTTTAGATTAGATATTAAGAAGAAATTCTTCACCATGAGGGTGGTAAGGTACTGGCACAGGTTGCCTAGAGAAGCTGTGGCTGCCCTCTCCCTGGCAGTGTTCAAGGCCAGGTTGGATGGAGCTCTGAGCAACCTGGTCTAGTGGAAGATGTCCCTGCTCAGGGCAGAAGGGTTGGAACCAGATGATCTTTTAAGGTCCCTTCCAACCCTTACCATTCCATGATTCACTTCAATGAGTTTAAGCTGAGAATCCACAATATAGTGAATACTTTAATTGGATGCTGCCAAAGAAGTGTGCAGTAGTAACTGATTCAGGGACACTAGGAGGCCTGCAGGTACAGTCAGCCTTGTTCTTGCTGTATTTGTTCTTTAGCTTTACATTTCATTGTCTTAGAAGTTATGTGATTATATTAGAATTGTAAACAAATCCATGCATTTAAGAGCTTGAAAATGGTCTACGGAATCAAAGCACAGTAGCTGAGACCTGGTGTGTAACATTGCATTGCTGTTCCTATTAAGGTAGTTTTGCTTAACCTAGATTTTGTGGGAAGTGTTCTGCTGTTAATAACTAATTGTTTGTCAATGGGAACTGTGTAAAATAAAGATAGCCTTCAGGTCTGTGCCACTGACAATGAGGATCATGATCAAGATGTGTCAGCAATGAATATGATGCTGGCAGCATGCACTGTCCTTGCAGAATGACAGAAAATTCAGTTTTTCCTGTACTCTTTGCATGAGATCTATAGTACCCCTGTTCCTTTTAAAAACTGAATATCTCTTCCTTTTGTAAAATAATCACCTTGCTTACTTTGGGCTATGGTGATTATTTATTCGTTAGCACTGAACACAATCACTAGACTGTAGTGGTGAGAAAAGAGTAGGATGCAAAACGAATGATAAATAGCAAAGATAAATTCTGTGTATTTATAAATATTTAAATACTGCTTTTCATCAAAATAAGCGCAATGTACAGCACATTTCTATGACAATTTTTAGCAAGATCAACAGATAGGTTTTAATTGTTTGCTATGTGTTTACTAGCATTGAGAAAGAGAAAGTGAGCCTTGGCTTCAAGCTGTCAGTCTGAAGGAAAGCATGAAAACCTCCAGACAGTTATCCATGATTAGCAATCACACCTCAAATAGGGGTTTAGTATCAGTGTTATGTCTCTGTTGAAACACTCTTAATTCCCCAGCTGTGTTTATTCACATCACCTTGCTGAGGCTGGGGGACCAAATTTTGTTTTTTACTCAATGGTTAGTTAATGAAATCCATCTGAGAAGTCAGCCAGGACAATGAATACCCAGCCTTGTGTTAAACTCCTTAATCATCTTTTTTCAGTACAGTGCAGCAAGAGGGTAATTATGTCCAGTTAACAGCAAAACTCCAGCTCTGCTGTCTCCTGTAGAAGGTGGTCATGCTTTCCTTGTTCTCTCCAGAGTATCCACATTGATCCTGGCTGTTGTACACCCACCTCTTGAGCACCTGTGCCTCGGGGACAAGAAAGGCATTGCTCCTACTCTCTGGTGCTCAGCACCCTGTGCAGACCTGCTGGCTGGAAAGTGGACTCCTTGGCCCATCCCTGGTGACTCTGTCTGGCTTTCTGCAGGAAGAAGGCTAGCTGATCTTCCACGTCCTGAATAAGATCCCCTTGCATCATTAAATTCTGATATTTTATGCATTTTTGTTCAATGATGTTAATATTTATGAAGCATTTTCTATTCAGAAGTTAGGGTAACACAGAACACCTTTGGGAGCTACTGTGCTAGTACTACCTTACCTTATAGATAAGAAAGTAAATTGACTTGCTAAAGTCTATACAAAGTCTCTAAGGGAACCAGAAACATAACATGGACCCATCAAAGGGTCATTTTACCTGTACAATAATACCTTTGCTTTAGACATAATAGCAAGAATATCAGAAACGTAATACTGGTAAGAACTGGAACCATTAAAAACTAATGCAAATACAAACCATTTTTGTGGTGCAGTTATCACATAGGAGTAACCACAAGAAAGCACTGTGCAGTGAGTTCCTTTCTATTAGGAAATTAATGCCTCAACCATGCCATCTGACTGCCTGCTGACTGAATTTTACTTAATGTTGAATGAGCCTGAGGCAGGGTAGTAGGTCCTGTGCCGGTGGTGAAGCCAGCTTGGTTCTGCAATGATGTTTTTCATTTTGCTTCAGTGGTTTGGTCCAAAACAGTCTGCCTGTGGCACTGGATCTAGAAGTGAGATGTTTGTGAGTATGATCCCACCTACACAGAGTGGGAGCTGATTTGTAGTATTTATGTTGCTAGGCTTTGACAGGTTCACACAGAAGAGGAAAACAAGTTTGTCTAATCAGCAGAGAGGGATGAAGCATCCCTTGTATGTATTTCTTGGTCAGGGATAAGGACCCAAACCACAGCAAAGAAATTAAAGGATAACTGGTTTGAAAGCAAAAGTTTCCATCCTTAAAACTACGTGTTTGGTTGGGTCAGTGTTTGGTCATTTACAGCTCTGAGGTAGATATTATGAGCAAGAACATATTTTACAGAGGAATTGCACCTGAAATGTGAACTATTTTCTTAAAGCACCAAGGAATCACCCACTGCTACTTTCGAAACTGGCCTCTCTTATACTCTTGTAGCAGACATGGGACATCAGCAGTCTAAAAATGAGCCACTCTGGTGAGAAATATTAGATCTATAATGATGTATTATTGATGTGTCTTCCCATTAAGTACTCTGTAATTGCATTATGTTAGGATAATGTAGCTTTACTACAGTGTTTTACAGCACTTAATGTGGACCACATAGTTGCATTAGTGAGCATGAAAGTAGAAGACTTCTTAAGTGTGGTGCTTTCATACTTTTGCATCAGTACAGCCTTGCCTTTGTTGTTAAAACAGTGTTGCCCAGGATCTACAGCCTGGGTTAAACTTCAGGAAATGCTGTAGATCAAGAATCACTTGTTAGCCACACTGCTTTTTGTGGCTTGCTTTTCAGCTTTCCTGGTTGTCTTCCAGTTGCCTTTATATAAGCTACAGTTGAAATCCATACCAAGAATTTGAGTGGGTCCCAAAACACGTAATGTCATGGTACTTCTGAATTTACTTTCTGATTTGTCATGATTATCTTGCAAAGGCTGCTGCCATTTTGCACGTTTTCCTTCAAGACTTTTGATATGGTCTACGCTTCCAAACTGAGGTGTAGGAATGAACACAGTTTGAGGCTAGTGAGCTTACTTGAGTGAAATGACAGTTGCCCCTCTGCATGTCTTTGACTGGGATGCTTGTAGCAGTCTCAGTTCTCAGGCATTGAGGATTATTCTAGTGAGTCTTTTGGGGTGGTCAGTCCTCTTGCTGGGCACGAGAATGGCAAGTTTTGAATTTTGTTGGGTGAGTGGACACATGAGAAGTGACTTTGGTGGTTCTCTCTCCAAAGCCCTGCTTGCCAGCATTCTCACCCAAGGTGTATTGAAATCTCTCTGCTGATTTTCAGTGGGACCAAAACAGAATTGCAGGTGATATAGACCCTCAGAAGGCAGTACAGAACATAAGTAAAGGTGGTAAGTAGCCAATTTGCTAAATGTCAGGCAGTTTGAAACCCCTTTATTTGAGTGTAGGAAATGCCAGTCTCAAGACCTGTGACGTATAGCAAAGCAGATTGATAGACTGATGTTGGCATGCCTCTCAGCTGACAGCTGCCTCATAATGACTTGCCCAGCTGTGATACAAGTAGGAATAATTTCTAGGCTTTATCTTCAATTTTAGAGTGGTTATTTATTTGTGTTGGTAGTATTTTATTCAATAGTTTGAATTGTTTTTAGCATTCCTGAAGATTTGCAAATACCTTTTTGGACAAAAAAGAAGCTGGGTGATATATCTGAGGTATCTTAAAGAATTGACCACTGGTCAAAGACAGCAGGTGCCAAATCAAGTATGAAAGAACAGAAGACTCCACAAACTGTTCCCTTTCTCTTTTAATGCTGTAAAAATCCTGCAGTGGGTCAGTCCTAGAGACAGTCATGACTGGTGATGAACTGAGGTCAGAAGTAGGCGGCATGCTGGTCTCCTCTATTTCTGTTACCATTTCTGTACATTATGCATATTAGGATATGGTGCTGTCACCAGCCTGCTCGTGCTATGCTGTGCTTACTGTAGTCAGAAACACTAGCAAGCACACTGATACCCACTCTACCTGAGTGGGAGCTAAACTGAGGGTTGGTAATGGCTGAGCCATCTGTTCCAGTTTTTAACCAGTTTTTCTCCAAGCTTTGTGCTTTTCTATACAAGCTTTGTGCTTTCATGTATCTAAACTGTTACTAGATCAGTGCAGCATGATTATAATATAGCAATAACTTTAATCGCTTCTAATGCTGTGACCTCCGTGTCCTTGCTCCTGCTTGCTGCTGTTTGAGATGTCTCAAAATTTCAGAGCTGTTTAGGCAAAAGGGACTGTTGCTGCGCATGTGGTAAGCCACCAGGAAAGGGAGATGGACAGAGCTGGGAGAAGAGTTGGCATTATGTCTGTTGTTATCAGGGAAGGGAGAGGTGCTTCTCTCTTAGCTGCTATTTCACAGTTTGGTTCCTCAGTAGCCAGGAGCAAGCCTGATTTTTGTGTATGCAGGTGTCCTGGGAAGTACAGCAGAGCTGAAGGTGTTTTTGTTGATGGGAGCAAATATTTAGTTGCCAGTGGTTGTAGCTTGCCATGCCTGGCAGCATGGGTGTTTTCTACTGCTTGGTCTTAGGCTGTTCTCAGTTAAAATGAGCCAGAAAGTTCTTGGTGGATGGGGAACTTTGGTCATTCATAGGGTTAAAGAATTAACTTGTGGTTAAGTAATTAACAATTTCTGTTTTCCCTGGATTGATTATGGGGAAAACAAGGATGTGCTTCTCCCTTCCCATCTTCCTTTCGGAAACATTCTCCCCCACCTGCTGTTTAACCTACATTGGCTGAATATTAATCAGGGGTTATTCCCAGGTAAGTGTTAAGAATTCATGTGTGTGGTTTTGTTAGTTTTTGCATGGTGTGTTTGGGTTCTTTAAAGCTAGAAGTTATATGAACTTGACGACGAAAAATAAAACCCTTAAAATTCAGTGTGTCTCATTATTCTTGGCTCTGCTTCTGCCCTAGTGCTGTTCTTACTCTTTATTCCCATCAGAAACAGAACTTGAAGTCCGCTTCCAATTGGTGCGCTTTCAGAGAATGTACCTATTCTTTCTGGCAACTTTAACTCTGATTGTTCAGTTTTTGTATTGGCTTGATTGTCTTCTATAGCAGTGTCACGGTTTCTGTAATATCCTTTTTTTAATAGTAGAATGACCAGAATAGTAGAGAGCAACCTTTCAGAAGGCTATAGTGAGTCTGAGGTGTGTGAACTGAAGCACTATAGGACCTATTTTTTTTTTAGCTTTTTATCTTAGTACTGCATCAAGAGATGGTGAGTAGCTGGGTCTGGAGAGATTTGAAGACAAGTCATCTTCTGCTTTGAGGATGGGGAATATGGGAAAAAGATGAGTAGGAAAGAAAAAATCCACTGCATCCTGTTTTCTGTTTGTCAATAGCTGATTAAAAGTCAGCCAACTCATGTTTCCCATCTCAGTTGTTAATATGCTTTTATGTTAGAGAGTCAGATGTGGGACTTCATGCTGTGTTAAGCTGGAGCAGGTGGGATTTAAAAGGAATCATTTTCCAATTAGGCAGTTGAAGTGGGAAATACCTGTGCAGGTACCTGCCTGTGAAAGAAAAGTTGTTTCAAGACAGGATAGTCTGCTTATTTGAATGTTTGCTTTTTTGCCTTCTTTCTGAACTGCCACTTTAAATATCTTCTCTCCTTTAGTAATAGGAGAGAAATCTAGCTTTCCAGCTTTTTATCAACATCTCATGGATAGGTACTCTTTCTTAGTGAACACAAGAGAGGATCGTATTGGTAAATAATTCAGTTTAGTTTATAGTCTGAGCTTTCTAGGCAGTGTGACAACAAAGTTAAGCACATTAAAACATCCAAGAAATAAAACACTGAAGATAAAAACTGCACAGATAAACAGCATTAAATCGTGGATATATGCTTAGTTTTTTCTCAAATAAAAATGTGTTCAGTTCTCTTAAAACACAAAGACTTGAGCAAGTCTCTTGTTCTTAAAGGGAGCGACATGAGTTACAAGAACCAGAATCCAAGGTACAGCTGGGACCCTACTCTGATGCCTGAGAAAACATTCATTAGAGGGTGCTGCACACTCACCCTAGTGGATCTTGAGTTTATTCACTTGTATCTCTATGATGAAAGAGCATTAAGTGCCTGGTCTCTAGCTGAACTGACAGTGTGAGTAAAGAAATTTACTGGAGAGTCAAAAGGAATTATCAGTGGTTCTTTCACAGCTGTCCAGAATTAATTTTTTAATGGAAGTAGCAATGTTTCCTCCAGTGTGTAGAAATCTGGATGGTGGATGGGGTCTCCTTGTCCTGCATGTGAGTTGGGGAGGGTACTGCTGCTGCACAGGAAGAAAAGTAAACCACTTCAGCAGCTATGCTCTCTGTTTCTTATGCGAGACAAAAAAGGAAGAGTAATATTAGACCCATGCTGGTTATTACCTGTAGACAACTTTCCAAAACTGCTAGCAACTTCCATGTTATGAGCATCTGCCACAGAGGCATACAACAGTAAGCTTTTAAGAAGCACTGGAGCGGTGACAGCTGAAAGGAAATGTGTCGACTGTTTGGGACAGGACTGGATGTGCACTTGTCTAATTATTTTGGACAGCGATGAAAGCCACACATCCGAGCCTGCCTGTTAACAGACAGGCAGGGTAGATAGGTAGGTAGACAGCGCATCTAGCCAAATCTTGCAAAAACTGGGAATCTGAAACATGAATTTTAACTGTATGTGCCTTGCTTGTGTCTGCAGCCCTCCTTCAGTGGATGCTCTGACACTAAGCTTCAGAGCTGCCTGATGAGAAGGCATAAATGTTTCGGAAGTATTTGAAATTTAATTTAAAATGTTAGTTCACAAATATTAATTAGTATTCTTTCAAGCTAAAGAAACCCTGTTAAGAGTCAGAAACCTTTGTGTGGCATACTTGGGACTGCCTTTGATTGCAGATCCACATCTTTGCAAGGACCTTCTTATAAGCAGCTCTTAACTTGGAGAGAAATAAACTCCTGATTCTCAGATAGCCAAATCAGATTTTTCAGAAAGTTCACAAAGATGGACAGGAAGCACCAGTCTTCAAATGAACTACTTAATATCTGCAGGAAATTTGTATTTACCCAGTTTACTCTTCAGCAATTGGTCTGGCATGCTTAGTTTTCACAAAAAAGTCTTTTGCCACCAAAAAAGCACTCTCCCTTTCACCTTTGGAGAATGCCAGGTGTCTGATTCTTCAAAATGTGTTGCTAATGCTCTGATGCTACTGTGAATTGCCATGTGAGCATTGCCTTCCCCTGAAGAAAATAATGGAGTGTTTATTTAAGGAGACAAGTACAGCTTTTAGCTTTTTAAAAACAAACACCAACAATCTAGTACAGCCAGTACATTGTCTTTGCTTTTCTAATCTGGTAGAGGCTCACTAAAAATAGTAATAAACTATGTTTAAGGACTTTGTGTAACTTGGTTTGCCTTTTGATGGTATTGAAAGGATTATGCATTTAGAAAGTTATAAAGATTTCATCCCAAATAAGCAATGGATTAATACAATGAAAAGCAAATCTGATAACTGTATGCACTGTTGCTCTAGGCCAATGTATCATATCATGGGGGCTAGTTCCACCTAAGGTGACAGTGGGGGAGGGTAAGGTGATGGTAAATAACAAAGTAGTGAGGTGGCTAGGGAGCTGACAGTTATGACTGAAGGTCATTACCATGACATTACTGTTATCTGGGCAGGATTAAATTAAATCCAGAACTAATTATATTGTCCTTTCCAGAAATAGTCCAGAAATACTTCTGGTAAATGTCAAAAATACAGTTCAACATTTTAATGTTTGGAGCTTGTGACTCTAAGGGGAGTGTGTGTTTGTGCAATTACAATACAATAAATTGAAAGGAGGCCATTAAAAATGAGCAGTATTGGAATATTTCATAGTCCTCAATTTACACATGCCAATTAAACTCAGATAGGTACAAGGAGTATGACTGCACTTCAGCCTTTTTGAGAGGGGAAATACCATTTTTGCCTCTTCTACCAAAGATACCTTTGCTGTCCTTCAAGCTGAACTTTCATATATCCTTTCTTTCCAACTTGTGTACTTAAAGTGCTTTGAAAATATATTTATTTTCAGAACATGTTAGGCAAGTGTACTTTTGTGATCTACCTTTTCAACTGTCATTTTTCAGTCTCTTTACTGTGTATTTTTTCTTGTATACCTAGTATTTTTATGCTATGCCTGTCTCAACCTTGATTATTTGCTCTGCTTTCCTGTTTATCTACATTGGCCTTTTCTCAGTGTTACTACCTTTACTGCTAGAATACTTGCCAGAAGCATAGTTGAATTTATCTTTGAACAATTTCAATTTCCTTCCTGTAGCTTTTTCTGTGTTGCTTTATCCCTGTACATATTTCTTTCAGTTTTACTCTGCCCGCAGTCTGCTGTGCTGAAATTCAGTGTCTTTCTTTATCCCTGGTTTAGCCTTGGTTTATTTGTGGATACAAACACAAGTATATTACAGGTGTGTTTTAAAAGTTACCTCATCTATTCATCTCAGCAATGGGATTCCTGGGATTTGGACCCAATTTATTTTAAAGTGGCTTGCAGTATACCCAGAAATGCCTCAGTTATTCCAGTGGTCAGCAAGCTGGGTGGCAGTCAAGGCAGGCTTACTTTTTTTTCCTATTTCTAGTCAAGCTTCTGCTTCCCTGTGCTTGCTTTGCCTGCTTCTGTGAACAGGCCTGTTACCAGTTTCAGTTCCCTTCTGTTTCTGTCTCCAGCTGAAACTCCCATTCACATTTTCGTATTTAAACACCTTATTTCTTTACTGCAGCAGGAGTTGAATAAGAATTCTTATATAAGAATAATAAGTGTGAATAAGAATTATATACATAAAAGGTGAAGAAATGGCCCTACTGCTTTTGGACCTGGGGTTAGAGACCTATGAAGCTGTGCTGAGGAAGACCAGTAGGGAATAGGGAGGGAAATGTGGAATCAGCAGGGGGAACAAGAGATCACTCATGGAGAGCAGTCCCTGGTCTTGCTGTGGGCCACTGGGCACCAAGCTGCGATGCTCATGCTGAACTAAATGGGATGGTTGTTACCTGTCACTGCCAGAGCATCTGTCCGCTGGCCTGTGTATATTCCACCCTACATTTCCCTGTGATCCTACAGAATCTCCTTGCTGCTCTGTCTGCACAGCTGTCCCGGTGCTGTGCTGCTCCTGTGCTGCTCTGCAGTTCCCAAAGGTTGTTGGAAAATCAAAACAATGATTCTTTGAGGAGATTTTGACTCCTCCAGGGCATTGCCAGGTGAGCTTAATGTCACCAGCTTCTAATGATCTTATCTTGCTGATTGGTATGGTGTGTTCTATGAATAGTACAGGAGAATTTCAAGGCTTTGTTTAAACTGGTAATTCCCTTAAATGGTGGGGGAAAAGGAAGAAAAGAGGAAAAGCAAATACTCTTAACTTTAAAATGGTAATATCAACAAACCCCCAGTATTTTGCATCTCTGAAACTGCTTTGCTTAGGGTCTGCATGAAAACAAACTATGTGGTGGGCTGGCTCTCATCAGTTTTACTCGTGGAACTCTGGTGCCCGCAGTGCAGGCCTCACGTGCTTCTTCAATGGATTTCTTCAGGGGAAAAAATAGTTAAACACCCCATACTGTGAAATCACAAACTTTGCATAATTTCATGCTCTTAATCAAGCAGATGTTTCCTCTCTGACCTTGAGAGATATGGATATGGGGAGGAAGTTGTGGTGAGGGAAGGATGAAAGCAAAATGCAAAACCATTTGGTCACTGTGTCCCTTGTGCCTCCCTCCCATAATGAAAGCCAGTAGCAGCTGCAGCTAATATCCAACTGTTCAGTGGCTGACAAATGAGAAACCAAAGCCCACATGCCCTGTACTGTGTCTGGAAATGTATGCAGTGTCTTGGGTCCAGAGGAGCTGCAAGGAATCCCTGAGTGGTATATTGGAGGCTGTCTTTCTGGGCTATAGGACCTATGTGTTTATAGGATCTAAGTGCTTAGACCCCTGAAGCTGTAAGGGAAATGCATCCCTACAAAGTACTGCTTGGAATAAGAGTATTATTCTGTAGCCTTTTGGTGGTGGTAGTTTTGTTTTGCACTCAAGCGTGTTCATTTTTCACTGTAGTGTTGTCCTTACCTTTTGGATAGTTTGCTGGCTTGCTGCCCTGCTTGCATAGCCATTTCCTTTTTCGCAGCCCTTGCTGCTCTCCCTCTTTGACCCTCATGTTAACACCTGTCATACATCTTCAGTCCATAGGTAACCTGTGGTTTGTGCCTGTCCGCGTGCATTTGTTTGCAAAGAGCTCTGCCTCTCTAAAAGCCAAAGAAACTCTCTTGGCTGTTGAACGTGTATTAAACCTCTCTTGTCTTTCGGTTTGTCCCATTCAACTGTAAGCAATGTTCCTCGAGAAGTACTTCTGAAGTTCTTAGTGCAGTGGGACTGCAGACCTTAATTATTTAATATTCTTGTCTGACTAAACATAATTTGGCCAAACAAGTCTTTTTTTCTAATCAACCAGGAATATGCTACATTAAGCTCCTTAATTTTTTTAATGTACTGTATAGAAGAAAAAAACTTCTACTTTGTAGTCAATTTATGTTTGTTCTAGAACAACAAGACATGTATTTATATGCTTGAGTGTTTGTGTAGCTGTCAAATAGGATTGTTCATGTGCCTAATGCAAGTGGTATTTACCCTGGTGCACTGGACCTGTAACAGCTTGCTTGTGTTTAATTTAGAGTCTTGGTCAATTTAAAAACAAACAAACAAAACCCCAGCCCTAGTTGGTTTTATTAAGTCTATGAAAGACAAGATGAAAAAGGCGCTGGTTCTTTGCCGGAAAATCTTCAAGATTCAAGCCCAGTCCCAGCGGAGTCTAGTTTCTTTTGGTTTTATCTGTCTTGGTCACTGCCTCTCATGGCTGAGCTGTGTTTGCTTTGGCTCCAACACTGCCCTAAGTCCACAGGAATAGTTTTACCATGCTGTGTAAAATGTGGGGAGATGAGAAAGAACTAGTTAGTAGATAAATATAGGTGTTTTCAGTGGGTTTTAAGTATTTTAAAATCTTTTCATAATCCAAAACCAAAAAATCTATCTGTTCATATGTTATACTGGAACTTAATATTTTTGCATGGTGGAGGATATTGTAGAAGTTGCAGTAGTGTTAACAAGTACAGGGTTTTGCTTTTTTGCATTATTTCATGAATTTTAGTCCATTTACTTTCCTAATGTTATTTTGCAATCTTCATTGATTTACTAAAGCAGTAAACCAAACACTAGTTAAAAGATGCGGGGGAAGAACTTTCAATTGCCTCTTCCAGAATAATTTCTAAAATATGATTTATTTTTTCTTACTATCTTTATCCTCTGCTAAAGTCTGTTGTACAGCATCTCTGAACCTTAGGAAGAGCTATAATTCATATCAGAGTTTGGGTTAGGTTATGGTTTATTTGAAAGCACATAGCAATTGTGATCTTTCTGCTTTTAGAACTTTCTTGTGGTCAATTTGTTTCCTTCAGTATTGAACATTGGAAAAAGGCTGTGATCCAGGTGGTCTCTGAGTCTTGACAGATGTTAATATTTTTAACTATGGGATTATTATAAATCCCCTAATCATTTTTTGGGTTGGGAAAAGTTTCTAGTAGATCAGACTCATTTTATCATATAAAGATGGATTTAAATAAAAAAAAAAATGCAGTACTTACAACAACCATTTTGGGAAATGGAATTAATAATCATAATCTCTATGATCTACTAGGATAGGAATTTTTGTTCTTCCCTGACCTAGCATGGTGTTGCAACACTGTCCTTGGCTTCAGCTGATATCAATGGAAGTTGAAGATGCCTGGTGACTTGAAGAGATGCTCAGTGTCTCACAGAAGGACACTACCTAAAAATAGTTATGTTTCTTCTTATTTTATCAGGTTGATTTTGCATTTTATCATTGGTGGCAGCTCCCTGTAAATTTGCTTTTGAGTTTAGTCTGTCTGTTTTTGTCTAGGCTTAGTCCGAGGTGGTAATTTAGAATGTAAACTATATTTTGTACATTACTGTTCATTATATGTACATGTGTAATAACTGGCAAAACTATGAAGTGTAGCTAATTATAATTTTAGTTGTGGACTGAATTCAACTATGTTTTCTTTAAAGTGATGTCTTGAGGAAGACTAGCTGACTTAGCTTAAAGTCTCTGCTTGAGAAAGTATATAAATATTACCTAAAAAATTAAATGCATTTCATTTCCTCAACTACTAGAGAATTTCCTTTAGCTACTAATCAAAAGGGAGAATAATCAGTATTAATGGAAAAAAAAAGTATCTGTGTATGAATTGGTTAATAGGCAGTTTCCAGCTCCAAGTGGAGATGCACATGCTGCCCAGTATTTATGGGTTCCCTCATTGACAGAGTTGTTACTGAGTGCAGTCTGCAAATACTTGTCCTCACAAATCCCATGGCTTCTGGAAAAAAGGTTGTTCTCTGTGGGTTTTTAGATAAAATTAAACCAAAAACCCATTGAGAAATGGGAATAGTCCTTTCTTCTGAGGTAAGGGTTTTGTTACCTGGCAGGACTTTAACCTTTCTTATCGTAGAAACTTTTACAAGGCAGGGTGATGATGCCACTGTAAACCTGAGTTGGATGTGAAAGTATCAATTAAGATATCACAAATTCCAAAGAGCTGTTTCTTTTGGTATCTTGGAAATGGGTAGGAAAAACTTTGACTGTGACAACTTAGTTATATATTAGATTTATTGAGGCTTCAGTGGTCAAAGTGCTAAAAGATGGCCATAATGAAGAAGTGAATGCCTGAGTATCACAAGTTTAAACTGGTTGTATAGTTGTTGAACAGGCTGGAGAGTGTCTGTCAAAGGAGAGCAAAGAGTACCTCTGGGTGGTGAATATGGCTAACCTACAGAGGTTTTTTGATCTTTAACCTAATCTGTGCTCAAGGATGGATCCAGGCTTTATAGAGCTGTTATGCATAATACTGCTTTAGAGTTGTAGAAAATGGAGTCTCCAATGTATTTCCGAACTAGAGCTGTTACTTTCAACGTAGTAACCCTAGGAGAATATTTTTTGGGATGAATCATAGAGGCTGGCAAATATAGAACTGCTCAAACTATTAGTCAAGGGTTGGAGAAACTTCCTGTCAGATTTCATGGCAGAAAAAGTAATACTGAATCAAATGTGGGTTTGTGGTCTCCTGCAGTTAAGCAACAGATATTTTACTTTTGTAAGTGGCATTCTAATTTTTAATTTTAAAAAGAATTCATATTAATAGTGCTCTCAACTGAGGAATACACTTCTGTATGTCAAGATGTAATTCTTTAAAACTGACAGCTCCCCACAGTTCTGATGTTTGAAGTATCAAATGCCAAGTTATACTGTTCTTCATACTGAAAACTGTTTTGAAATTGATAGGATGTTCCTGCCTGTTTCTTCTATAGCTTAATGCAGCTGTTACCAGGTTGAAAGATGCTGGTAATCTCTGCATTACCATTGCTTTCTTTATGATTCCCTTGTATTACTACAATTCTCTTCATTAATTCTGGCAAAAATGTATTTGTAAACCACCTTGTCTGCCTTTAAAAACCAACTCCAGCACTTAAGTAACTAATTGCTGCTACAAGTAACAAATGCTTATTTCAGTCTGGTGTGCCTCTAGCTTAACTTTCAACTCTAACTTGCCGGTTTTCCTCTACTGCAGTAATATGGTTTGTTATGAGGCTTTGCACTAATTAAATGAGCAAGATGTAACTTTTAAGAGTTTACTTAGGTAGGGAGGGAGATGCTGGACCCGGGTATCCATGGATACTCTGTTGTTCAGGGATTCTACTCAGGATAACTTTTGAATTGAAAGTCAACACATCTCATGCACGCTATCATTACTGAAGTGTTTGCGGAGACATGGCTCAGTGTTAATTTAGCAGATTTAATTTAAAATTGAGGAATTAAGGTCCAAAAGCTATATTTAGTGAACAAACTGTTCTAGAAGAGGTGAGGGCTCTTTCCTTCTTGATGAGGCAATTTCATCACAAATTAAAAAGAGGTCAGCTAAATTTCCACATACATTACAGGGCCAGAAATTAGTGTATTGGAAAAAGACGAGTAAGTGCTGGAAATCTATTGGGAAGAGGACCATAAAACTCTATAATTTGAGGCCCTAAATTTAGGGCACTCTAATTAAAACTGACTTTGCATCCAAAAATAGCAATTGTCTTACAAATCTGTTTGATTATATGCTACAAGTATGCCACTTTATTTCTGGTAGGACAGATTTTTTTTGTATAATCAAGCTGTTATGTTTGACTGTTGGGAAAGGAGGGCAGACATGCCTTAAACGGTTATCTTTGTATCTATAAAATCCCTTATTTGCACAAAACATTGCACTTCTATGAAGTTTTGGAGACTGAAATAAGACTTATTGTATGAACTTAAAATTTCAGAGCAGCTAAGACTGGGGAATATATGAATGGAGGAGGAGAGAAAGCAAAAGCTGTTGTCAGTACTACAATGTGTATAGATTTGAAAATGAGATATGGTATCTGAAAGGGTTAGAAAATTATCCCTGAATTCATAAAGTGTTAGCCTCCAATGTGATGATGTATATTCTGTTTCATATAAGGGCAAATTGATTTTCCATGAAGTAGCTTGTTTCATTTGTCTGGAGACCAGTTTTGACATCCATAGTCTAACTTGGAGAAAACAATCTCTTTTCATAGCTACCACTAATATGAAGTATTAGAAATGTGCCTGGTTTGATAAAGCAACATGAAATGTGTCTGTATGTAGTCTCTCTGGCACTTCTAAAAACTGGGAGTTACAGGCTTAATGTTAATAAGACCTGTGGTTTTTACAGTACTGACTTAATGAACTGAGAGCTTGTCTGCTCTGGATTTGTTCTTCACCATTGACTTGGGGTGACAGAATCAGTGTTGTTCTGGTAATGTGCTCCTAAGTGTGCATTGGTTGAGATAGCTTTAAGAATGTAATTTTTCATATTTTTGCCCATGGTTTGTTACCCTGCCTGTAACAAACGAGGATTTTGATGGTTTGGTTTGTGGGGTTATTTTCACTTTTTTAAATCGACATCTTGATTTTTATTGAAATGAGACTAGAAGTATGAGATGAAACTGAGTAGCAGAAAACACTTCTGGTTTAAAAAACAAACCTCCAGCCCCCCCAACTATTATTACAGGCTTAAGGTAAATGGTGAAACACCTTCACCTGCATAATGTAAGACACTGGAAAAGAACTCAGGAATAGCCTGTTGATTTGTTTCCTTAACTGTGTCTAGTGATGTTGCCTGCTTTTCTGTTCCTTACTTATGTCTTTGGAAGTTGCTGCTCTTGGATTAGTTGCTTCTGAACGTAACAGTACATTTGAAAACTTTGACACTGAAAAGTCTGAGGGCAGAGGGAACCTTACAGAGGGAGAAGACAGGAGTTTAATGTTGTGTAGGGATTTGCACTTGTGTGGTGCAGTGTTTTGTTACATACAATGTCTAGGGAATGCTTCTTGCTTGTCTGAACAATGCTGGGTTTTCAGTGCCATGATCCATGTGTTTAATGCCAAAAGTGTACACTCTTGGGGGAAAGGTCCTTACCCAGAGCAGTTGTGGTCTTTGTATTAATACTACAGTCTTTGCCGGACTTGTGCCTGTTTTTTTTTCTTGCTTACTGGCCTCCAAGTCTGGATGAAGCTTCTTGCTTTTGTTCGGGGTGGCATGGATGCCGCACAGGAGGATGGCAGGTGCCCACAGTGGCCTGTGTGGAAGGAGGTGGAGGTGAGAGCCCCTCATGGGAAGCAGGGAGCTGAGGCTTTCTCTTCCCTGATGAGGGTTTCATAATGGAGGTTGCAGTGTGATGCATGTTTTAAAGAAGCCAACTACAAGGTTTTTTTGTGTGTGAATCCTAACTCTCTCAGTATGCTAGATGTGCTCAGAAACTAACACAATTAGCAGGCTGAGCGTGGAGAATGCTGGTGTGATGTGAAACAGCACTTGTCCAGCCTCTTCAGCTTGCATGAATAGAATCTTGATTTCTTCTGCGATATTCTCAAAGCATATTCGTTTTCTGAAGATGTCTAATGTAGTAGATTTTACAGAAAAATTTTTAATGCACTTGAATTCTTGGTAAAAGACTTCACTCAGTATTTCTCAAATGGAATGTGTAAAACTTGGAAACACTATATAATTTTTCTTTAAGCCTTGTGTTATCTTTTTTTTTGCTGCTTACAATACACTTACTGTAGCACTAACACAAAAATATAAAAGTATGGTATAATTTCTACAGCTGCATGATTGAACTCCTGATTCATTAATCTCAAACTATTTGGCCTTCAGCTTCTCTGATATGCCTCTGATATTTAATTGATCTCTATGAAAGTGCTGCTGGCAATAAATCGAATGATTGAAGTGTTTAAATGGTTCAATTACTAACTTTGCCAGAAGTTCTTACATAAAACAGTTTCAGAATGGTCTCTATTTTGTCTGTAAAATAAACAAATAGCCTTCTGCACTGTCATGACTACAGTGCAATCTTATGTTTTGATTGCAAGCAATAGACCTACAAAACCTGTAACTCTGAAAAGGACTGCTGGGTGGTTCACTATATTAAAATATTGTATATAAAAATAAAAAAGGTGGTAGCTTCTCTGAACATACAATACAGTAAAGTGGTATCAGTAATAAACTTGATTACTGATACTTAAAGATCTTAGATTTTTTTTTTTTACGTGAAAGTGGCGTGTTGTTGTTGTTTAACCTCTTGTTTAAAACCTATGGTAACGTGGTAGTTGGTACCACTATGTTTTAAGTAGTGTATCTGGAAAAATCATAGAATCATAGAATGGTAAGGGTTGGAAGGGACCTTAAAGATCATCTGGTTCCAACTCCCCTGCCATGAGCAGGGACACCTTCCACTAGACCAGGTTGCTCAGAGCTCCATCCAACCTGGCCTTGAACACTGCCAGGGAGGGGGCAGCCACAGCTTCCCTGGGCAACCTGTGCCAGGGCCTCACCACCCTCATGGTAAAGAATTTCGTCTTAATATCTAATCTAAATCTGCCCTCTTGTAGTTTAGAGCCACTCTCCCTTGTCCTATCACTACACACCCTTGTGAAAAGTCCCTCTCCATCCTTCCTGTAGGCCCCCTTCAGCTACTGGAAGGCTGCTGTAAGGTCACCCTGGAGCCTTCTCTTCTCCAGGCTGAACAGCCCCAACTTCCTCAGCCTGTCCTCATAGGAGAGGTGCTCCAGCCCTCTGAT
>Ga0065711_1039570_pt1 | contig 17706 bp, 17 predicted proteins | sample Hoacrofraction12_FD_59098 | JGI IMG/M metagenome (GOLD analysis project Ga0065711, IMG submission 59098) | Hoatzin crop microbial communities from Cojedes, Venezuela - Epithelial fraction 12 v2 (version 2) | ecosystem: Host-associated > Birds > Digestive system > Esophagus > Crop | place...
TGGAGGGGATGGGGCACACGCGTGTGCGTTTATAGTGCCGAAGAAGACGACGTGGAGCAGCGAGAGGCACGAAAGGGTTGCGGAGGTCACGGCGTGGGTGTGTGGAGGTAGAGGGGGCTATGCTGGGTGCACCTGCCTCTGGACCCAGCTCTTGCTGGGAGAAATCCAGGTGGGGAGGGATCCTGGGGCTGCAGGCAGCACCAGGGCAAGAGCAATGGCAGCAACTGCGTATGGGATTGCAGGACCTCCCTAGCTCAGGTGCGGGTGGCTGTGGGGCCTCTCTGCACCGTGAAGCTGCTCCCCGGGCATGAGGAGCCCCCAGCTGCTCCACAGGGCTCTCTGACCGTTACTTTCTCCTTGCTGAGGGCTCACAGGTCACCTCGGGATGGTCCGGCCCTGCCACGCAGACATGCATCAAATGGCTTATGTGTCGCTTTACAACTACCAAAAATAGTGATTTGCATTAATGTGCAAAAGCTCCGACTCTGACCCCAACCATGGCTCTTCTATGCTGACTTTGTACGATAATTCGTCTGGTTTTGGTGTAAATCCACTGGGTTTACACTAGTTTTACAAAAACTGCTGCTGTGCCAATCCTGATTTACGCTGCATGAGAGAAGGGCTGAGACTGTTGTGCCCAGCAGTGCCATCCCCCTTACAAGCCATCAGCCAGTCCGGGACAGGGTCCTCTCCCTGCTCCCAGTGCCCCCTAGGACCATTTCTGCTGCCAGTGCCACCGTGAGGGCTGAGGGTGACATCTCCTCCCTTTGTGTTTCCCAAGCTGACGACTGCCGCTTGTTGGGCAAGCTCCCCAAGGTGAAGTGCTTGCGGAACGAACGACGAGAAGGTAAGAGCTGCCTGTCCAGGACCCAGGTGGTAAAGCCAGATTTTGGGAGGGGTGAAAGTGATGGAGCAGGGGGAGACATCAGTGGAGTGGGTGATGAGGGAGGTCAGTGGCTCTTGGGGACTGGGGGCCCTGATAAAAGGAGATGTGATAAAGAGCTGAGAATTGAAATGGATTTCCCCCCCCTCTTTTTTTTGCTGAAAAAGATGGTAGTATTAAGATATCCAATGAGGCTCAGCTGTAGCTTATTAGCCAGAAAATTAGAACAGGCAAAACAAAGCCCCGGGTCTTATTTTTAAAAATGTTTGCTCTAATGAAAGAGAGATCTGCTCTTGCTGCTTCTGTGGGAATTCTTTTAAAAAATTAATTTATTATATTTGAAAGATTTAGAAGGGCTATATGGAGAATGAACGTATGCCCTACTGGGCTGCTGCTGGCCACCTTTTGAGACATTTTCCAGCTCCCCATAGTCTGAATGGGTAATTTCAAGTCCTGCTTTGCAGTATTAGGAAAACACAAACAAGTAAGTTTTTTCATGCTGAAAATTAAGGTGTGAGTCCAGGTGTGTGTCGGGTTGGGGAGATGGAGGAGCAGAGAAGGTTAGTCTGAGGATTGTTTCTGCAGAAGTTTTCAGCTCCACAGGTCTGGTTTGAGGGTGGCATTACCCTCTGCAGGGCTAAGAGACATATCTGCGTTGTCAAGAGGGTAGAGGAAGTCTCCATAGGTCTGCATCTCCTTCTCACCCTTCTCCCCTCTGTTATGGGCATATGTACATGCTCATCCCCAGCCCTGGATGGACCTGCAGGTATTCGTGCTCTGTAAAACAGTCAGGATTTGGGAACCCATCCTAGAGGGCTTATCTCACTTAGTAGGTCACTGAAGCTGTGTCCCTCAGGACCTGCCCAGATTTGGGGAGGGCTGGGGTAGATACAGCAGACAGTGCCTACCCACAAGATCTTAGAAGGTGCACAGAGAGATACAGGGACAACCTGTGTTGCAGGAGGCAACCTTGCCAAATGGTGGATTGCTCCAGGCTTTGTTCTCCTGTCCCTCTCCCTCCTGCCCAGAGGCTGTTCCTTGACCCCTTTCCTCTAGGGAATTTTGACAGGAAAGTCAGCGACCTCCTCCTGTGTGGACCAGACGCAGCTGCTCCCAAAAGCCTTTTGTGTCTCTTTATCTGCCTCTATCTCTTCTTGTATTACTGCTGTTTCTCCTTCATCGAGAAGCTCTGCTCCCCTTGAGCAATGTGTGTGTCCTTCTGTTTGCTAGTGGGCTATCTTCTTTCTCATGTTGCAGTTCAGCATTGGCCATAGGCAGACAGAGTGTTGCAAAGCCAGCTGATTCCTATATAAATAGGTGGTTTCCCACAGAAAACCCACCCTCGACTCCCTTGGCTTATTCCCTGCGGACTTAGGTCTACGTTAGTGTTATTACTTGCGGGGAGTTATGGAAACATTTCGAGTCCTGTTTTGCCCCAGAAGGTGACAGCAGAAATAATTGCACAAATTAAGGATTGGCATAAATGCCATAAATCATTAATCTCGGTGAAGCCATTTGTTTACTTCGGTGACCTTGGGAAATGATTGGCATGCCTTGCAGCACTGGGAAGGGGGCAGTGAACCCAAGCCGTGTTTTATCCGAATGGGATTTAGATGGGCCACAACCCAGGAGATGTGAGAGTGCAGGAGACTCTGCTGGAGGAGCCTGGGGACATTGCCCAGCCATCTGGGCGGCAGCTGACGTGGTGTGTCCCTGAACAGGTCTGATCCGGTCCCGAATCCGAGGGGCAGATGAGGCGCAAGCAGGAGTCCTGACCTTCCTCGACAGTCACTGCGAGGTGAATAAGGACTGGCTGCTCCCTCTGCTGCAGAGGATCAAAGAGGTGAGTGCTCCTGAGACCAGGGCCATCCTCAGGGGATGAGCTGCTGATGTCCACCTCCCCTTCCCTCTCAATGGGCATGACCACCCAACTGTAACCATCTGCATGCAGGCATACGAGTGAGAAAGCGATGAGCTTTTGGGGTGCAAAGCATTCTTTTCTGGTCTTCCTCCACCCAGCAGCCAGGTGGGGTTGTCTCCGTGACTGGGAGAGTGGGAGGAGGTGCTTCACAGGGCAGTGGGGCTCTAACTGGCAAGCACAGGCTGAGTGGTGAAAGGGGAATAGGTGGGCAGTGCTCCAGCAGAGTTTTTAATTAGGCTGATGTAAAATTCTCAGTGCTGATGATTTAAGGGAGTGACGGCTCCTTGAATAGGGGCCGAATTTAATTTCATGCAAATTAAGCGCTAATAAATTGATTTAATAGGATTTAAATTCTGCTGATTTCGGAGCAGACAATGACATTCGCCTTTCGCCGGCGGCGACTCTCTCGACAGACGTGCACACGGAGGCTCCTGGCGCCTTGTCACTCGAGTCAGAGGGAGCTCTGTGCTGGTGACCTGCTGGCCCGGCGTGGGGGACGAAGCCTTCAGCTCCATTGCGGACGCGTGGTCCTTTCCCTTTGCTGTGCCTTGTTGCCCCACCCTTGCTATGCCTCTGGTTGCTAGTATTTATTACTCATTAATTTTAAAACTACTGATTTCAGTTGAAATGGGACAGCTGAGGAGCAAGGGGAAGCCAAGGCAGTGGGTTATGGGGAAGCCTGCTCGGCTGGTGTTCGTGGTGCCCCTCATCCCGGGTGTCCTGCTCTGCACGCCTCCATGCGTGTGTCGCGAATGAGCCGTTAGGTCACTTAAATGATCACTCAAAGGTTTGCAAGAAAAGATCTTACTGAAAACCTAGAGAATGTGATTTTACAGAGTTCATTGACAAGTTTCACTCTATTACTTAGTAAATGAGTGATAGCTGTGCTGGCTGGGCTGTGCATCATCCCCTGTGCACAGCAGCGATGGGACGGGGGGAAGGGGGACGCAGCACCGGGTCAGCTCACTCCACTGTGGGCAAGGGCAGTCGGTGCTGCTCGTGCTTGTAGCACAGCCAGCACCAGAGGGGCCCCAACCTCAATTTGCAGACTGGGCCACAGCCCTGCTGATAAATGGTAACATAATGAAAACGGCCTTTTCGTATCATCGATCGCGGGTCTGGTGGAATTACAAGAATGTGTGCTGTGAAACCCCACTTGAGCCTCGTAGCTGGCCTGCCTCCGGGTGGGATTCACCACTAGACTTTACTGTATCAGTTGTTTCTCTGAGCTTTTTTGAGGGAGGCATTCCTCATTCTCTGCTGAAACCCTGATGTATTTCAGCGAGGAATATCCAGAGCAATTGCCTCTTTCCCAGGCAGAGCTTTTGAGGTGTTTTGGCAGGAGAAGGGCAGCAGTGGTGGCAGGAAGGGGCAGGCAGAGCTGCTTTGCCACACAGCTCGGGGACTGTGCCCCACATTCAGTACCTGTGGGGTAGGTGACTGTGGATGCCAAGTGCAGCATCGATACAGGAGTTTCACTGCGTCATGGTCTGAATATAGCACCAGATGCACCGATCACCTCTGTGAACTTGTTTTCACTTGCTTTCCTAGGTTAGGTCTTTCTCTGGCTGAAGTAGGGCAGTTGGTAAGCTTGTGCTTCTCCTCATGCTGCATTTGTCTTGCCCAGCGTGCTGCAGCCCAGCTGAAGGCAGCGAGGGAGGCTTTCTGTGCAGAGGATTGAGGGACTTGCAAACAAAGCGGGGTCTCGCTTGATTGCTTTTTAACTGCTCGCAAAAGCTGCGGGGTAAGGGCAACGGGTCCTCGGTTTCCTTCTTCCCAGCACCCCCCCCTCCCCTTTCCATCAGGGTTAAAATATTGATCAATGAAGTGTCTGAAATGTTACTGCTGCCACCTTCAGGCTGTGCTAACAGCCATCTTCCCTGGCCGATCACTCGGGTGAGGGTCAGACGCCTAGAAAGAGCATTTGCTTACTGTGTTACTCCTGGGAACAGTCTACTTTGAGCTAATGTGATTTAATTTTCAAGCAAAGAAGCGGTGATTGCCTCGAAGCACACCCGGTGCTCTCGCGACCACCAGCCACCTTGCACACTGCTTCTCTTTTTCTTTTTTTCTTGGCTAGAGCAGCCATTCCTGCAGCTTTCCATGGTGGGGAACGCCGGAGCCTGTGTCTGCCACCGTGCACCCACATGAAGGTGTCCCCTGAGCCCCATATCGAGCTGTCCCAGCAGCCGATGGCATCGCCCCCCCCTCCCTAGACCCACACTCCCTTTTGGGTGTGGGCAGCGTGTGCCCCACACATGGGTTTGGAAACCAGCAGGACTAGGGAGTCTAAGAGCAAGTGAAGAGGTGCAGGGGGGAAGAGAGGGGACCTAGGGGGTCTCAGACCTGTGCCTGGGAGGGTGCATGTCCCAGGGAGTGGCAGCGATGGCGGGTGTTTTGCACCAGCGTGTTTGTGAGTGTATGACTGTTCAGCACGTGGGCACACAGGCTCTGTGTTTTACTTACAGAACAAATATCTCTAGTGCATTAATGGTGCATTTTGACTGAATAACTGTTCTAAAAATGTAATTATCCAGCCCAAGACTTTTTTACATCATGATTCAACAAGCTCGCCCCAAAACTGAATTTGCAAATGGCACTGGGATGAACCAGTGGATGGTGACCCCTGAATTCCAGCATTCCCTCCCAGTCTGGTGCTCCCCTGGGGTAGGGGGAAGCAGGTGAGGGGCAGCCTGGCCCTCTCACCTTGCCTGATACTGCTGTGGGGCCAGAGGAGCAACTGTGGCCTGTTTTGTTGTCCATTACAAAGTCATGATGTAGAGGCTGGGAGACAAACTGGAATCAAGGTCTTTTTCCCTAGGTAGAAACATATCCATTGTCTTCAGGGCCATTTTCAGGGATTTTTTTCCTGTTGGTTTAGTTCCATAATTTGGTTTATTTGAGAAATGTGTCTGAGAAATGCATTTGCAGGTTTTTGAGAATTTCAAGTGAAAGAGGATTGAAGATTTGGGTATTGTTAATATTAACATGCCCTGGCATGAGAGGGTATCATAACCACAGAAAGGTGAAGCTGCCTATAATAAGATCTGGTGCTCGACCCAAAATAAATCATAGCAACAGCACTGTGCTCTCAAACATGCTGTGCTTTTCTATTGAGGGTCAGAGAGACCTTCCTGAAAGCTGAGTAAATACAGATGTCCCCATGACACGGCAGCAAAAGTGAGGCAGGGAGAAGGTTGCACTGCTGAAGGCTGCTAGCACTCTGCAGTAGCACGCTCAACCAAGAGGTAAAGGGGGATTTTCTTACAAGAAGTTGTGCTGTGCAATGAGTATAGGTGTGAGACTGAAACTGGGGACAAGTGTGGGCTAGTTAGAAGTGCTCACCAGTAAGATGCTTGAGAGGCAAGTTTCAAATGAGTAGATACAATCCTTTCCCTGCACTGTTCAGCAGGCGAAGCAGATGCTTTTCTTAAAACCTTTCCCCTACCCTCAGGCAACCAAAGGATGCTCAGGTATATTGAGCTGTGGCAGTTTTGGGGGTACTATGCAGAAGCTGTGATGGGTATGAAAGGCTCCTTGAGCTTGGATGTGACTCAAATTTCCCCATCTGGTATGTGACTTGACTTTCTCCAAGCAGGAAGTAGGTACAGCAGACCTTGCCCTTTCTGGGCAATGTTTGACTTGCAGAAAGTCATGTTAAGACTCCTGACTTGATGTTATTATGGAAATACCAAGTATTTGTCATGCTCACTTGAGAAACCTGAGCTCTAGTCCAGCTCCCAGCTCATGGCCTTTGGTTGCTTCTTCCTACAGCTGCATTTGAATACTTTTTGTCAGGACTGATTTCTAAAACAGCGTCTTTTTGGAGCAAGAGAGCAAGCCCGTGTGTTCTCAGATGCTTTCCTTTACATGGCTGTGAAAAACGATTTGATCTGGCCAGGGTAAAAGCTTGAAGTTTGAGCTATAATTGGAGTTTGGGATTTTTGAAAAGAAAAAGGGAGATAAGAGACCAGTCAAAGCTGTCAGAGTCTCTTCCTCCTGTAGATATTTTTGTTCATAACTGTTTGTATAATCTCTTTGCCCATAACAAGATGTTAATTGAATCACCATCAACTATTTAAAATAATTCAGGTCTTTTTTTTTAACCCTTTCACACCTTTGGCAAAACTCTAACTGTATCCCCTTAGTTTGTACATTTAAAAAATGCCTGTATTTAAGCTGCTTGACTGTCTATGTTTTTCCTCTATTGTTTCAACTGCCTGTTTGTAGTCTGACTTCTGAAATGCAGTAAAAAGTATTTAAGGGAGGTAAAAAGGGAATACATTTGGTGAATTTACAAAAGGCAGACAGAGCTTTGCCTCCAGCCGAGTTCAGCGCTGAGTACATCCACAGCCTTCGGAGGGAGAGACTGCCGGTGAAGCCAAAGCTGGTGAGGGATGCTAGCTCAGCGGCCCAGCAGCACACAGCTCTCTTTCCCAGGAGAGACAGTGCCTGCCTTCCCAGGCTCCCAGCAATACCTCTGCCACTTGGTGCTGCTACCATTAATTCCTCAGATGAACTGATGCAATGGCTGAGGAGGAGGAAGAAGCGATGGGCACTTGTCCCTGACAAACCTGAACGACACCAGAATTTCCAGCCACCTGCTGTCTCCAGGAGTTTAGAGCATCTCTTGACTGGTCTGAGCAGTGTGATCTGAAGTCACGAGTCCCCTTTCTTCTGCTTTCCAGGATCCCACCCTAGTGGTCAGCCCCGTTATTGACATCATCAACTTGGACACTTTTGCCTACGTGGCGGCTTCCTCAGACCTCAGAGGAGGTAAGTCCAAGCCACATTTATGCCCCGTAGGGACCTGTCCTATGCTGTGAACCTGCACTGGCCCAAGGAACTGGTGGCTCTGCAACACACCGCTGGCTCCTGCTATCTTGCAAAAAGCACATTAGCACTGCTCAGTGCTCCCCGCTGGCTGTTTTCAGGCGATTTCAGGGACAGGTAAACGTGGCGTGAGGATTGGTGTTTGCTACAGTGGATAAGGCGGTCAAGCAGGAAAGAAGGGTCATGGTAAAGCCACCCTTGGCAGCACTGAAAGCTGGGTGGCCGACAAGAGGAGATGGGGAATGTCTACACAGCAAATCGAAGATGCGACTGTGGCGCTTATTAGTATGCTTGTGCTATTTGTAGCACGCAATATCCATCAGACCGTGTATCTGTGTGCACAAGGGGACAAAGTGAGGTTTCAGCAGCAGCTTTAATTCTGACTTTTCCTGACTTTGGAGTGCTTGACTTTGCAATTGTAATGCAATATGTTGTTTCTTGTTCATATGCAGTAGTAAAATGTGTTAGTGATTTGACTCTTCTCCCAAGAGCCGCGTCTCCATGGCTTAAGTAATTTGAAAGTGGGGAAAATAATCCATCAAACGCTGCTTCTGCAGCCTGCATTGCCTTCAGTCTATACCCATTTCTAATTTCTCCATGGTACTTCTCTACTTTGGTTTTAGGTTTTGACTGGAGTCTGCATTTCAAATGGGAGCAGCTTACCCCAGAGCAGAAAGCAAAACGACTTGATCCCACCGAACCCATTAAGTAAGTCGAGAGGGGGAATGAGGCACTTGAGGAGTGTGGGGCAGGACAGGTGTCTCCTCTGACCTCATGTGTGTCACCATGCACCACAGCAGTGTGATATTCCTTCCAGGACAGCTCTGAACTACTAATACCTGTGGCGAGCTCGTGGCTCACTTGGGTTTTCAAGTACAGCTTCACCTACCAGCATTGAAGCCTGAAGGTGCTACAAAGGTAGAAGGGGTATATTTATGGTTATTTGTGTTTTGGTAGTGCTAAGGAGGCTGAATATGGTTAGGGGAAAAACCCAGTGCTCCAGACTCCTGCCTCTCTCAGTTCAGCTATCACTTAAAAATTAGCAGTGTCCTCAGCCCGTTTGATAAAATGTGGTGTCTAGTCCGGCCTTTCCAGATCAGCACTACTTTTCTGGACCTCGCTGAAGGCTCCTCAGGAATTCAGGATGTGCACAAGAGACAACAAAACTGGATGGGAGAGATGCCATCAGTCCTCATGCTGTGGGATGGAGGGAGTCCCTTATTCTGCTGAAAATCTCTCCTGACAGCAAGCCGAGTGCTGCTGTCTGCATCCCCAGCCATGAAGCGCTGGGGTGTGTGGCATGGAGGACACCAAGTGTTGGGGGAAGCTCAGGGCCTCAGAAAGCTTGCAGGGGAGCAAAGCACTGTTTCTCCTTAGGATTCTGTTAACAGGAGCTCTCGCTGGCTGCCTGAAGGCTCGTGTTCCTGGTTGTCCCGCCATGTAGGGTACAGTGGAGACTTGCCTGGGCGCAGCAGTCACCCAGCTCCTGCCGAGCCTGTGCTAAGGCATCCGCACTGTCTGCAGTTGAATGGAGATGGGACTTGTGCCAGTAAATGGCGAGTCTCCTCAAGCTATCTTCTGGGTCTGCCTTCCCCTCCTCCATGGACTTCTCTGTGCAGTTTTCTTAGCTAATCCAAAGAATGAAAAATAACCCTGTTTTGAAATAAAGATCACACAGCTAGTGATGGCTTTTAAAAAGCCCTTCTGAATTGGCTCTGCCTTCCTCTTCCCAGCGGAATGGTGCTGTTAATAGGCTGGCTCCAGGCAAAAAGCCCGTCTGAGTGAATAACCCCCTGAGCGCTAAGTACATTTTTGATGCTGAAGCCTACAATCAGGGCTGTGAACTTTGGGCTTGTAGGAGTTGTGCTGACGGGTGCGTTAGCCAGTCATTAAGTGCCAGGCAATTTATGATTGACAGAAAAATACCAAAGCAGCTGAAAGAAAGTCTCAGATGCTTTTTGAGGTGTGTCGTCCTTGTTTGGTGAGAAGGAGATACATAGGTAATGTCCTGATGATGGAAGAGGAGGAAAAGGGAAGGGCTGCTTCTGTGCATCCAGGGGCTGCAGCAGTGTTTGAGAGTGTGTCCCCTCTTCCCTTACCCATTCTGCAGGACTCCCATCATTGCCGGGGGGCTGTTTGTGATCGACAAATCTTGGTTCAACCACCTGGGGAAGTACGACAGTGCCATGGACATCTGGGGCGGGGAGAACTTTGGTGAGTCACTCTTCTTCCTCCTACACCTTGCTGTGTTGGCTTCTCTCCCTGAGTCATGCCAGATGGCTACAAGGTCGGTCTGGACTTCGCTTTGAATTCTCTGCATGGTTACCCTCACTTACTTTTATAGGTTACAGTCTTAGGTGAGTAAGGGATCCAACAACCATGAATGATGGGAAGTGAGCAACTGGTGATACTTGGGACTCCCAGCCTTCCACACTGCTTTGATTTTCTATAGGTAGATACCCTAAACCACCAAGTTTTCAGCTTTGGTGTTACCAACAGAGGAGAGAACGCCACACGCACCCTCCTGTTCCTTCCTGATCTTATTTTCTTGCTAATAAAGCAAAGACGTGTCTTCTTCCATTGTCTGACGGCAGCGTTTTGAAGCTATGAACTGAGACATCAGTGCCTCCCTGAGTTTGCAGAGTGCCTGAAACAGTGGCTCCATCGGCTTGCTGCAAGCAGATGGCAAAGCAACATGGCTGCTTATCCATTCCTGTATGGCTAAATGGCTGAGCGCTGCCAGGCTCTCCTTGACACTACCATTTTTCCTGTATGGAAAAAAAAGTGTTAAAAGAGCTGATCAAAATTCAGTCACCTGTGCCCATTATCACGGGGCAAGACGGACATTAAGAAATCTCCTGCATGCAAACTTGAGAGGGCACATGAAAGAGGTAACAGGCTGTCCCTTGTCGCCCACGTCAAACGGAGCTGGATCAGGCTGGGCTGTTCTCTCTTTGAAGCCGCAGCGATGCTGCAGATCAGAGCAATAGACTGTATCCGTGAAAGGAGGAGGAGGCGCTTGATGTCAGGGAGGCAGATCAGAACCTGGCCTTAATAGCTTACACCTCTGGGGAGTATGGCTAGCAAGGAAGGAAGGCTCTTGTGTCTTAACACATACAGCGATGCTGTCAGTCATCCAAGGGAACAGATGCTGCCGCCTTGCAATAACCCATCCGCTGCCTGGCACTGTTGTTTCCTTCACATGCCTTTTTCCTCTAGCATATTTTATTTATTTATATCTTGTTATGCAGTAGGATCCCTTGCCCTCATGCTTTCTCTCTGTGGGTGTGTGTCTTACCACCGATCTGACCCAAAGTGTCTGCTCCTCTGAGTGGGGTGGCTCTGAGGAAACCTAGGAGGGAGCAGCAGCCCTCCCACCTCCCCTGATGAATCAGCAGCCCAAACAAAGCATTTAAGAAGGGACTAGACAGGAGGAGAGGGACTTCTGCCCTGCGCCTGACCCGCTGTCCATCTCTGCTGCTCTCCTCTGACAGCAGCCAGCATGAGCTGCTCCTGGGAGATGGACAGTGATGGGGCAGCCTGCCCTTTGGGGAAGCTTGGTCCCCACAGCTTGTCTGATGCCCTGCAATGGCAGGTGTTGCGTTCCTCACCTGTGGTTGTGGCCTGTCCTACAGACTGCAGTGTTTCCCTTACTGGTCCTGACCGAACGGCCGCTGGCTGTGCTGCAGGCTGTAACGCTGCCTCAGGGCATCGGCCTGGCAAAGGGAAGCCAGACAGGTTAATGCTGCAACAAAGAAGTGCAGGTCTGCATAGCAGCAGGGCAGATCCTGTCTTGCCCATCGCCCTGAGAGCAGAAGCTTGCCCGGCTCAAAGCTGCATCTTCTGCAGGCGCAGCAGTCAAGGGCAGCATGTCCCACCTCTCCTTTGCACACAGGCAAGGGCAGCTGGGACCCTACTGGCCCTGGTCACACCTGGGCAGGTGACTGAGGGCAGGAGCTGACGGAGCAGCTCCTCATTTTGGGCGCTTGCAGTGAACCGTGCTTTTTCTGGTAGCTTAGTCCTGAGGGGGTGCAGGACTCTGGTTCTGGGGAGCGTTACTGCTGCCTTTAATGTTGTTGCCTGGGCAGCTAGAGGGAGCTGGAGACTTCAGGCAAAACAAAAGCAAGTGTATTTGGATTAGGAAGAGGACATTGTAGGTGTTCTACTTCTTAGATTTGCTTAATCATAGAACCATTAAGGTTGGAAAAGACCTCTAAGATCATGAAGTCCAACCGTCAACCCGTCACCATCATGCCTGCTAAACAATGTCCTGAAGTGCCATATCTACATTTTTTTTAAACACCTCCAGGGATGGTGACTCCACCACTTCCCTGGGCAGCCTGTTCCAATGCTTCACAGCTCTTTCAGTAAAGAAAAATTTCCTGATATCCAATCTAAACCTCCCCTGTTGCAACTTGAGGCCATTCACCCCTGTAGGTGAATTGATGAGTAGTGGCAGAAGGACTTGCAGACCAGCAGGAAGCACTAAAGGTATTTTGCCAAGCTAAGGCGAAGCCCAGTGCACACCAACACTGCTCGCATCTCTCCTGGGAGCCACTTGGAGAGGCCACCTGCACTGGGGACATCCCTTGAGGGTCAGGTGAAGCACGCTGGCGGTTCCTGCTCCCCTGGCTCCTCTGAGCTGGCCCCGTGCCATACCTTCCCTGGTGCCTCAGTTTACCTCCTCCTGAGGCATTTAGCTCTTGGCTGCCTGTCTGGAGACCTTGTTTGTTAGCTGCCATGGATGGCTCCGTGGGGCATCCCTACCTGCAGAAACCTGTGCTTTAATTGCTTCTGCTGAGACTGGAGCAGGGTCTGCAGGGTGCAACATGTCTGAAGCAGAGCTCGGACTCCTCACCATCCCCTGCCTTTCCAGCACTGTGTTCTCATTCCAGTTTGCAGTGCACAGAGATCACCTCAGCCCACATCTTCATTAGACTTTAAGAGCAGGTGAGGACTGAACGGTGCAGGTCTTTCCCTCAGCACTTCAGAGAGCTGCTCTTCTCCCAGGCTGAGCAGAAGGACCAGAGGAGGGGAAGGCAGGACGCAGCAGCCACGCTGTAGTTCACAGCTGCTCAGCCAGTTGTCCCCCTTTACTGGACACCCTTCTGATTTACTCAGCAGCGCTGGCAGTGTGGCCAGAGCTGTGACACACAAGCAAATGAGAGCAACAGCCACGTGCGAGGGGAACTGAGCGCAGCAGCTTAGAGCGGCCGCATCCTGCCGTAATCTCATTTCCCTGCAGCTGTGATTAAGGTTGCTCCCAATATAGCACCAGGACACGGCACAAGGGCACGTTTTATTGGCCTGTTAATACCCAGCGCTGGGGAAAGTGGTGACGCTCCAGCTGCTGTTGCAGCTCTTGCCTGTAAACACAGCAGTGAAGGGAACAGGAGGGGATTTCTGGAAAAAAATGCTTCTCATCCCTGCTGTGCTTTCCCACCCCAGCCTTTGCTGTCCCCTGCTGCCAGGGCCGGCTGTTGGGGATGGGCTCAAGCCTTGAGGTTTGGACCCAAGCATCAAGGCGAAGGGGCTTTGCGGCTGTGCCAGACTCCCATTTCCACCAGCTCAGGAGCAGGCAGGCATGCTGGGAGCGGGAACGGGAGCGCCGTGCAGCCAGCTCCCACCTCTGCAGTGACCTGCACCTTATGGCTGAGCCACGCGTGCTGAGGGTAGGTGGCTTTGGAGGTCCACGCTCCGATTCTCCTTCACTCCCTGAAGCTGTGAGTTGATTTTGGAGGGATGGCAGCTTTGCAGGCCGGCAGTGCCTGCTGTTGGAGGAGGAGGAGTGCCCGCTGTCCACACTGCCCAAATGGCCTTCCAGGCGCTTACTTTGCCAGTGTCCGACCTGGGGACGAGTCATCCCTGTGCTGGCGTGTGAGGGGACTGCCGGGAGAAAGAGCTGGCAAAGATGATGGGTCTCCTCCTGTCTGGCTTCTTAAATAAGGTGGGGTGTGTGAAAAGGAATTTGTAGTTTTGGAGTAAATACTTGTTATGTGTAGCTCTGTACTGTCAACAAATGTTAAAACGGGATGCAAAGAACTGTAGAAGCCTTTTCTTTTTAATTTCATCTCTTTTCCGTGCTGGTTCTGTCTAAGCATGACTGTCTGACAATATAGGTGCAGATTCATAGCTTCACAGCCGTTAGGACCAGATGGACCCATTAGATCAGCCTTTCTGCTCACCCATCCTACCTCGCCAGCTCGGATTTCATCCAGCTCCCTGCCAAGAGCCCTGTAACTCCTGGTGTCAATTGTGCCACAAGCTCGTTTTCCTCCAGAAGGGCTTCATGGACCAGCCAGAGTGGCTTGGGGAAACCAGGAGACATTTTGTTTACTGATAGCTTATCCAGATTTTTTTGATAATCCCTCCCGCCACTGACCTTCACTTGTGTGAAGGTGTGTGCCTGGTGGGGTCACAACATTGGCACTCAAGACCCAGAGTAAGTGCTGGGCAGCATAAGCTCCTATCCATTTCGGGACAGGTGATGGATGCACAGCTCTGTGTTCGCTTTGCAAAATCAGTGGTAGATTCATAAAGATAACGACCATTACAGTCATTAATAAACAGAATTCATGGCCTCTCTTGGTGAACTTGATAGCCGTTTGGAGGGAAGTGACTCTGAAATAGGCAGTGCAGAAGTAATTAGGGGAGCACAGAACTGGCAAGAAGATTCTGCAATGTAAGCGGGGCTGCATGAAAAGGGACTGACTTACCATCTTGCTTTTGCCGTTGTGATACCACTTGCTGTGCTACAGGCAGTTTTCTAGTGCATTGACTTCAAACAGATCGCAAGAAGCTTTGAAATGCGCTTTTAAGGGAGTTGTGCCTAGGAAAGCCCCTCTGGTAATTGATTTACCCCACTTTAATGTGGCAGAGGATGAAGTGAGAGGTAACACCAGGATCCAGCCTGCTCTAGGACAGAAAGACAAAATGCTGAAGCTGCTTCTCTTCCAGAAATCTCTTTCCGTGTGTGGATGTGTGGAGGGAGCCTGGAAATCATCCCCTGCAGCCGCGTTGGACACGTCTTCCGGAAGAAACATCCATATGTCTTTCCAGAGGGAAACGCCAATACGTATATTAAGTAGGTGTTTTGTGCTTGCTTATTTTTTATGAGGTGGAATAAGGTGCTTCCTTGTGGGGAGGGGGAAGCGAGGAAGATGGGGAGGAAAATTTGTTTGGAAAATTTTGAAATATACCTGGGTAAGAATGTCCTGGGCTGAAGAAAATGCAAGCCAGTACAACTATCTCCCTCAGGATATCTACAATGTTGAGAATATGACAGAAATAGGACACTTATATGGTACCTTTCATCAGCACGGAAGCAGAGGGACAGCCCCAACATCTCCCTGAGCACTAGCTACCGTACCAACAAATGATTTAGACCTTAGGGTCACCAGAACACATTTATAATGACCTGAAATCAGGCTGCCGGCAATGCCTGTCAGTACCCAGTGACCTTAGCTGAGGGCTGAGCATGGCTCAGCTGAACCAGAAAATTTGGTTCCCATTGCCTCTCGGAGAGGGGAGCCTAGCAGCGTGCTGGAGCGGGTGGCTTTGTCTCCGAGCTGGTGCTGTCTCTCAAACAGGGACAGTGAAGGGCCACACCTCGCTAGTGGGGCCACCAGGGCGTCCCAGCTGAAGGGGATCTGTCCTCACATGCAGGAACAGAGACTGTCTGTACTGAAATGGGTACTGAAACCGGTCTGGCTGAAATGGACCAAGATCCTGGAAACGGCAGGCAAAGGAGGAGGTGGTCCAGAAGTGGGAATCGGCATGGGAAAGATGATAGGAGCAGCTGGTGAAGTCAGGAAGGGTTTCCTTCTCTTTCAGAGCATGAGGCTGAAGGTTGTCCATTAAGTAAGTGCCAGGGAAAAACAGCCGAGGCACTGAGACTTAATGCAGCGTTGTTTCTCAGCTAAACTGTGTTTGTGAGTGTTTACACACCAGGCATTCCTTTTAGTGTGGGTTTCCCAGTGTTATAAAGAGCCAACAGTATTTGTGAAGACCCAGCCACCTGCAGCAAGGTTACCACTAACCCGGGCTCTCTGCAGCTTCGCCACACTTTGCTTGAGACGATGAACTGGGGGAGTGCAAATTACACCTCTCGGTTATACCTAATATGTGATTTCCAGCAACGCAGTGTGGGGGGCAGAAAGGGGACCTTGTCACCTTGCTTCAAAAAGACAGCGGTGAGGGGAGTTTGAGAGTCACAAGGAGGGCCCTTGCTTTTAGTAGTGAATTAAGACTCCTACAGAAGAGGCCGGGATGTGGCAAAATCTCTGCTGCCAGAGCCGCTGCAAACCTGAGTGAAAAGGCAGCGTCTGCAGGAGAAGCAAGGGGAGCTTGAACGGGTATGGCTCTTCTGGCTGCACCTCGAGAACAGGGGCACAGGGACTTTGAGCAGGTCTGAATCAACATCCAGGTGTGAGCCTCAGCATTTATCCCCATATTTTCTATAAACCCAAATGAGATCAGGAAGCCAGGCAAAAAAAATCCTGCACTTTGGGGAAGGTTAGGCACAGATGTAGACACTGTGGTGTAGGCATCTCTTGAGCAAGAGCACTTGGGCTATTGCAGTGGCCAGAGAGAGAGAGGAATAAACAACATGAATCAGCAAGGGGACTGAAAAGCAGTCTGCAGAAACATATCTGTAGGCATTAGAAGATGGGATTTTATTAACATTATGGTACCTATCAGCCTTAAACTTAATGTTTTAGTATATAGACTGACAGGAGAAACAGCTTCTGGCAACATGATGCAATGTGGTACCTCTGTTTACAGAGATGTTAGTAAAAAATACCTCCACCTTTCTACCAGATACTGATTTTTTTCCACACTGCATCTTCAGTGCGAGAGACAGCTCAGGCTCCAGTGTTGTGCTGGATTCATGTACAGACTCTCCTGTTCCAGCGATGTGGGACTTGGCTGGATCGGAGCCTGTCCTGTGGCACCCACAGCCCAGTGGAGTGACAGCAATATCTTGGGGGCACTGGCTTGCCCTGGAGCAGGAGCTTGGAGGACTTTGCCCTGACCTGGGCAGGGATGTGCGGACAGGCGTGGAGCAATTTGCAAGGAGAGTCAGAGCCATCTGAAGTCAACAGAAGGTTTCGTGAGGTTCATAAACCTTCTGCAGACACCTGGCTGATGTGGAAGACTGACATTTATGCTTCAGCACTGTGGCCAGGGTGGTTTCTCTTAAGTTTGGAGGGCTGAGATTTGCCCCAGTGAAATCCAGTGGTGCAAAGCTGGAGAGTCCATACAGGATTGACACAAAGGAAATATTTGCCTTCGATCTTTGGCAAATTTTGCACCACTTTTCAGAGCTCTGTCTCAGCTGCTAAACAAAACCCCAGGCACACCTGCCTGGGAGATGATGCTTAAGAGAAGATTCAGTTCTGAGTCTGGTGGATACAAAGCATCCAGCTGAATTTGAAATGGTGAATTCTTCAGCCAAGCTTTGGCCTGTTGTGTTTGGTCTCTGGAGTAATGAGGAGGAGGAGTACCTTCTCTGGTAGGGAGGGGTGTGCTAGCTCAAAGGTAGTTTGTGTGAAGCCAAAGACCAAGTTGAGGATGGGAAGAGAGTAAGATGGATCAGTCAGTGCATTTTAGAAAATGTCACCTTGGAGGTTTCCTTGGTTTCACCTGTCTTTTGTTGCCTCCTTCAGAAACACCAAGCGCACTGCGGAGGTGTGGATGGACGAATTCAAGCGGTACTACTACGCGGCTCGTCCCGCAGCCCAAGGGAGGCCTTATGGAAAGTAAGTGTTTTTCTCTGCTGCCTGTACCCTGCCTGTGCCCTGCCTGCTGCAGTGGGTGTTCACAGTGACGTGGCCCTGCTGCGGAAACCCGCCTGCGTTGTTTCTGTAGTAACGCTCAATTAAATGCTAATGGTAGGCAGATGCTATGAGCACAGCAATGAAATGTAGAAACAGCTAGTTTATATGCTGTGCTAGTTTATCCCAGTGAGTGAACCGAATCGAAGTGGGGGAAAACCCCCTCTGCCTATGGCCTGCCCTTGGCATTAGCTACAAGTACGAATGGTCCCAGAGTGGGGGGGGCGGGGGGG
>Ga0065711_1007782_pt1 | contig 17705 bp, 13 predicted proteins | sample Hoacrofraction12_FD_59098 | JGI IMG/M metagenome (GOLD analysis project Ga0065711, IMG submission 59098) | Hoatzin crop microbial communities from Cojedes, Venezuela - Epithelial fraction 12 v2 (version 2) | ecosystem: Host-associated > Birds > Digestive system > Esophagus > Crop | place...
GGGGGTGGCGGTTGCCCCGTGGTGCAGCCCCATCCCCGTTCGCCCACCGAGGCCTCGCCAGGGCAGGGCGTCCGGCACCGAGTCTGGGTCTTGGGCTTCAATAAAGAGCGCCCGCACAGCTCGGACGTCTCGTGGGGGGCGGTTTGCAAACTGGACCTGGGACTGGTGCCCAGGCCCCCCGGGACCTGCGTTTCCAGTGGCTCCGGCCCCTCGGGGCCGGCGGGAAGCAGCCCCGCATCGAACGTGCCTCGAAGATTTCCTTCCTTACACCAGGTCCGGTTTTGTAAATCTGTGAGATCAAAGCCACACAGGCACACAGCTTCTGTTTGTGGGGTTTTTTTGTTCTCTTTCCTTCCTAATAAACAAGAGCGTTCTTGTTTCTTCCCTTTCTCCAGCTATTCTTTACCACTTGCCCTTTGTGGCACAATTGTCTTTCTTGTGCTCAAGGCCATTATTGGCCATTCCAAGCTGTTTTATAATATTTCTAGTGTTTCCTTCAAAGAAAGATCTGAGGAAATTTGACTTTGCCTCAACTGTAGACTCTTTTGGTGCTATGCCTGGTATCATGGCAGGCACAGCAACAGTGGAACGGACAGCCCGGATCTGAAAAGCAACTGTTCTTAATGTCACATAGCTGCCACTGGAGAGAGAGTAGAAGAGGCTCTCAAAAATGACAGCCAGGTACGCACACAGCTTCAGTCCCATAAAGTCTATCAAGACTAATTTTGGAGTTTTTTTACTTGAACTTCCGTGGTAAAATCAACATTTCCAAATACCATGTCTGTTATTGTTCCAAAGGTCAGAAGTTTGTCCTAGTTATTTGGCAGAACATGCTATCCTTTTTCAACTTCGGTACATAAAATATTATTTCCAGTAGTGTGGGAATCTTCTGAGATTCCCTGCCAGCAACCGGAATCAAAAAGCTGGAGATAAAATGTTCCCCTGAGTAACTGAGGAGAAGCAAGTAGAAAAGAACTGAAGCATGAATCCTTCTTTATGAAGAGGTTCTCTTTTTTTCTTATTTTTTTCCATCGTACTTGCCCTTTTTTTTTTTTTAACAGAGTTGTAACAGCAAATCAAGTAATCAGCTCAGTTTATAGTTAAAGATCATGTAAAAGATGAGCTGATACTCCCCAAGTGCAGGTGGCTGGAAAAAAACTTAATGGAAGACTAGAATAAAAAGTGTAACTGAAATCTGTGCTATGACACTTCTCGTGGATCTGTAATAATTTAAATCCTAATCTCGGTTTTTAGAAGGGAACTCATTCTCCCACCTATTCTAGCTGTTCAGCATTCCTGCAATCAACATAACGCAGAAGTGGCCACTCAACATGGCAATAAAATTAGTAGCCTAAGAATTCCTTTTTCTTTTGCACACAAATTATCTTGCACATTGTACATCAGCCACCAGACAGGCACGGCGCAGTAAGGTAGACAGAGGTACTTGACAGGAAACAAAGCTGCTGTTCCAATTTAATTGCCTGGCTCAACTGGCCCGTGAAACAAGACTTTCCTCACTCCAAAAGTACCTGAATTTGGGTAGGTAATGGCTCTAATAGCTGCAGTTATTCCAGGGGCTATTTTAGCTGTCAGGTTTATTTTCCCAAATTTCTAGAGAACAATGGAAATGAGTGTTGTGGTCCTGACTGCTGCTTACTGGTGTTACAGCCTGTGTCTCCACGCGGTAAAGCCTATGTAGTTAAACACAATTAAGCAGCTTTCACAAGTGAGTAATTTCAGGGCTGGGATTAAAGGATGTGGCCAAGCAGGATGCCTTTTGTCGGTGCAGAGGGGAAAATTTGCTTCCCTTTTGTCTAGATTGTATCACTCTGCCCGAACAAGCATCATTGCTTATCACATAGCTTTTTATTTGTTGAAAAATAACAATATCTGTAGTCTTACATAGAAGAATCTTACTATTGTCTTACTATTTATGCAGATGAGTTGCAATCTCAGGAAATTAAATGTTTCTGCTTCAAACCTCCGTGAATTTGAGGAGATCAGCTAAATTGCAAAGTACATCTCTTGCTCCTGGTATGTTCCTTCAGTTGTTCGGGTTCACTGACACTCCCAAAGATCTCGTTTAATCGCACGCCTTTCACCGCCATGAGCACATCCCAGATTCTTCAGGGTAAAACTCAACTTCCTCACCTCGGCCAGTGGGAAAGATACATCATCACCATAAACTGAAACACTTTTTACTTGTATTTTTATGTATTCTATATATTTCTTGTTCCCGTGAGTTTTATTACAGCCTGGCCATTTCCTTCCTCTCCTTCTCCAACACGGCTGTTAGGCTATTGTTTTTGATTTCTTAGCTTTGAAAAAAAATTCCCCTTCAGAGATTCATTCACATCATTGGCAACGACTGCTAGCTAAGTATGTGGTTAACATGCTGCAAGGAAGGCATACAAACTAATTCGCTGCCTGGCTGGAGGAAAACAAAATGTTCTGGGATCCCCTGATGGGAAGAATCCCCTCAGCCTGTTTTACCATATATGCTTATTCTGATGATTAACTTCCCGAGTAAACATGTTTGTGACAGTTCAGTAAAAGTGTGTGAAATCAGGGAGGCAAAGGGATAATTAGTGATTTTGTGCAAGGCGCCTTTTGCAGGAAAGTTATGTTTTTGCAAATGGCACAACACTGGCCAGGTGCCTGATTAAAACAGCACTTTGCAGCTCTAAATTTCAATTTCTGAAATTATGTGCCAGAATATGTGAAAAAACCAAATTATTTTTGCAAAATCAAAAGCGAGAATGAAATGGTCATTCTATACTGTACCACCAATTTTCCTCCTCTTGAGGCAAAGTTCTGCACTATGCATGTTGCTAGAGCTTCAGTGCAGAGGACAACGGTAAAACATGGAAATGAAGCATAAGGACTGTGAGATCTTTAGCTTTCTGCTGTATCATAATACAGTTTTTAAAACTAAAAACCCGTCTTTGTTCTCTTTAACTCAAGACTGGCATGGCTTTTCTTCCACATACAGATTCTTCCTGAAGGGTAAAACTAGAAAGCCATGTACACGTAAGCAATTAGAGAGGTCATCGTGACAGTCAAACCCTTATTTTTCAGCCTTAATCAACAAGACTGAAACAAATGGGAAGCCTAACAACTTTTACATGTGGGGACATAATGCTTTCGCTACTGAAGCTTTACCTTCAGCAGCAATTTTCCTCGCTTTTTGTGTTCCCTGTCACACATCTTTGATGGTCTGTGATGTGCTGAGTGCTGGTGTGAATGTGCTGTGAACACAGTGAGCTTTCAGACTTAGAGGTCTTGAGACTATATTAACATGCAAAGAGGGGGGGATGACAAGCCCCAGCTGCTCCCTGCAGACTGAACCCTCGCTCTGGCTGGAGACATTAACCGTTTCCTACATCTTCGCCCCCGACTGAAAGGAACATCTCCTCTCGACTGAGAGCACTTTATGGGATGTCCACGGAAAGGCTTCATGGAGGACAGGTGGAAAGTCTAAAATAACCAATATTCCATGCCTGAGGGTGCGTAGCGGCGTTAGGAACACTGTACCCTGGCCATCAGGTCAGGTAGTGCCTGCCCAGTTGTGCACCGGACCGCTTCTGCAGGCCTAGTTCCCAAGTTAGGAGCAGTCTGCTACAGCAAATAGTGAATTAGGTTATTTGCTATTCATTTGCTAAGGTTTCTATGAAAACAAAGACGTGCATTGATACGGACTCTCTGAAAGTTGCCAGTGAGGACAGTAAAAGCTATTTATATTGCAACAGCGCCGGCTGTCCCGTGACGCTTACATGTATGTTCTCATCTACCTCATTTCCCTTCCAGGTCCAGATGTGAAGACACACGTCTAGAGAAGCGCATTCCTCTCCCTCGCTGGCTGCCGAGAGACTCGAAAGCTGCGGCTGGGTGAGGAACGGCTGTCTGCCCGTCCCGCGCCTGCCGCCACCCTGCCGCTGAATTACTGAGCTCTGTCAAATGTGAGTGAGCGGGACCAGGAGCAAAAGGACTCCTGCCGAGTCACCTGAGCGTCCAGTCTGCCCCAAGCATGGTGCAGTGCACAACATTATCGAAAGTGTCTGATAAAACAGAGTAAGACCTGACTAAAACATTCAAAATTTTTATAAAATACCACCCAAACTAAAAACAGCTGGTTTGCTCAAAGCCAGACGTTCTTGCCCCAAGCAGACACACACTCTGCAATGGAACAGCTCTGTCTTTCTGTCTGAAACAGGCTCTTTCATCAAATGGTTTGTCTGTCTTCTGCCATTTTATTTTTACTACGCACAACCTACAGATATTTGATTCCAGCCCCAGCACTTTGTTGGCAGAAGCTGAGAGAGCATATGGACATGTCTAGATATTGGAGGTATCCAGCAACAGTATACAGATGTCCAAGCTCTAGCCTGAAAAAATTAAAGATGGGGGCGGCGGGGGGGAAAACCTGCCCTGACAGGAGGCAATCTGGAGTCTAGAGACTACGCCATTTGCATTTTCTTTGTTGTTATAATCAGGTTAAGGCTTCAGCTGAAACATTTTCTTCATTTGTTGTAGGAAACCTCATGCCAAAAACCATTAGAAAGGGGAGGGTGGGTAAAGGATGGGCTGGGCACAGATAAAAATGAAACCTTAAAAAAAAAAGCACAACAAAAAAAGAACACTCGTGCCATGGGAAAGTTGCCACCAGTAATCTGGCATCAGTAACCAATTTACCATATCTTACTCCACATGTTTAATGACGCTCTCATTAATTTTTCGGGTCCGCTTAAAGCTGTACAACTAGAAGTTGCAAGAAGATTTCACACACAGTGGGGATTTTGTGACTGTGACCTGTTATAACCCAGAGAGAACATGCAATGGTGTTTGTATCTTCCTACTGAGTAGTTATTTTCCGAGGCAAAAGGCCAAACACTTGCATAACTCAGTCTTACCATTCGCTGTGTCTATGACATTTGTAAGTGGACAACACTTTGGCTGACAATGTTGAGCTCGTAAAAGAACAGGGCATGCCTACGGAGAGGAGCCAGTTTAAATATGATAAAGATTAGAGTAAATAGGATTTTAGTTCTCCCCCTTTTTTAAGTAAATGGAGTAATGCTCTGAGCATGTAGAAAAATAATAAACAACCTCTCTGCTGCCAAGTAATAGGCCAACAGTCTAGACTTTTTCTTAACTGGCAATCAACTAGATTAAGAAATTGTGAATAAATGCCTGACATGCTATTTCTCTGCTTTGAGCAGTCGAATAAGTGCTACTTATTTGTGAAATCCTACGAGAACTATTACAGCATTTGAATCAAGACTGAGGAAGACTTCCAGTTCTTACCGTTTTCTTGCCTCTGGTGTCGGTGTCAGGGTGCTTTGCAACCGTGGGACATTGCTTATCAGAGCCGAGACCGGTGCAGCAATTCCACCAGCCTCACGCCAGCTTTCCACTGTGTGCATGTATTTCGTGTGTTTGTAGGAAGAGACATGTCTGTGTGTTTATGTTTCTGTGTATAAACTATAATTTGATTATGAAGAAATGTTGCACAGTTTAGTAGACTCGGTTCTGGCCTGAGAGCCAGGAATGCTCAGTGAACTCATTGCAGAGTTATGTAGGCCAAAATTCCCTGTATCATCCTCTGGTTTTGGTCACGTTTCGATGCTGTCAGTCTGATTTTTCTGATGAAAAGAGTGTAAACAGCTCCGCTGACATTACTGAGTTAGCAAGCACTCAGCTCCTCCGCGCTGGTAAATTGGGTCCCCTCAGATCGAAGCACTCCGTGTCAGACGCGGTTGCTTTTATCATCTGTCTTCACATGATGACATACGTCCTTATTATTCCTTATGATCTGTTCTCCGGCTTTTAATGACCCTGCAGAGCTAATGAGATGTTTAGTTCCCCACCCAAGCACAGCCATATGGATGAGATGATATCAGGCGGCTCGCTGAAACCATTGAATGTCAGGCATGCAGAATATCCAGAAAGTTCCCGTTTTCAGCGTGTCGGTTTTAGTCTTCAAATGCAGAAGCATACAGCATGCTCACATGATGTCAGTAGCATAACAGAACAAACTGTCTTCTGCAGACAAAATCCTGTCTATTTTTAACTTTTAAAAGATCTGCAGATGACTCTTCTTCCACTCGGAGTGGTTTTCCTCCCTTCCTCCCCTCCTTCCCAAGGCCCTGGCCTTGGTAGTGTCCCACAGCAATTCTGCAGATGTGACGGCAGGGGATATTGGTTCACAGCAGTGTCCCGGAGCCTGTGGCGGCCGCTTCCCACAGCCCAGAAGATCCCCGTGAACAGCTGAGATGCTCCTGCTGAGAAACCACCAGACTCTCTTTTACCTTCACGCATCGAAAAGCCAAGAGTTTGGCAGGGGAGGACACGAGTGCAGCCCTGGGAGGGACGGCCTCGCTGGGGTCAGAGCAGGAGCTGGAGGTCCAGCACCAGCAAGAGCCCGTGCGTAGAGTCAGACTGCTCCTGAAGACCTGCTCGCTTCTCCTTCCCGCACACAGAATGGGAGGGATCCTCACTGCAGACCCCCTCATCCCACCCCAAGGGTCTGCACCAGCGTCTCCCAGCAGGGATTTCACCCCAGAGCGGAGGCTGGGGCTGACCTAGGGCAGCTCCGGAGGTGCGTGTGGGGAGGTGAACGCGAGGGGAGAGGGAAGTGTTACTCCATCCCGTGCTTTTCAAGTAGATGATTGCACCGGTTGGGTTTTTAAACGCTGAAAGTGCAACCACTCGCAGTCTCCCTTGAATGAAAGGCAGCATTGTGCATGAAGCACGGGGAGACTTTCCTTTACCGTAACTTGTCGGGAGCAAAGGAAATAAAAGCAGAACAGCAGCTAGATGGAGGTCAGATGATCGCATGAATCATATGGTGATGCAAGTTACGGAGCGCACCGCCCAATCAAGCCAGATGCCACCGAAGTACACAAATATCGCTTCCCTACAATCACTGACCCCACGTGGAAGTATTTTCTCCCATTCAGAGCAGAATGGGCTGCTTTTTTTTTGTTTTCTTACTATGATACTGCAAATTTAAAAATCAGGAAAAGATGTATCAGGTAGGACAACAGTGATGACACTGAGGCAGAACCAATTTTTTTAAATTTTTAGGCATTTCGTTCCACCTAGGTGAACGTGGAGATGCATGCACCCCCCCCCATCTGAAATACTGAAGAGGTGCTGGAGGCTGCCATCAGGGCATCGGCAGAGCCGTGCCTGGAGATGTATTGGCAAATTCCATCAAAAAGGGGAACGCAATGAAATTCGTGCCGAGAGCTGCCTGGCCGGTGGGAAGCACACGAACTTCCAGAAACACCGCCACGCCGAGAACAATCTTGTCGAGGAAATACTGGTTTTAACGACTGCGTGTGAAACGACCGCGCAACGTGACCCAGCAAACTTTGACTTTCCTGGGAAGCTGAACGGGGCTCGCTGCATTTTGACACATCGCAGACTAGCCGCCCTCCCAGTGCCCTAGCCCCCCTCAATGCCGTTAGGAATACTCCCAGCACGCTAAAAGCCATGAATGGTACCAGCAGATCTCAACAACTGGATTTTCAAACTGTTTTAGTGACTAATATTTTTCTCAGAGTGCTGGCCAGTGGGCAGATCCTTTCCATAGAAGTCTGCGTTGCATGTAAACAGTTGTGTTTCATCGCTGTCTTTATCCAAGGCAAAATTGCCTTTGCAGTAGAAGTGTTTTCTTTTATGTGAGCAATTGCTGCAGCAGTTGCTGTTCTGTGACCTCCTGGCTGTGCCTGTCTGCGGGAGGGTGTCACAAACGCGCTGCGCTTTTTAAAGAAGGTACCGAGAGCAACGGAAAGAGTTTGCGAGCTTGCAGTTAAGGAGACCCTGAGGCAGCAGGAACCACCCCAGAGTTTTTTCCAGTTGTGGGCTAAAAGAAGGATGCGCACACAAACGGGAGAGAATCTGCATCCGAAAACGGCAGTAGAAGTATTACAAGAAGAAACGAAGAGAGCAGAGGTCATCCTGCGCCTAGGGTGGGAACCACCAGCAGTTGCAAAGGCATCGCCGGGGTCTCGCACTGACTGCTTGGAGCGGGGACGGGTGCTGGTGACACCCCGGCCGTGATGGCGTGGTGGCTGTGGCATGGCCCACTGGGGACCGTGGGCCAGCGGGCAGAACTGCTGGTGACACCGCGGGCGAGGAGCGGTTACGGTCCTGTGGCAAAAGTATTTTCCTCGCTGAGATAGCAAGACCACCACATGCTCCAGTAGCGATGCTCAGCTGCCTCCGTAGCTGACGGTCTGAACAGGAAATAGCAAATCACAAATTAATGAGAAGCACTTAACGAGCACTCACACTTGGACTGTAAGTGATGGCGGCAGAGGACAGACACTGCGATGGAAGACATTTCCTCTAAAGCTGCCTCTGTCGTACGCGTTCGGAAGAAGAGGGGATTCGCCCCGTATTTCTGCGACTGACGACCGGCGCTGGACGGAGCCCGGGCGGGCGCCCGCCGAGCGCTGCCGAGCCGGTGCTTCGTCTGCAGACCGAAGGGTGACCTGCCAGGAACCGGCAGCTTCCCGGCGAGCGAGCCTGGGAAACCGCAGACGAGGATGCGACAGTGAGCTACGAGATGTTTGAAAAGTTGTATTTAGGTTAAGGATTACTTTCCCCCTAAAAATGGGAGTCTGAATTCGTAGCTGTGAAGAGCCGCAATTGCCAGGAGCAGCAGAGCTTCCCACTAGCCCAGGACAGGGCCCTTGATTTTAATACTAAGTCAGTTCAAGCCTACAGTTCTTCAACAACTGTCTCTGTTTCCATGGGAAGGGCCTGCTTTTCACTAACCTATAATTTAAGAAATGGTTTGCAGATTTAAACTGTATTTTGCAAAAATAAATTTACCTCCAGGCTGATGGCTTTTGCAGCCTAACCAGCCTCAGAACAATGTCGTGTGAAACGACAGAGATCAAGACCTTTATTTAAACTGTTGGAACTGTACAAGAAAAACAAGCCTGGAGAATAAAGGGAACGATCATTAATTATTGCGGCAGAAGCAGCACAGCTGTAATTATCTTGTTCGCCGAGAACGTCGCCCGCAAATTTTATCAGTCATATTGTTAATACATGGAAACAGGAGCCCTTATTCTTCCTGCTCTTTCGGGAGTGATCAAAATTAGACAAGATTTCTAGTTACAGCTGCTATTAATAAATCCACTCCTTGAAAATTTGGTAGTTAATTTCTTAGGATTCAGTGCACTCAATAAGCTATTGAAAAATATAATTGCTCGTGGCTGTAATTTTGAAGTAATTATAGAAGAATTGCTGAATGTAGTCTTTTCAAATGCATCAAAGTCCTCCAAAGCGAAAAGCATCTCTGGCAGGAAAAATCAAGCGCACAAACCCGTTTGTACCCTCTTCCCAAAGTCACTGTTTGCAAAGGCCCTTGCAGCGTGATGACCTTGCGCAGTCCCCGCGCCGGAGCCTCTAAACGGGGGTTGTTGCTCAGGAGAGGTCCCACGGCTGGGCCGACGTCAGCGCCGGGCGCCAAGCCAGGGACTGGGCCTGACCACCCCTACACGGACTCGGGCTTTTCCCCCGTGCGCTCTCGCCGACGCTTTCTCTGCTGGTCTGGGCTGTTTGTAAACCCCTTTTCTTTTGGTGACATCAGCGGGAACATTCTAGAAACTCATTCTTTTAGCCAAGGAAACTAAAATTATTTGCCTTGGGGAAGTAAGATGCTCAGTTTGCAAAGAAATCATAGAATCATTAAGGTTAGAAAAGACCTCTAAGATAATGCTCTCACCCATCTTTTTCAGCCCGACTACATGCCCTTCGTAAGAAACACCAGTTTCATTTTCCACGGCACTCAGGGAAAACATTTGTTCTCCATTAACAGACTGCGACAAACTCCACCTTCAGCTCTCCCACCCGGTCCCGGCGATGCCACGAGCGACGCGTACGTGTGTCCGTCCCAGAGCTGCGACTGCAGCCCTCCCTGCTCGAGAAGGAACCAACCGAGAGCAGCCCCACTTCTCGCTTGCCGCAATCGCTCCAGGGCAGCAGAGCCGCACGTGACCGGCACGGCGGGACGTCGCTGCAGCTCCCCATTCCTCCTTCATAGTTTTCCCCAAGAAAAAAGCTGGGTCTGTCCTACCAGAGGCACAAAAACTCATGCTAAGGAGTTAACGAACAAGAAAAAGCAAGTTCCAGGTTAAACAGATGCCCTGGTTACGGCGGTTAGAAACTGAACAGCAAGAGCAGCTAAAGACACGGCGGTCGGAGAAAGTTCCTCAGTGGTTTAGAAAGCGCAGGAGAGATGAGATCCTGAAACAAAAAAATACCAGCGTTGAACAACATCCTTATGGGGCTAAAACCTGGCGGGCTCAGGGACAGCCCTGACCTCCGGCATCTGCGGCACCGGGAGCTGTGGCCTGCGTCAGGGGAAGCGGCTCCCTCTTGTTCACGTGAGGTTCTGATTTTGTGATGGGAAAAAGATGAGCCAGGGCAGGACATTTCCCTCCTGCCACCTCCACCCGAGATAACAAAGGGTGAAAACTTTTCTCGGTCTGTAACTTCAGCTCTGAGAAGACGTATCTAGAGAAATACCGTTATTAAAGGAGCTGGGTTGCAGGTCCTTAAGCAAAACAACAGCAAACAGAAAGCCCAAAGGCGTCTGGGGAGCGAGGGCTGGATCACCCCAGGACCCCGCAGCACCCGGACTGGGGCTCCTCTCCCCACTCGGGGCCAGGCCAAGATGGGTTGCAGACAGAGCAGCTGGGCACAAGGAACAGGCACCCGTGTGTCTCCTGTGCCGCTTTGGAAATCTGGGACCAACCTACGGCGCAGATGGTTCCTTTGGGACGCTGCAGTGGGGACCTGCCAGCTGGTCCAGGACAACTCGTCGGTGCCGAACGGCCGCGGAGCTCCGGCGCGCTCCCCAGCTCTGCCCAGGAGTCACGGCTCCTCGCCCTCGGTGGTGCTGGAGCACCTGGCAGCGGGCTGGATCGCAGCGCGAGGCTCCAGCGCAAAGCTTTGCTGGAAACCCGGCCTTGGAACAGCAGCGAGTGTCTGCAGCAGGATCGGCACGCCCGCGCCCCAGCGTGAGCGAGCCGCACGGCCGAGCTCGCCCCGCAAACCGCCGGGGCCGGTTGTTCAGCCCCGCGCCCGCTGCAGCCTGGATCGTGGGGCTCCCGTGGGTGCTGACGGGCCGGAACCGCAGGCATGAGCTGCCCTGCCCCCAGAGCGGCCGTGACGGGCATCGCTCAAATCTTCTGAGCAAGAGGCCCCAGGCAGAGGAACCGGGCTGACGTGCGCAAGCGTCACAGTGTGGGGAAGGAGCCCGGGTCGCTGTGCTGCAGCTCGTGGCTCGTTCTGCCTTGCCACAAAACACCCATGGTGCTCGTCCGGTCACCTCTGCTTCAGCGGTAACGCCGCGCACCGCAGGACCCGCTGCTCACCGCCATCTGCCTGCCTTGCACCCCGCGTTCGCTGTGCAGGGGGTCCCGGTGACGGGTGTGAAGAGCTCCCCGTGCCCTGCTGCGGGTGGCTCTCGGGAGCACGGCTGAAGGCAGGAGCTCAGGCAGCGACTCCCCGCCCTCGGAGCAGATGTCCTCAGCTCCAGCTGGGAACAAACAGCTGGAACAGGCAGGGGTTTTGAAATCAAATTCTGCCGCTGTACAAATATTTTCGGTAATGAAAATAAACAAAGACACAGGAGGAACATGCTTCCTCCTGCTACTGTGCTTCCTGGGAGGAGACGGGCTGGGAGCACGGGACCTGCGCAAGACCCACACGGGTGACACGAAGGTGGTGGCTGACACAATGCTCTTCATGCCCAGAGGCCACACAATGTGTCCAGCCTTGCAGGACGGCCAGCAGACATTGCCCTGGCAGAAAAAGCCACCCGGCCGTGGTGCCTCGGGGGAGAGGAGAGCCACAGCACCCCTCCGACTCGCCACCCCTCGCGCCGGCTCCTCGGCCGATCCCCGTGGGGATCCACAGCTCCGTGGGAAGCTCCACGTTGGCGCTTTCTGTCGGGGCAGGACCCCGCACGCGCGTCCTGCAGCGACGCTGACAGAGCTGGCACAGCACAGCTGAAACCTGGAGGAAATACATTTAAAGTAATGTTTTTCTGTTAGGGACAGGATAAAAACGCACGCTCTGGGTCAGTTAACCCTTGCTCTGCTGGCTGGGAATGGTGCGGTGCCTCTGGCGTTTCCACAACCAAACGCTGCTCGCGTTTCTCCTCCTTTTCCCCCAGAAGGCTCCAGCCCTGAGCGGTTTGCTGCCCCGCGCCAGGGGCAGGACTGGGGAGGGGGCAGGATAGGGGACAGCTTCGTTCCTTCCCTCCGCTCCCCAGGCATGGGAAGAATTAACAACCCCTTCAGCAGAGACACCCGGCACAGCCACTTTACCTCCTAATTCCTCTGCCAGGAGAGGTCTCGAAGCGAAGCCCCCATTGCCCAGTTCTGCTCTGAAAGTCTGGCCAGATCCCACCAGGATGAGCTTGTGGTTCGTCGGCTGTCGAAGCTGGAGAGCACCGGTTCCAGTAACGCAGCACCTCCAGCGAGCACCAGCAGCACTTTTCAAGCACCCGCGCGCGGGTGCCTGTAGCCATAGCAAAGGCGATGTTATCGGACACAGGCAAGGCAGGAGGCACCGGCAGCCGGGGTGCGAGGGCTGAACTGCTCCTGCAGCCCACGAGAAAAATGAGGGGTTGGCTGGAACAGAATGTGCGCGCTGCCGCACATAAACAGAGGCATTAACTTCAGCACAAACACAGACTCGGAAGGACGTATCTCCAGGGTGCAGGCTCATTTTTCACTCCAGCTACAAGGCCACTATTTTTTAATGACAAATGTTTAAGTCAACCTTTGCCGAGAGAGCAGCGAGCAGCAGCAGCGCAGCGGCGAGCCGATTCGGAGCTGCGTGCGTTTGTGCAGCCGACAGCGACACAGCGGCGAGCTGCTCCCCGCCGCGTGGGCCCGGAGCTCGTCCCGCCATCACGCCGCACGGAAGAGAATCACCTCCTCCTCGGCAGCCCCCCGGTAAGCACGCAGGGGATGAAAAACGCTGCGGTACTCCGATGCCTGTGGCTTGCTCGCCTGCCTTTGCCCAGGCCAAAGTGAGTTAGCTTTCCTCTTTCTTTCAGGAAAATTAAGCGAACTACAGAAAAGGAGTAAAAAGATGTTAAAAATATGGGCTAACAAGCACTATATCCCAGCCTAGCTGGAGAGTTAAAAAGGAAATCAGTTCTGGGCGTGAAGATGAGCGTTTTCTGGATGCTGCAGTGATGATACTGTTGAATTTACTGCTAATGTCATCGCTTGCCTGACACCCCCACGGACACATGACGGCCGGTGAGCCTTGCGCGTCCCCCGCCGGGAGGGCACCTCGTGACGATCTGCTGTGGTGACATGAAATTCTCTGCCCTCCTCGAGGTGGCAAAGCACCGCCGGAGGTCTGACCGCCCGCTCGAAGCAGCACTGCGTGGGTGTGCATCCCCAGCACCCCACAGCAGAGCCTCCCCGCCTCGGCGCAGCACCAGCGACGGCTGAGCACCTCCTGACGCGGGTCTGTTGGAGCCGGATTCGGTGCCGTCCACTCGACCCCTCCAGCGCTGCCGCGGGATCGCAGCCTCTGCCTTTTGGATCCGTCGTGGCACAGGAGCACTTGGCCAAGCAATAAACCCTGATGCTGCAATTATCAAAAGGCAATTGATTCTCTACTGATTGCTTTTACATCGGCCCACCCGCAGGGAGCACTAAGCCATTTGGTACCGTGCTGCTCCGGATGGGAACCGAGAACGCAGTCGGAGCAATTCACCCATTCCCCGCCCTGCGGGAAGGCGCGCGGTGGTGGTACGGGACCAGTTTAAACTCCCACGCCTCCGCTCCCAGAGCTTTCATTCCTCCCAGAGATGACGAACGTGGGTCGGGTAACAGGTATCTTTTTACAAGACAGGGCTTGGCAGGTGCAAGGGGAAATCCTGGAAAGCTGCGGTCCGCAACGTCCTGCTGTGCTCCGATGGGATCTGCCGAGCCTCCTACCTGGCCGCTGCTCTGATGGGATCCGCTGAGCCTCCTGCCCATCCAGCTGCTCTGATGGGATCTGCTGAGCCCTCCTGTCCATCCAGCTGCTCTGATGGGATCTGCTGAGCCCTCCTGTCCAGCTGCTCCGATGGGATCCGCTGAGCCTCCTGCCCATCCAGCTGCTCTGATGGGATCTGCTGAGCCTCCTGGCCCTCCAGCTGCTCCGATGGGATCTGCCGAGCCTCCTGCCCAGCCGCTGCTCCGATGGGATCCGCTGAGCCCTCCTGTCCAGCTGCTCCGATGGGATCTGCTGAGCCTCCTGTCCGGCTGCTGCCCCTGCTCGTGCCCGTCCCGGTCCCGCACCGCGTGTGCAGTGGGGGCAGCCGGGGAAGGTCTGTGCCGGGAGAGTAAACCACGAGAAAGCTTGTCAAACGCCATGGCTGCAGCTCTGTCAGGCAAAGGTCTCTCCCCGTTTGGCTGATTATGAAGATATTCCCTCCTCAGGAACACAGGACCTGCATTAATCGGAATGCTCCAAGATCAGTCATGTCCACTCTGCTCCCTCCCCCAGGCCAGTTCTTTTTTCTGTGGTATCATGATGATGTCACTTTTCTCGCCAGCACTGTTGAACTTATATTTAATAAAACCATACGAAGGCTCCTCAATAACCTTTACTCCTGTGCAGCAGCCCAGAAAGGTGGAAAAGGGATTGCAGCTGGGCAGCTGGGCACCAGTACAGTAACTTGCCGGAGAGGAATTACAAACACCCTCCCAGTGCGACAAACGGCTTTGCAGGTAAATTCAGGAGTGAACACACGGAGCAGCGCGAAGACCACGGCTTTATGCACGTGCCTGTTCTCCTCACGCAACGCCAGGCACCGGTACGGACAGCCAGGACCACCTTCCCGTCGCACTGTCCCTTTTTGGGCCAACGACACCCACAACTGACGGGACAGCAAGTTCAGACACAAACTCCCACGTGAAATGATTAATTCCTTCAGAGAGCCCGAAGGCTGTGGCCCCCCCGAGACCTCGAAGGATGTCCCTGAAGGGCGGCGCGGCGGGTGACGGACAGACGTCACGCTGGGGATGGGTCTAGCTTACACACTCACCAACGCTCTCGTGCTACAGGTATAAAAAATGGGCACAAAATGTAGCAGAAGTAAATTGACATACTGTATTTATTGCACAAATTTCCCCTAAAATTGGGAATGGTTATTATAATACAAGTGCACATCTTGGGAAATATATACAAAACCAGAAGAGAGAACAAGTATGTACATTTTACCCAGCATTGTACAAGTACCACCATCTAAATAATTTAGAGAAAGCAAAAAACTGTCATAAAACATCTATAATAACTAATAGGGAAAACATACGCAAGGTGTAAAATCCTTTCTTTTAAATATCTTTTGTTCTTAGCAGCCCAGAGTTTGCCAATTGCAACAAAACCGAATCTGCTAATTTGTGTGCCTAGTACACTTAGTTTTCAGCCAGAAAATTAAGACATGTTAATGGAGATTGGTAATAAAAGAAATCAAACATTAGTTTTCTATTCACATAAAACAAATTGCGATACACTTTTTAAAAGTCGATGCTATAGTCCTGTAAAAGATCCCTTTTTGTATTATTTCACAAATACCATACGTACCACATTGTTCACGTACCCCAAAAGTCAACTGACAGAAGAACTTCCCATCCCGCGTTCTGACCGCAGCGGCAGCGCTGCTCGAGAGGACGCTGCCGCGCCGCGCTCGGCCCCGCGGCTCGGGAGCCGCCTCGGCGGCCGCTTCGCCCGGCACTGACTGAACACGTCCTCACCGACAGCAGTAACGGGCTGGGTCGGGCAGGAGGCAGCGGAGAAGGATGCCACCAAACCGCCTCCTCGTGAGTTCACACCAACTCCCCGCGGCGCAAGGGCCTTTCTGCAGAGCCAAAGGTGTTTCAGAGCCACCCCCGCGACGCGCCTGGCACTGGGGACGCGGAGGAGAACACGGTGCTTTCCTGGAAGGACGCGCTACAAGCACGCTCCTGGGAGGTGCCCGGACTGCGGCGCAGCCCAGCTACCTGCACCCATGCCACGGATGAACCCACTCCGGGAAGCCCCCGGGGTTCCCCAGCAGGACCCCAACGCCGGCACCGAGCCCGGCAGCACCAACACCGCCAGCTTGCAACTGCAAATCTCTGTACAACGCTCAGAATCGCAGCTATTGGCTATACAAGGTATCATAGCAAAGAGATAAAAAGTCGTCTTTCATTAAAAAGGTGTTTAGACAAGCGGGCCCCTACGCTTTGCGCTCGTTCCAAAAGCCAGATGGAATGTCGCTGCGTGGTGGAGAAAGGACATTTGAAGAACAGAGGAGAAACATCTCCTTAGATCCCGTATCAAACACGAGGTTCTCCCCTGCAGCAGTCAGCGTTGGATTTTATATAGAAGAGAGCTGCAAGCGACACTGCCTACCAGCATTTGGTTTACTCACGCCAACCCAGTCCTGCATGGCAAGGGCTGGGGGTTTGCCCTGGGGATCCCCCCCGGGACAGAGCCTTGATTACAGATTTTATGTATTACAGAGAAAACCCTCGGGGTGAAATCCTGGCCCCAGCGCAGGAAGGGAGGAGAGGTTTGTCACCGACAGCGGCGGGGCAGGGCGCTCTCCTGGTGTTTTCAAGTTTCTCAAACGGTTAAAGTAGATTTGTATTTAAAATAACTCTGCAAACAACAAGAGCAGGGCCGCTGCGCTACTGTACAGATGATTATGGAACCGCTTATCGAGTTGAGCGACCCAGTGAACACACATCTCCTACTCCTGTGGATAATCCACGAAACTGCAATAGATTGAACAGAACTGATGCAAACAGAACCCAAAAATCAGCAACGTTAATTGGCTGCTAGGACAGATACGCAAAGAGAAGCCTGCAATGAAGTGTCCAGTTAAACTGAGGTAGTAGAGCCTTTGAAAACATAATCCACCTACTGCTATTTACATTACTTACACCAGAGCAGGCCCACCAGCTATTCCTACAACTCTTGTATGTACAACGACAAAACAGCGATGGCTGAGTAAAGGAGAAATGCTGAGAATAAAATAAACAACATTTCCTGCTGGTAGTTACACAAGTGAGTAGAAAAGGGGTTAGAGAGTCATCTGCATCAAGGGTGTATTTGTCAAAAAATAATTCTGATATTACTATCCTATGGTGTAATCAACGTTCATTTTTTGTAGAATGGTTTTAAAAAATATATCAGTTAGTTACCTGAGCAGTTAAGGGTAGCTAAGTCGGTTCGATTTTTCCCCAACGCTTTGGTACGGTTCTTTCTAGTTGACTGTTTCAACAGCTGACTGCCTGCTGTAAAAAGAACACGATGTCGCAAGAAGATTGCGGCCCATAAAAAAGTTAGAGGTAATAGTCAGGTCATCCTGGGGACCCCGGGGGGAAACTGCAGCCAACGTTCTCATTGGAATTTTTTTCCTTAACATTTTGATTACGTTGTGGAAGAAAAGCATCACTTAGTACAAAGCAACATTTAAACGTTATAAACACGTAATACTGCGTACAACATCCAGCCGAGGAAGAGGGTCTCCACCGCGCGTCTGTCTGCTGGCCTCTTCCCCCCTCCTCCTGCGCCCCCGCCCTCCCCTCTCCCCGGGAGAAAGACCATAAATAAACTTTTGGAGCTGAGTGTCATTAATAAGCTTTTTACAAAACAAACCAACCCCCCCCCCCCCCCCC
>Ga0065711_1039571_pt1 | contig 17705 bp, 7 predicted proteins | sample Hoacrofraction12_FD_59098 | JGI IMG/M metagenome (GOLD analysis project Ga0065711, IMG submission 59098) | Hoatzin crop microbial communities from Cojedes, Venezuela - Epithelial fraction 12 v2 (version 2) | ecosystem: Host-associated > Birds > Digestive system > Esophagus > Crop | place...
CTTCTGTTTTGGGTTGTTTTTGGGAGGGAGGGGCGGGGGGGGGAAGAAAAAAAGGGGCTCTGTATCTGTGTATATTACTGCATACACAGTGATTTACAGAAACAATAGATTTAGGTATCCTTCACCTATTTATGGAGCAGGAAAGAAAATGAGTTATATACGTTTGAGATTTTTTTTGCCAGACTCATAATTCATTGTAGCTATATCTTGGGATCTCATAAACACATAGATCATGCTGGAGTGATCTTACAGAGATTTCAGCCTAATTTTGAACCAAGTTTTATAGTTCCCTTTCCAGTGTACGTCTTGGAGTATAAGATAATATATTTCTACACTACAAACTGTGGCTGCTTCCACCTTGTTAGTAGCAAGAAACACCCCAACAAACCTTTAAAATTTTTTTATGCTTTTGCGTTGGAGCTGAATATGCCCTAAAATTAAAATTGGTCAATTGCAGCCTAAGCATCAATGAGTTCTTAAAAAAATAGTGATGTCCTTACAAATATGAACAGTACAGAAACATTCAGAAGCACACACATTTTCAGTGTCTTTTTGGACTAGAACCAGGAGCACTTCTAATAAGCCATGAATGATGTAGGGGCCACAGTGCAACGTTTGATGGACAAGATTCAAAGATTAATAACTAGAAGTAATGGAAAAGAAGGAAACTCTTAAAGGATGCCAAAAGTTGCACATTTGGCTAAGAAATTAATCTTTTCTGAACTGGATAAAATGTTCCTTGAAAACTTTCATCTAGGTAACAAAGTAATAGAGGTGTTTTCCATTCTGAGATACCAGTCTTAACTCCTCGTAAATGTAAGAGTGGCAGAAAAACAGTTCTTCACTCATTTCCACTCTTTATTTGAGCAGGTGTGGGAAGGAACAGTTTAGAGACGCAGACACTGACAAAGGGCTGTGTTATGATTAAGCCCCTAGTAACTTTTTGCCAGTGATTTGGACATTATCAACCTTTATTTCTAGAAATGTCTTTTACATTCACTCTTTAAAAAATGAAATCAGAATGTTATTTTAGTATTTCCTATTTCAAACAATATTCAGCATATTGACATGAATATTTCCTAGTTCATTTAAAGAAATCTTCAGCAGGAAAAAGAAAATGTTAGACCTATTTATATACATTAGAGATGATTTAACTGAGCAGTTTATCTTTGAAATATCCTCGTTGACACTTTGGGACAGGACGGTGAATTACCAAAAATCTCCAGTCTAGCTAATGCTAAATTATAGTTCTGAGATAGTTTAGGTTAATGGGGATAGGGGTGGACCTTGAACATAAAACACGGACACGTGAAGAAGTCAGAGTCACAAAAGGTAGGAACACACACTTTGCATATCTAAGAATTTCTATCTAAAAGATAGTCTAAGCCAGCTGCCCAGGTTTGCTTTACAGCAATGAGGGAACAGAAGGGCACTGCCGTAGGCTCTATCCAACATCTGTTAGACACAGAAATACCCCTGGAGATACCTGTCTCTCTCCACTGGGAAAGGGAACATGACCAACTATCCTTGCTTAGATAGCTTAGCTTTTTCATCCCAAGGGTGTTAAATACTCTTTCATCACACACTTGTGACTGGTCTTTTCATGGTGAAAGCTATTTTTATGTAGTATTATGCAAAGAACTGATTTGTAAAATATAACATGAGCTATTTTGAAAGTGTTTGCCCTGTTCAATTTCTCTGATACCTCGGATTTTTGTGGAGAGAAAAGGACAGATGAGGAGAGGGGTATTTTGTAATGGATAAAGAATTGTGTGAGATAAGTGATCTCCTGCAGAGAAGTACTGAAAAGTAACAGTGCAGTTGATAAAGACTTGATGTGCTTAAGGGTCTGTTTTTTACCCTGATGACTGATGCTTTCACTTGGCCAATGAATAAATTGGAAAAAATATTATCAAGGCATAGAGTAAGAATACCTGTTGATACACTGGACAAATCAAAAGTGTTATTATAAATGTTTTATTCTAGTGGTTTCTTGGAAAATTTGTCCTTTATGGAAATTATGGTGCTCCATTCTATACAAATCTAGATTAAAAATACATCATATACCAAAGTACCATTTAAGATGGGTGGTGGGTAATTTTGATTCTTTAGGAGGATTATGCTTGGAAACTGTGACCCTAATGGAGTATGGCACATGGTTATAGGTGTGGCTGGTAGGTTATTGATATAGAAATAGCAAGTAGTAATGCATATTTTATTTAAGTAACTCACCAAACTTTTTCCAAGGTGCTAGTTCTTTTGTTTCTATTTACCTAGGTTTACTTATTGTGCAAAGACCCTTGCTTTTTGCTGTTATTAACATGTAATATACAAACTGTCCTATTCATGTTTAAACTGGTGGTATGTTACTGGAGCAGATCCAAACTGTTCCAAAACATATGCAAATACGTGTGTTAGACCTGAATCAGAGGATTGTCCACAACTTTCTTGTGTCTTGGCCAGTTTTTTATCAGGACCCTAGTGGCAAAGTTGGTCTATCTTTTATCAAGTGTCATTGAACCATGTCATTTTCTGCCATTTGCTGGTGCCATGAACCAAAGAGAGAAATTCAGCTGTGAATTTGTGGTAGAGGAATGAATTGCTTTCAGAACAAGAACAAAACAAAATGTGTTTTCTTTGCTGCTTTGTGCCAGTGGGCAAAAATGAGTACTATTGCTACTGTGATTGTCTCTCTAGAATGCCAGGCAATTTATGAAGAGCAGATCACGGGGGAAGAAAACGAAGTGTATTACTGCATTACAAAGCTCATCGTAAGTTTTGTAATGTGTAAGACTTCTAATTGGCAACTAAGTCTTTGAAGTATGGTATTTGTTAGAGAAGTCTGATGTCTGATCAAAACTCTGAAGGTTTATTAACTTTGTTTGATAGGTAGCCATTTTGCTGGTGAGTGTACACCCCCATTAAACTCTGACATGCCCAGCAGCAAAGGACAATGTTGTTGAACATTCCTGGAGAATGCCACATAAGCAACTTGATGTATGAATGTTTTCATAAACGGCAAACTAAGAAATGTATAAATGATACCTTTGTGTTGACTTCCAGCCTGCCTTCAAAAATATGGTTTAAGAGTAGTGTGGTCTGTGTGCGAACATTAACAGACACTAAACCTTTGTAGGTAAATAGGGAATGATAGCTGCTTTCTCAACAGAGACTGGTGGTTCCATTCACAATGGTGGAAACTTAAGAAGGGTAGGAACACAGAGAATCACTGAGCCCAACAGGGCCGTCACCTGGATCGCTGTAGTACCTTGATCTAGAGTGATGAAGTGACATTACAGAGGCAACAGAAAGGATAGGGAGCTTGTCTTAATCTGGCTGTTGAAGTAGTGTAAGTACCAAGTGAAGTGTGTGCATTTCAGCTTCCTTGTGGTTGCTGTCAAACCTCAAGCACGTTTGAAGAGACCTTATAGGAGGCAGGAGAAAAAGGTTCTTGGAGGTTAGCATGGAGGTTTTCTGTGGTTCACCCATGTTGCTTCTTGCCCTCAGGTGTGGGGGGTGTCTAAGTAAGGCAGACAAAGAAATTACAGTTGATCAGAATTGAGGAATTTGACAGAAGTATGATTGTTTAGTTACAATATACTTACCTATACCTACTTGACACTGAGTAATAATCTCTTTGATATTAGTGAATCTGTGCACATTGTATGTATAAGGCAGCCCAGTTTCAGGTTCTGAACTACTAAATATGTTGGCATGGTCGTTTTCTGTCTGAATCAACCATCTTTCATTTTTTGTGGTCAAACTGACAAGGTAGTGGAAAATCCATTCTAGGTATTTACCTTTTTTACCTGATTTATAAGCACTCAGTAAATGATGGTGGGGCCCTGACTTTGAAGTATATGTTTTTTGCTAAACCTATTCCCAAAGAAATTTAAAATGTTACAGAAAAGAGGAGGCAGACAGAAAACTAGCCAGCTTGAGGGAAAAAAGTATCATTGGGTAGGAAAAATACGGGCATATATTGCTTGACTTGGCATTACATTACTTTTTAAATGATTATGGAGAACTGTCTGTTCAGTGTTGTCAGCCTTTTTTATTAACTATTAGTAAAGCATCAATTCGCGTTCTCCGTAGCTTAGCTAGGTTCAAAAAAAAAAGAACTCCTCAGAGACTTTGCAGCATTCTTTCCTCTAACATTTACACTAATTCCTGGAAAGTGCCCTTGTGAATTACTTTGTAATTATAGCTTAAAGGGGTTGAAATATCAAACTGAGGTTAATCTTCTGTTAATCTCTTAGCTGCATATAAGCACTAGGAATCTAAATGTTGTGGGTATGGGGTTTTGTTTTGGGGGTTTTTGTTTGTTTGTTTAAAGTTCTCCATTTTAGTACTTTATGAAGGAAATAACTAAAAACCTCTCAACCAGGTGACAAAAATTGCAAATGAACTTGAGGAGTCTTGAAAATGCCATTGCTAATTAATTAGATTTGCCATAAACCATCCTGATACTATTCTCTGCCCTAGTTAAAAGCACTAATGAAACATGAAGACTGACAATTTCCAAGATAATGTTTGAAATGCAATCACAAGGTCTTCGTTCTCTGAGCTGTTCATGTACAGAGTTCCCCTCTGCTGTCATGTCTGTTCAATCCTTTATTCACATAGCTTTGACCTTAAGATCCAACTAACTTCTTGTAATAGGTGTTTGCTATATGTCAGGGGTACCCGGGAGGAGTAGCTCTTTAAAGTTGCTTTAATATGTTACTGCACAGAGAGAATAGGGAGGACCAACTGTCAGTTGATGAGCTATTTCTTGTCCTAAATATTTGACTCAATTTGCTTCTGCTGCTTTTCCATATTCCTCCAGATAAGTCTCCAGAGCAGGGTGGCAAGTTAGCTTCCAACTTTCCTGATGTACCCATGGTTCCTCTGGATGATATGATGTATGCAGTTATTTTCCTGTGACTAGGGGTTTTCCCTTGCCAATGGTGCCATACAGAGGTGGGTTGTCACCGCTAGCACTATTCACCAGGATGCATCCTAGCCTTTTCCTGTGTCATCTGGGCCCTCAGGCAAGAGGACAACTGGGAGGTAGCTGTCATGTCCTGACAACAGAGAAGATCTGCTCTCTGTGAGAAAAAGCTTCAGAGGCAATCGTAGTGCAGTTGGATCTGCATCCGTGCGGTTTTGTGATGCACTGAATATATATTTTATGTAGATTGACATATCCTATTTATGCAGTTTAATGTCTCTGTGGCAGAAACCTATGCTTTTTTAGCTGCTGTAGCCAGGAGGTTGGATCCCAGCGGTGCATCTTGATGGTGAAGTTACTTAGACTTCTTGTCACCCTTGTAACAGAGATGCCACTTGCTGAAGCAGTCTAGGGTGATTATAATGAAATGTAAAATAGGAAAAAGGACACACGGTGAAGGTGTATCGTCTTTATACTTCAAAGGATGGCACAGCCTCTTCGGTTGTGGTAACAGTCACTGCAGTAAACTGCAGATTGTCCTAGGTAGATTTGATGCTTAAGTACGGCTTCACACCAAGTGTTCTGCATGAACCATAAGGTGGATAACCTTCGTGTTGCTTTATCTTACTCAATCAGCTGCCTTTACTGACACCTCCACCTCAGCCTTTTACTTCAGACGTCGGTGCTGCTCACCGACTGACAGTCTTCATACTCTAGGATTATACAGACTTCTACTTAATCGGGTGTTGGTTTATATCATGTCTGCAATTGAAAGTATTCTTTTGCAGTTAAAATGATTATCCCAGTTATGTGTGAGATTTGAGAAGCACACCCATAGAGCCGGTACTTTGTAGAGGATTAATTTCATCATAATACAGAGGACTTTCATGTATATGTCTGCGTTAAAACTAGTTTAAATTCCTTTTACAGTGAATGGAGAGAAATCAGCACTTAAAAATTGTTTGCTGTTTTAGATGAAAATTCTTGAGAATGTTCTATTTATTTTGTATCTGGTATTTAAAAAAAACCTAGTAGGAGTTGGGTAGTGAAGGACATAAATGTCTCTGATATATTTGATTATATGTGTCATTCCTCTCCCTAGCTGATCTCTGTTCTCTTACATTTTATGTTTATGAGAGCCAAGTCACACTGAAGAAAAACCTGACTTTGAATTCTCTAGTGTATGCTGGTATTCCGCAATTAAATTGTTAATTAAACATTGTATGTTACACATGTTTATTAACTGTGCTACCACAAGCTTTTCTGTAAATAGCAGTAGTTATCAAACTTGGTTTGCTTGATCTGCATATGTTTACATACTATATTTGTATTTCATTAAAAATACTTAATGTAACCAGTTTAAACTTCTCATTGGGTGTGAATAAATCACTAACATGGTTTTCCAGTCTTTAACTATGAGTCACACAAGTGCAGCTAGAGATAGAGAACTGTTCGATTAAGGAAAGTGAAGTGCTATGTCACTAATTTTTTTTTTCTCCACCATTATTTCAGCTGAAGTTTTCTTTCTGATATTATTTATACTTAAACCTGGAGTAATTAACTAAATCAATGTAATTGCTTATGGAATAAAGTACTACAAACATGAGTAAAGGTGGAAAAATATAGTTATTCTGGAACTGCAAGCTTCTCCACTTGATGTATTTAATGTCTTATCAAGATCTTGCCTTTCTTTTCAAACTTGTCCAAATATACCATGTTGCTGCTTAAACGTGAAAAGAAGTTCACCTGTTTGTCATACTTCTGTTTTTGAGAAGTTTAAATAGCTATCAAAAGAACAGATGTTCATGATGATGGTAGACTTCAGTTATTGAGGAAAAATGGTATGAGAGGTCACAGCAAGCCTGAATAGCATTGCAAAACCATACTGACATCTCTGCTTGTGTTTCAGAAGGTGGAGGAGGTACAGAATATAACTATTTTAGGTTATATTTTCACTCCATAGGGAGAACGCATGGAGAAGTTAAAGTGACCTTTTAGTGTGTTGGAAAAGTTTGTGAAGTGACAGTGCTCACAATGCCACAGAAAGGAATAGAGTAGCAGAGTAAAGTTAATAAACTCAGGAAAAATATCAGTCTTTTGAAAATGACAGATAGTGTCTCTTGGGAAAATCCTCTAAGTAATAAAGCTCTCTCTTCATACCTTGTGTAACTATGTTATGAGGAAATGGAATATGCTAAAAAACCAGTAGCCAGCTATCCTAGTACAAAAAAAGTGATTTGAAGCATATGGAGAAGTTGGGGGTTTTGTGGGTTTTGGTTGGGTTTGTTTTGTTTTTCTATTTTTTGTTTGGTTGCTTGTTTTTGCTTTTGGTTTTTTTTTTTTTCAATATTTCCACAGTGCTGCCTGTGGTCCTCATTTCTCAGTTATATTTTCAGTATATATTTTGTGCTCTTTTTTTAATTCCTGGTAGTTCACCTTTTCTTCCTCCATCATTTCTCAAATGTAGCCACTAATGTTTGAGAAGGTACTTCCATTACTTCTTATGTGCTCAAGGATATTTTTTCTGCATTAGGATTGTATTTGAGGGGCAGAAGAATGGCTAAAGACAACAACAAACAGGTAGTATAAGAAAACGGCTAACACAGCAAGGCAAAGTAACAAGTAAAAGACCTAATTGGCAAGGAAGATTAAAAGATTCTAATACAATCAAGGAAAATTGGAAGAAATATAGGAAAATCTCCATCACTCTTCAAACTGGATGAGTGAACTATACCATTAAAGCTTTTGTTTTGTCTTTCAGTGTAAAGATATATTGTATTTAGATTTCTAATGCATTAATTTTTAATACAGACTGAGAAAGAATAGGTTTAAGAGTCTTCCATTAACTTCAGTGTTTTTAATTGGCAAACTCTAGAGCATTTTTTTTCTCAAGGGCTTAAAAGAGGTGAGAGACACTTTTTAAATGATTAATTACTTTTGAGAAATGATGGAGGACAGGTTAGATCCTAGGGGACAGAAGAAGAACAAAGAGTATATACAAAATGTAGTTCAAGGGTGAGGAAAAAATAAGCACAATATGCAGTATTAGGGGAAGAAAAACACTCTAAATGAATTATGAATCAATTTATAGGACCTAGATTATAATTAAATATGAAGAAATCAACCAAGTGAATTTGACAATAAATTGCGTCAAACAAATCCATTTACTTTCTTCCTTTCAAAATCATCATCCAGTGGACAAAGGGACAACAGCCTGTGATATTTTACCCTGGTAAGATGAGGAAACAAACTAGTGATACATTGACCGGGTGAAACTGCTATGCAGTATATGTCCAACTGGCTGATTCCCTACCCCCCACCCCACTTTCTGTGGTTTTCTCTCAAATGAAAAGGGCATTTAGTAGCATCCGGCAAAAGCTTCCTTGGTGCAGCTCTGTCTAACGTTTTTATCTTTGGTTTTGGTGATATAGCAGAGAATATACTTAGAATGTCTTTGGATTTCACAGTGTTAGGAATATTTTAAATATTATGGGAAAATACCAGAATAAACTTTGAGAAATGATAAACTGGCTAATCACTGGTACTGCAGTGGAGGATCCCAGGGCTTGCAGCAGATGGCTAGCTACATGTCTAGAACAAGAAAAAGGTGAAATAAACTATTCTTCTTGTTGTAGGAGGGAAATCACAGATCTTAAACTGAAATGAAGTAGCAGGAGTTTTGCTTGCAACACATGGAGTTAAGTATTATTTTCTGACGTGGGTGAAACCCTCGACTAGAACAGTGTGTTAAGTTTTAAGCATCATACTTGAAGGACTGTGTAGTCAAAGTGAAGGATGTCCAGAAGAAAAGAAACCCAACAGGTTTGGAAAACATTGAAAACCTTGAATGAATTCAGTGCTGGTAAGTTTAAAAAAAGAAGAGTACTGTCTGTTTTGCAAGCTGCACAAATCCCTTATGAAAAGATGAGAGTTACTTCCCCACACGCCAATAGTACAAGAAGAAACTAGGAATAATTGGTAGATGTTAAAAAATGAGAAAACAATTTTTATATGGTGAGGTTAGTAAAAACGCTGGGATAGACTACTAGGAAAGTGTGTGGAACATCCTTCAGTTCATGATGGTCAGAGTCAATAAATGTGATATTGGTCAAAGATGATGTACGTGAGCTTCCTTTCCTGCTTGAGCACAGCCTTGTGGGTCTGGAGACCTCTTCTAGCCCTACCTGACTATATTTTGTCTTATTCAGAGCTCTACATGTACTTTTTCCCTTTCAGGATAAGCTTTGTTTAGATAAAAATACTGACAGAACTTTTGTAATGAGAACACTGTGTTCAGTAATTCAGAACACAGAATGACTTGTGTGGGATGACTACAGGTACATTGCCATTGCAGTCAGCATTTATGCTGGAAGATAACTTGTGTTACCAAATACTTGGTGGAGATTTGGTAAGAAGTTAATAACCAGCTATGTAACTTTACCTAAATATGAAAGACAGATAAATATCAATGGAAAAGACAATGCAAAAAATATTTATTAAATTTTGATCTGACCTTTTCTCTGCATGATTATTGCAAAGGGTTAGCGTGAAAACTTGGTCAAAAGTTTTAATCTATATTTTGCTATCTATTGCTGATACTGAGTATTTCCACCTGAATTTAGGGCAGATGAGTATAAAGAAGGAAATAGACCTTAATCTTATTAAAAAATATTGCTACTATGTTTTGCATAATTTGTTTTGGGTTTACCTTTCTGCTGTAGCAGTCTTCAATGAAAATGAAAACTTCAGGGATATATTAATCTATTGTGCTAGCCAGCTAGATATAAATCCTGAAATAATGGGCTATATGTGTTAATCTTTCTTCTTCCCCTTGATATTCTAATTGCTTTGGAGTGTGCTGACTTCAAACAAAAAAACAATACAGAAAAGAAAGCACCTTTGTGAAGATTCTAATGAAATTTATGAGAGCTACTAGTTTAGAAAAAAAGCTAGAGAAATACCAGAGAATTACACATAAGCAAATATTAAAATTTCAAACACATCTACAATTCCTCAAATAAATTGAAGAATTGCCTTTTTTGTTAAGATGGTGATTTTATACAGCAGATAATATTCTAGGCAACTATTGTAAATGTTAGGTATTTCTCTTACATGAAGAAACTCTGAGGTATTTTGCAGTTTTCATGCTAATGATACACCCTGTGACAGTTTGCATATTTGGATTTTATATTACTTTACCATCTGGGCTTGTAAATAATGTTTGTGTCTCTACAGGGATAAAGAATTCTCCCTTTCAAGGTGATTTCTTGTTAACCAGTATTTTTCAAAATGCTCTTTCGATATGAATTCAGTCAGTTCATACCACTTCACCCTGAGGCTGCCAAATCCTGCTGGCGATATCCACATTTTAGGGTCAGTTGTGAGGTATAAATCAATAAGAACTCAGTCCAGTTCATTTATCTTCTACGTTCCTTTTACTCATCAGCTTCAGGAAATTAAAAAGAAAAATATTCTCTCCTTTGCAATCTTCAGAAACAGTACCCTCTTCAAATTTTCCCAGGAGTCGAAGGTTTGGGCCATCACTCAATTGGCACTTCAATGATAACATATCTTTTGGGAACATGTTATTGCAAATTGGATTAGGACACTTTCCTCTTTAAAAATGTGTACCTAGTGAGCCAGAGTATATATTTCAGTTTCAGAAAAGTCTGAAACACCCATGTATTCAGTCCCATGGCTGCAACTTGCTCACCAGTAGATTGATGTAAGAGCTTAATAATGTAACTATAGTCCTGTGTAAAATAGCTAACGGAAGCCCTTTTTCAATTGTATTGTAGATGTTGTCTTCGGAAATGCCAAGTACTGTGTTATTATAGAAAGGGAGAGAACCCAAGGGAATGTAAAACTTGTATTGAATGTTGTGAGGGAGTGGATCCTACTCAGCAACTTTTCTTTGTGCTATGCAGCACTCACATCTCCTTGTGACCAAAAAGATTGTAAAAGTGTTGTCCAAAGTGCATAGAGCAGCAGGATTCTTAGCCTTGAACGATCCATTTGTAAGGAAGTTTTCTCTACGGAGTTGTTGCATTCATAGAATCGTAGAATCATAGAATTGTAAAATTATAGAATCATAGGTTGGAAAAGACCTCTAAGATCATTAAGTCCAATCATCCGCCTAACACCACCATGCCTACTAAACAATATCCTGACGTGCCACATCTACACATTTTTTAAACACCTCCAGGGATGGTGACTCAACCACCTCTCTGGACAGCCTGTTCCAATGTCTGACCACTCTTTCAGTAAAGAAATTTTTCCTAATATCTAATCTGAACCTCCCCTGATGCAATTTGATGTCAATTCCTCTCATCCTATGGTTAGCTACATGGGAAAAGAGACCAACACCTGCCTCACTACAACCTCCTTTCAGGTAGTTCTAGCGAGCAATAAGGTCTCCCCTCAGCCTTCTCTTCTCCAGACTAAACAGCCCCAGCTCCCTCAGTGGCTCCTCAGTAGATTTGTTCTCTAAACCCCTCACCAGCCTCATTGCCCTTCTCTGAACATTCTCCAGCACCTCAGTGTTCCGCTTGTAGTTGACACAAAACCAAGCACAGTACTCGAGGTGCGGCCTCACCAGTGCCGAGTACAGGGGCACGATCACCTCCATACTCCAGCTGGCCACACTATTCCTGGTACAAGCCAGGATGCCGTTGTCCTTCTTGGCCACCTGGGCACACTGCTGGCTCATGTTTAGCCAGCTGTCAACCAACACCCCAAGGTCCTTTTCCGCCGAGCAGATACTAATATTGTACTAATATCTTTGTAAATTGAGGATTGGGTGGTGGTGGTGTTGGTGTAGAGTTGTTTTTCAATATTTATTAGGTGCTTCTAATCACAAAAACTTCAGAAAAAGCAAATGGATTTTACCCTGGAGGGCTGCAAGATGCAGCCCCTTCTCAGTCTTTCTGTTAGTGGCAGAGTCATATTTTTACTATAGTTATGTAAGTGGAGCATTTGACTACTAGTCTCTGTTATCCCATTAGTAATTTTTATTTTTTAAAACTTGTCTCAGAGAAGTAGTTTAGGAAGATGAATTCTGGTCTCCCAGATCCAATTATAAGATCTCAGTACTTTAAATTTCCCTTCACTTGACTTCTGCTACTGTTGTCTGTACGTACTTTTCAGACTTCATTTCTGTTTAGCCTCATATTTACAGGACTGATAAATACTCAATGCTTTAAGACCTTCTTCATCTGTTACTGTTCTGCGTGTTTCCCTACAATGTTATCTTTATATTTTTAATTTTCTTTTATTTTTTGAATGATTCCAAGCTTTTGGTGTTACTTTTTGGTCTTGGTTCTAACCCTGAAAGCAGCTAGTGACTCAGCCAATGTATATGAGAGAATTAATTTTGATTCTGAAGTTGCAGAATAATCATTCTTTTGGGAGATGTATGCTTACAGGCTTTTTTCAGGAGGCTACTCTGGTTCCCAAGCATTTCCACAGTACTTTGTGACACAAGTTTTCTTTAGTCCCATTAACCCCTTGCATTGTAATGGGCATTATGTAGTAACTGAGGAGTTTACACAAATGTCAGTTCAAGGCACATCTCACCCCCCTTTCCAACTCTGCGTAAGAATTAGTGCTACTTGGAACCCATTTTCAGGGAAGTTGTCCAATAACTAAGCAATTGTAACCGGAGTTGCAAAGGTATCATCTGTGGTGAAACAGTCCCATTCAGAACCCTGCCACCAGGCATCTACTCAGCACCAATTCATCACGTAACAAACAGAGGTTTTTTGCGTAAAGTGAAATGCAGAGGGTTAAATTACTGAACAGATTTGTCATTAGATAGGTTGACCATTGGTTTAGACCACTAGCTGTGAAGCTTTCAAAAATATTGCATTCAGACCTTTGATGGAGGCACTTTGAACCTGTCTTTCAGTCTGATGTAAATTGTTGCAATCCGCCACAGAAGATGATCAGCAAAAAAATCCCCTACAAAATCTTTGCACAGAGGAAGATATCTACCATGTAAAAAACTGTTTGAAGAAGTTTTTCATTGCAGAGTAAGAGCTGTGTGCAAGAAGTTCTTAGCCAACCATATTTGTTTTGGCTGACACTGTGGCATATTAGTGTAAATGATTCATTGCATGCTGGCTTTTACAGAAACTCTATGAAAGTCTCATAGAAGTCTATTCAAACTCTCTGAGTTTTCATATTTGAGACTGTTTCTGTTAGCTATATTCAGAACTAGACTTCTTTTCTTGTTGTGCTGTTCCAGTTAGTGTTATTGCCTTCTGATTTGAAAACATAGCTTTGGTTAGTTTTCCTTCACACAGCAATATTCTATATTTGGTATTTATTTGCTCCAAGGGGACTCAGATTTGGTAAGTGGCAGCTTTATGTATGGAAGTGCTTTGCTTTAAATTGCTCTTTCTGGATTTATGCCGTGATAGATTGTTTTCCTTAAAATACCTTTTTAATGTGTTTAAGATGGCTGAACACTATGGGCCATGTAGTCTCTGCAGAGGATGACTGCCCTGCTTTTGTGTAAAGTGGACTGGAGAAAGAGGAAGAGAAGAAGAAACATTTGGTTAGCATGGTTGGCAGCTGTGGGCTGGTTTCTGGATGTGCATTGTGATTTGATGGTAATTGTGGTCTTGTGTGCCTGCACCCTGTCGATCTCCGAGAGCCTTTAGGCAGCACTGCAGACTTCTCTGAAGTTCAGATCAATTCTTCCTGCCATCATCTCCAAATGGCTTTCGTTTGTCCTTTGTTTTAGACTGTCCTCTGTTTTCCTGTGCTGGGTGTTACTGAGAAACCATGTGCAGACTGAAGTGCTGAGATCTTCGTGATGGGCTGTGTCATCAAAACTTCCAGTACTTCAGCCCATTCTCTTCTTATTCCTTCTTGTGCTTCTATATCCATGCAATCTCCATTCCTAGCAATTTCAACACTTCTATCAGAAATCTCTGTGCAGAGTGAGAAGTAGTTGTCCATTTCCATGTATTTGCCTGATGCACTGTGCAGTGGAAGCTTGGTAGGGACAGCTTAGCAAAAGTAGAAGGGAAATTTCTGGGACAGATTAGTGTTCTTTGAATTTCTTAATTCGACAGCCACATAAGGAGCCACAGTCATTTAGCTATTGGATGTACAAGGTCCTAAGAGACAGATTTCTTTGCTGTACTTTTGGCAGTGTTCTTCCATCACCAGAGAGCATGTGGAGAGTGATACATGCAACTAGCACCCTGTGCGAGCAGAGAACTGCCAAGAGCTGCTGCAGACACAGGAAGCAGCTGCCAGCAGCCTTCTTTTTCTCTCTGTGAAAGAGAGAAACCGTAAGGTACCAGGGAATAGACACCTTTGTCTTCTCAGCCTAAAATGCTTCAAATGCTGGAAGGCGGCAAGTCTAGCATTAGGATTTCCTCACTCCTGTTATTGCCTGAAGGCTCACTTACTAGGAAAGCAGGAAGCAAGCTCCATAAATAGAAAATGAGAAAGAAACCAGTAGCTGTCAACTCATCTGTGTTGCAGTGGTTAATGGGAATATAGATCTCAAGTGCTGCCTTCCTCTTGAAAAACACTATTGCTTTTGTGGGTCATGATCGCATACTCAGCCTCCTCCTCAGAAAGGCCAGAATGTGGAGAAGGCTAAAAACAGTAATAATAAAATGAATAAACTGATTTCAAAAAAGAACAGAACAGCAATGTGTTAACTGAACAGAGATACCAAAACAAGAGAAGGAAGACTGTGGATACAAGTCATAAAAGAGGAAAAATGTCAAATGTAATGGTGTAACCAGAAATTATAGGAAGACTGATATTACAAAAAAAGATAAAACCAAGTGTGTTTGATATAGGGATTAATCAATGGAAGCATTAGAGAGTATAATGCAAAGGCATTAGTGACAATGGGGAGTAACAGCCTAGAACAGCTATACCTATACAGCACAACACAGATGCTTCTCAGGCTTTGGAAGCATTATAGCCACATCAGCATATGCCTGGATTAATTAATGTAAGTGTGGTATGGTGCTGAGATGGCCGCAACACTTCCAGGCCTGAGGCAGCCTAACCAGCTGACGGCGTGTCTGCAGAGTGCTTTGAGTTTCATCTGGTGAGAGCAGAGCTTAAGGTTGCCTGACCCAATCTGAAACAAATATAAACAAGAAGACTTGGAAATTGCCTTTTTATAGAGTTTCTGGTGATAAGGAGGAAGAAAGTAGGGAACAGGAAGTAAAGGAAGGGGGAGGAATAGAAGAGTAAAGCTAGCTTGGGAGGCTGGGTCCCTGGAGTGAGAAGCAACCAAAGAACATGTTGCCTCCCACACATTAACCTCAACAACTCGCATCCTCCTGTCAATTCTTCCAATTTATGGTAATCTTTTGAACCTGCCTGCTTGTGAAGGGCTTTGTAGTAAATGTAAAAAACAGTGCAAAGGGATGGCAAATATTTAGCCTGGAATAGCTCACAGTGGCATTGCTCTTCCTTCTGTGTAATACAAACCACTGTTGCTGTTTTCAAGCTGAATATCACTCTCATGGCTGTTAGAAAGAACTATGAGAATACTGTGTGATATTTTTAAAATCCTTATAGTGTGGAGAGTTACTATGGCTCTCTTATCCTGTCTTTTAGAGAATAGAATCAAAACAAAGAAATATACAATTTGTTCAAGTTCAGAACAGAAGTCTGTCATAGAAAATATTTCATTCGAAACTTCCATGGTCTTACTCTGTTTTCTCCTCAGCAGACGTCCATCTGGGCAGTCTTCCTCCCACCAATTCCCCAACCTAGTAATGAAAAACCGCACACAGCTCCTGCTTTTGTGGGATATCCCACCTAGCACGGGGATTCTATGGCTTTCTCCTGCACTTGGATGATTGCTATGGAGGAGTGAAGTATGGTCCAAGGTAAATGTCACAGCAAATTGAAATTCATGTGGCAGAACCAACTAAGTTAGCAATATAGTTTTGGTGCTGAACTAAATATTAGAGTGAGTGAAACTGCTGCATACAGTTTGGACTGTCATGCATTTTAATATTTAATTCAGAGAGCCGCCTTTTTAAAATTTCTTCAGTTAATCTTGGGGACATAAAAGACAAAATCAAATGCTGGCCTGCTACAGAAATTTAGGTAATAGCTTGATTCCGTTTCTTTCAATTCTGTTGTAAAGAACTTGGATTCTAAGCTGCCATTAAAAAAGACTTTTTTCCCCTGAAGCCTCAATCTGGGTGAATGGATAAAAGCTGAGATATCTTTTATTTATTACTTTTTTATTTTTCACTTTTAATTCATAGTTAGTTTATTTTTCCAATGATAGCTATGTCCAGAAGTTTCCATAAATCACTCCAAGGAGTCCTTTTTAAAAATGAACAAAGAGTTCAATATTGTGTATGAAATATGTAGTATTATAGTTTTTGTAATTGAATGGCTGATTAAAAGTAAAAAGCATTTAATCTGTACATGTGGAGAAAATGAAGTGCATTTTTCATGAATAAAATGGAAAAATTCCATTTATTTCTAGATGAATATTTATTAGAAAATGTAAATTATTATACATGGGTACTTATGTACCTATGGCATTTGAAAGAATGGTGCTTTGGTTACAGGATCAAATGACAAAATTTGAGGCGTACTAAATGTACAGCTGTGATCTTTTGCTGTTTTTTAATCCATACCCTATATACTGAAAGAGGTGGGAATGCAGAGGATATTTTATGTGATTTTGTATCTGAAGATTGCATGTCAGTGTGTCTATGCAATGGGTAAAATATTTGTGGAAGCATGAGGAATTATGAAAAGAAAGAAGAAACATGTTTTAAGATCAATTCTGCAGTATTTATCCGAATTTATAAGAGCCTTTCATGAGATCAGATCAAAAGTTTTCAACTGAATCTATTCTTTTTCTGGTTCTGAATTTTGTGAGACAGAATAACAAAGAGTTACAGCACGAAAAAATAATATAGAAAACCTTTTCAGTGGGAACTCTACTATATTTTTTCCATCACAGTCCTTAGCATTAATCTGTCCCTGACTTTCAGTTCTGTCTTGTTGTTTCACTTTAGAGAATGGTGCCTTATCTACAAACTTTTTGTGGAAAACAACTATAGACAGCAATGTGTGTATGGGATGTTGCAAGATAGGGTTAGAAACATTTCAGTTATCTAGTCTTTTGCTGTGTGAAATATTTTTTTTTGTCTTAAGCTTTTATCATATTTACAAAGCAAAATTTTAGAAGGACAATAATTTGAATCAATGTCCTTCTCATGCTTTTGGTTCCTGATCCTTTTATTCTCAGTGTGGAAGGAACATAGCCAAAGGATCAACAATTTGACACATATAAAGTAACATAAAATAATGTCTTGAAAATTGCACCCTGAATGGAATCCTTGTAGCATTTTACATACACAGAGATGCCACCAATATTTAAATCTTTTTAATTGGATAAGCATGCAGTCTAGCTGCATTTGAAACATATGCTTGAGTAAAACATTGCTGATTATCCCAGCTTGAAATGTATGAAGAGGTGAACCCCCGTGTATCTGAAAATTCAAATTCGACTTTCCTTGTTCAGCCTTGAGAAACAACATTAAACACATTGGAGATGTAAAAAGTCTGCAGCAAAGCAAACGCAGGCAGAATTTGGCCCACAGAAAATTGGACAGAAAGTAAGGAAGCAAAATTTTTCAAGCAAGAACAGTGGTGAATACTAGACTTAAAGGCAGTTTATAATGTCCGTCCTTTTGCAACACACAGCAGGGAGTTATCAACTAGAGAGGGCAATTCACATCTTTTTGTTAATGAGGAA
>Ga0065711_1039572_pt1 | contig 17705 bp, 18 predicted proteins | sample Hoacrofraction12_FD_59098 | JGI IMG/M metagenome (GOLD analysis project Ga0065711, IMG submission 59098) | Hoatzin crop microbial communities from Cojedes, Venezuela - Epithelial fraction 12 v2 (version 2) | ecosystem: Host-associated > Birds > Digestive system > Esophagus > Crop | place...
CCCCCCCTTGCCCCCCCCCCCCAAAATAAAGGGAGCATCAGGCAAATAGACCTGGTGCTGCCTCTTACTGTTTCACTGCTATGCAAAACGTGATGGTGCGGTAGGAAAATGTTGGTCTAAAATAAAGCGGAGCAAACTGTTAGGGCAGGTGAGTGTGCAGGGCGGGAGGGCTGCCGGGGTGAAGCACCGCGCCGGGACCGGGGGCTGCCAGCCAGCGTCTGCGCTGACCTCCTGCCTTCGGGTCAGCTGCCCAGCCCCTGCCCGCTCCATAGGGCCTGTTCATAAGGCTGTTAAAAACCACGCCGCCTTTTTCTGTGGCGAATCCAGCCTGATGGCTGAGGAGAGGAACATCGTCTGCACGCACCTCCATTTCATCCCGAACTGTCCCCCTCTGACCTCAGCTCCCTGGTTTTGCTGGGCCTTCATCTAACTTCATCAAATATTCAACTCTCTTTTTTCCTTCTAAACACTTCATTTTTTATTTTAGTGGTCTGTGTGCCCATTCGTTTAAATAATAGTTATGCCACTTAAAAAAAAAAATTTCAATACCAGGTAGGGTCGAGCTGCTAACTTGTGAGTAATCTATGGAGTTAATGCTGAGGTTTTAAAAATCTCTCGTAAAGTATTTATGGCTATTTGACATCTGCATTGTTTGTAGAGTTCGCATACGACTTTCTGAGCAGGGGTTTCCTCTGAGGAATCTGCCTTGTTTCAGTTTTGTTTGTGTGTGTGTGCAAGTCCTGATATCACAACTTTTCTGGCTGGGTAACTCTCAGATGTGAAATTATTCTGCAAATGCCGATGTTTGAGTTAAAGACATTTTCTGTAAAAAGTGTGTAGTATTCCCCCCAAGCAGCGATGTGTCTGTGGTCAGCTCTTCTGGCAGCCCTGTTTGCTACAGGATCAGCAAAGTGAGCGTAAAAGAGGAAGAAAGGTGGGCAAAGCATATATGAGATTTTTTTTTTCATGCATCAGTAGGGATTATTTTGTATAGTAGCCTAGCTTTAAATTCACTACAGTTTATTTAAATAAAGTGGTATGCAAAGGAATGATGGGTATTTTAATGAGTAGCTCTGTCACAAAGATGTTTTTGAAATGGTGAGAAGAAATTAGAAACCTTTATTTGGAAATGAAATATAAATTACTGTAAGTGTGGTGAACTGTCATCGTGCAGGCTATTTCGGTCAGGTGGGTACCCCAGTAAGTCTCTAGTTCCAGGGAACCCAAAATTGAAAAATGTCATGAAACACGTCTGAAAAATGCATCTTCTCACAGATGTTATGAAGTATGACAGCATGCACGTGTCAGGCAGTGCCAGGACAATGCTTTCAGCTGCACAGTTAATATCTTTTCTGTCTTTGATGGAAAAAATGGTGCAGTTCACTTATGTTTTTAATCACTATTTCCCATTTTTCTGACGGTGCGCTGGAGCTGACCCAGCATTGCTTTCTGTACATTTTCATCTGGAAAATGTATTGCATGTCCACATCCTCTTCCATAGTCATGCTGATATTTTTAATGCGTGACTAAAGGACGGGTATTCACAGAGGAGTTTCCAGCAGAGGCCAGGGTTTTCTCCCACGTCCCGGAAAAAATCTGTGCCAAGTGCTGCAGTGTGGACACTGGTTGAGAGGACACTCCCTAGTTGCTCATTTTAGACGTAGACACTGTCTGTAATGGAAGGACCAGAAATGTGGCACATTTTTAGCAGAGCTGCGTGGGGTATGGGCAGCGCGGCAGGCCGGGGGACAAGCCATCCTCCTCGGACGGGCTTTCCAAAGTCCTGGGTGGTGATGGATGCCAACACCACATGTTTTCTTTCCTTGTATCTTAAAGACTGTCCCCTTGCCACCCGGAGCCAGCTCCCCAAGCCTGGGGTCCTGCATCCCGGTGCGACCCACGGCGGATTGGGCCGAGGTTCAGCACAGGGTCTCCAAAGATGGTGTAGTGTTTGAGGCAAGTTGAGTCACTTTGTTGTCAACTGGTAGGGCCAAAGATGGGGAGCACTTGGCGTTATTCTCTACCAGAGCCTTAACTACCCTTGAGGAGTCTCTGTCTTGGAGCTCTGATTTGGTGGGAGGGAAGTGACGCTGCTCACCTCCCGGGGACACAGTGAGAATAAATGTCGTGTCCCGAATGCCCTTGAGGTCAGGTGTGTAAACACATACCTAATGTCCAACTGCTGGCAGCACTAGGGCTGTTCTCTGAGTATCTGAGCGCAAATTGTTCTGCCACTCGTGAAATATTGGAGCCGCTCGCAAACACACACTTCCAGGCTCTCCCTGTGGGGAGCAAAATTTGGGTTCTTTGTCATCAGGTATTCATGTTCTTCAGTATCACAGATCCTGCCTACACTTTCCACTGAATGCTTCCCAAAAGCTTTAAAGTCATCGAGACCCATATGTTACCACATGCTACCTGTTTCTTTTATTTTTTCTTATGAATAGGACATATTTTCTGTGAATCAATGAAATGAGTATCTACTACAATATAAGAAATTTCCACAGCAGTTCCTGGAATACAGAGAAAGGAAACACACTTCTTGTAAATCTCTCCTTCTCCTGTAGATCCAAATTATAAATTAAATAAGAAAGCCTTAAATACACATTTAAAAATACAGCAATAGAAACATTAACTCTCTCCTCCTCCATCGTCATACTGCTTAAAGCTATTAATTAACACATGAAATACTACGACACAGCTTTCTCAAGAGACAAAACCCTTGCTGCTCTGGACTGTGCGTTGGGTGCTCTGTGGGTCAAGTTCACTACCAGGGCAGGTACCACAATTGCTCACCGTCTGAATTACCCCAGATACAGCCAATGGACTTTTCCCAGTGTCTGTCCATCTTTTTTATTTTTGCTCTGCTTAGGGAACGAGACCAAAAAAGGGAATTGGTGATTACTATTCTGCTTACTCCTTGAACGTGTCCGTTGCTGTGCAAGAAGGCAGTCCCGCTGAGTGTACGAGGCTTATCTGTACATGTGGAAGCAGCACGTGCGTACAGGCCAAGGCTTCTGGTAGGATTTCTGCGGGCTGGGGAGGGGAGATGTAGTGTGGTTGGTGATATTTGTAAAAGATGTAAAAAATGTTTCAGGAAAATCTTGGCATGAGTCCAGCTTGGTTCAGTCATAGAGGACCTGGTGTTGGCAGGGTTGTTGTCCACGCTGGTTGTGGTGTCTGAACTATCACACAAGGGCAATGATGTGTCAAGCTCTAATTTAAAGGTAGGGTGGACCCTTGTGAGAAAACTGCTCTGGTGCTGTTCAGCTGTGCAGCCCTCAGTGGGCATCGGCATTGCTCGTGTGTGCTGTGGCTGGTGACACATGGTCAATGCTGGGCCACCACCTCCTCTTCTCCTCTGCCTTGCCAGCAGCTAGGGCCTTTCAGCATGTGGTTAATGAGGAGCTGTGTTCTCCTTCTTTCCCCAGAGGAAGAAAGAAAAGCAGGACAGCAAATCATCTCTCTGCCAGGCTGCTGGACCAGAGGAAGGCTTCTACCTTTGCTAAGGAGAGGGGAGAGTCTATGTAATTTCAAGCTGCAAGGCTGTCCTCTGTGGGCTGCTGAGCACCTCTGAAGGAGAAGCCTGTGACGGACAGCGGAATGTGAGGGCTGACGGAGATCTTTTGTGAAGGCCTAGTGCCTCTCCTCTCCTTGGCAGACTCCGGACTGGGTTGGCTCTGGCCGCATGAAATGCCACAGCACCTTTTAAATGAGAACTTCCTTCCCCATCCTGCTGCCTCCTCCAGCACGTCCAGCCCCACGCAGGTGACCCCCGCTGCCCTCCTTGGAGCCCTGGGAACACATGCTCTGTAAAGCTACTAGTTTTCATGCCCCATGGACTTTCACTGCTCACGTCGTTGAGCTGCAAACCGTTCCCATGTGCTGCTCCACCGGGCTCACTCCAAGGCCAGGGGACATTTCCCTCCTGATGACTCCTGACCAGGGACAACCGCCCAAGCCTGCAGCTCTGCTGGCGGTAATCCAAGGCTCCCTCAGTCCTGAACTGTGGAAGAAATTCAGAATACGCTTTTTTCTAAGCCCAGGTTGAAGATGATCTTAACATAAGCAGTGGTTGGTCAGCAGGTACCCCAAGTGCAGAAGTTGCCCAGGTGGTTGTGGTAGGCGCGGAAGGAGCTGTAACCGCCACTAAGTTACTGCCGATGTATGGTTCAGACCTTTGGTGGGTTCCTGATCTGGGGCCTCCTCCCCGCAGTACCGTGGCACTGTCTATGATGGCATCGCACTGTGCTTCACTACGCTGGCTGCAGGCAAGCAAGTTTCAGATGGGAGCTTCTTTCCTCTGCTTCTGTCATGGAGTAAGACCTTTATTTCTCTTTTGTGCTTTGGAGCACTGACAGTTAGAGAAGGTCCTCATTACTGTGAGCAACAGGAGATACACTTCCTCCAATTTTGTATTTAAAGTTCTGTGTTTAGGCAAACCAAAGTCTTTTATAATAACTAGGGGAGCATGCATATGAGGCAAGTACTGTTCATGACTAAGATAACATTGTCTGTAACACTGGTGAAACCTTTTTGGTAAAACTGTTTTGGTTTGTTTTTCTTTTTTTGAGAGGAAAACCCAAGGGGCCATGACGAGCAATTTCTAAACTGAAAAAAAGTTTGAGAAAAATTTTTGAGCAAATTCCATTAAATCCATCTATCCATAAGCACAGGTCTCCTACATGCAAAAATCTCATGTTCAATCACCTAGTTGCATCATTTATATATTTTCTTTCCTCCTAGTATTTTGTGCACTTAGTGAAATATCCTGTACTACGTGGGTAGAGAGTAAGCTGCTGACTATTCGTTAACATGTAAGCAGGTTCTATGGAAGAAAGTATCTCCTGAGGTCATCCAGTTGCTCATAGTTTGATCTGGCAGGGCACTTGGAAACACCGATCACTTGTCATGTAGCAAAGTTTGGTAAATGTATGTTTGTGAACTTGCTCAGTTCTCACCTATTCTTTTAAAATTTTACACCTTTTGCTCCTGTCTTGAAACATCAAAACTGAAGAAAAACAGATGTTTAGCATATGTCATTCAACCAAGCATATCATAATAAGTGGGTTTTATCTCATGATATGAGAAGGGGAAGAGGACAAGCAGTAACATGCAACGAGCAGACCCCTGCGATTCGATGGCACTCTGTAACCGATCTGTTGCCTTGCAGGAATACACAAACCTCTTGGTAGGCTTTTCTTTTCGTGAGTCCGAGCTGATTCAGACAGGACATGTAAAATAGTGAATGGGCCAGCAGTAGTTTCAGCATCAGTAAGTCCAGATGAAAATCTAGTGGGATACTTGGAATTTTAGTGTGTCGCAACAAAGAAAGGCCAGTGAGTTGCATCTTGTCACCTCAGTTAGCCTTTCTCCCATGGTTCTGAGGCAATGGCATCAAGTAATAAAAAGGATATTGTTTTTCTGGATGAGCTGTGCTGTGTCTGTTCCCTCATCGATCCTAGAGCACCTTGTCCTGGTTAAAGGACCTTCTGTCTTTCCAAGTGATGCTGAGCCTTATCAGTCCGCCTCGAAGGCACTGTTTGTTGCCCCCAGGTACTCGGACTTCTTCTTGTGCTTCATCCACATCTTCCTCAGGAGGCTGGGTGTCCCGCAGAGGTTGCCTCCCGTCAGTGGTAGGGAAGCTTCTGCTCCCGGTGGCAGGCTCAGGTCATACTCTGCCGTCTTCCTCCAGCGCTGTCTGTGGCTAGCGAGCAAAGCACAGACACGTAAAGCATTTGTCTCCGTGGCCCTGCGTCCCTGCTCACGACAACCGGCCACTGAAAACCAAGGGCTGCCCATTTGCAAAGGTGTGTTTGTGCCTGGGACTGGAGAGTCCAGGGTGAGCAGGAGCTGTGCCGGGGCTGTGGGCTGGGGTGCTGTGGCTGCCCCGGCTCCCCTTGGAGCCCCTCATCCACTTGCTGTCAGGGTGAATGCTCACGCGAGGGGATGGATGACAAGTGGGACTGTTATTAAGGGCATCTTCTGCAGCATTTACCACCTGAGAAGAAACTGGTGGGTGGCTCAGGGACAGAGACAAGCCCTTCCACCAAAGCCCTGGGGATTGTGCGGCAGCGCCCAGGCCAGGTGGGCTCCACCTGGCCGAGGGGGCTATGCTGACTTACACCGGCTTGATGGGACTTATGTCTTGAGTACGGAGTGCGAGGGCACTGTGACAGTGGGCTTGTTACTGTCCCTTGGGTGGCAATGGCGGCATCGCAAATATCACCCGTATCTGTGTCTGGGCTAACTGCCTGCTGAGGAGTGCATTTGTACTATGGTCAAGCTGTTCCTTAATTACACTTAAAGACAATAAAGCTTTGTTTAAAAAAAACACATAATTACATTTTTCTAAGCTGCCCTAGGGCAAATATAGACTTTTTAGGGGGAAAATGCTTCAATTTTGAGTTTAGATGCTTTTTTCCTAGTGATAAAACAGAGCTGTAACTGGTACCGGGGCATCTGTACAAACAGCCCTGACTGATGATACCGTCAGCATGTCCTGTAGCCGCGCTCTCTCTGCCTCTGGGAAGCGGCGGCACGGCTGTACTGTAAGTCACCGAGGTTTTACAGCTGTGATTTAGAGGAGATCTGTGGCCAAGCACTTTGCATTTCTGGTGAGCGGGTGACCCGTGGCAGAGGTGCCCCGTCCCCGTCCCCTCCCCTGCCTGGTGTGCAGCCCCCAGGCTCGGCTGGAGGGCTGGGAAGGGACTTACTCATCCGTAGGACTGCCGTCACCCGTGGGCGAGTCGGTGCCGGCCGCTGCCGCTTTCACTGTGATGTGGGCAACCGGCGACGGTGGGAACTGAGGGAGGAAAAAGCACTCCATTAGGAAATGCCGCTGACAGGTGAGGACCTGAGGTTTGTCTGAGGAGAGAAGCTGTTTTAGGAAAATGAATCGATACTGTAAATCTCTTAACAAGAGAAAGCAGGTTAAGGACTTGATTGCCCAGCTCTGACCCACACAAATGCTGTCTGCTCGCGTGAATGGTCTCACTGAGCTCAGCACAGGGCTCGTGTGAGCACGAATTACACCTCCCATTGAAGGAGGGAGGCTTGCAGACCTTTTTATTCCCTAGTTTTTATGTCCAGCTTCCCAAGGAGGCGAGGCTGTGTGCAGGCTGAGCAGCCTGCCTGCTGCCCCTCTCCACAGGCCACCTCTGCCGCTGGCCGGGAAGCAGCCGTCCCGGCCGTCCCCACATCTTGAGCCTTTGGAAATGTTTCCCCATTTTGCTGGGTGCTCAAGGGGCCCTGGTTCATGCCCCAGGTCTGCCACGGCCCCACAAGCACCTGATCATCGACTTCCTCCTTGATTTATTTGATCATAAAAAGCCCGCCGGAACTGAGTCACGTTTTCCCATCAAGAGGCCGCTGAGACTGGCATATCCTTCAGGATGGTAAGGTAAAGTGCAGGTTGCCGAGAAATAGAAAAAAATGTCAAAAATTGTGATGTGCTCTCATCATTTCAGGTAATAAATGCACTTACTGATTTTACTGGCAATAGTGAAAAATTCCTTTATGTTATTGTCACTACTATAACTGGTCTTAAGCTGTCCGCTGGGATTAGTCTGAGGCTGGATATGTTTAGGTGTGCTCTGCGAGTATTTCAAGACTTAAAGATGTTTGAAATCCCTTTTGCAAGCATACTTTGAATTTTAACCAGGTTAATTATTGGTAGATGCAATTAATTACACTGGATACCATTGATTTTAACCATCCTGCAATATTGTACTGTCATTTTTCTTGAGTGTAGCCCAGATACCAGCTAGCGAGTATATTGCAGCCATCCAAAAGAGAATTTGAAGCCATAAAGTTTTTATAGTATGGTCTGGTGTTGGTCAGAAGCTTTTCAAAGAACTATTATCTGTTTGAAAATCTAGTTTTTATAAAATCCAGGGACTTAAAAAGCTAAGGATCCTCTGGCATAAATCATGTCTCAAAGCCTTAATGAAGGCCGTGAAATCTGCATGCACTGTGACAGACTGACATGCTGTTAATGTGGGAGACGTTGACAGATATGAGGTTTTAAGATACATCAAAGAGTGGTAATTGGTCTTGCTGAATTTACTTACCAAAGATTTTCCATCCAGCAGATGGTTACAGGACTTGGATGACTCTCGTTCAGTAATTCCCCCTGCAAAGCATAAGAAACATGGCATTATTGGTAATTATCCCATTGGCACAGCTCACACTAAAAGTCTCCTTCCACGCAGCTAAACCCAGATATGAACAGAGCCCAGATTCAGGTTATGGTCCCACTAGATTTGATTACAGCCAAAAGTGCAGAAGCTTCTTTATTATGATCATCTACTGTCTTGTCAAAAGAAGTGCTTAAGTCATTCTGGAAAGTCACTCAGCTGCTTGCTCCTAGACTTTTCAAATGAGATGATGAGCTGCCCTTAGCTGGCCAAGTTAAGTGGGAGCCATCCCCCTCCCCTTTATATACATATACTCATGTATATGTGTGTAAAAAGAGCGGTCCTGTCTGCTGCTCCTCAGCAGAGGTTGGGTAACGCAGTTTTTGTGCGCTTTGAAGCCCCCACTGCCAGGTTTATCCTGCACAGGAAATCACTCTCATTTCTGTATTGTCCGAGGGAGTTGTTCTTACCCGGGCAGAGATTTGTGCTACATCCACCCTGCCACAGGGAGGGAATTTAACCTTTCTGTCTGCCCATGGCTGAGCGGCACCTCTCTCTGCTGTCCTCAAACCTGGAGGTTACCCTTCCATTACAAGCGAGCACTCAGCCCATAGCTTATCCACTCATGGACGGATGCTTACTGACGTTCCTGCTAGCTCTGCTGAGGCAATAAATACAGAAGGGATTCCAGAGTTTTTCTCATGGAGCCAAATCATTGTGGGAAGGTGGATCTCATTTTTCCTTCTTTCTTTCTGTTCCTGGCCATTTTCAGTTGTCTGCTGTTTTTCAAAAGGGTATTCAGGTAAGTGAAGAGCAAGGATCTACAGAAGTACCAGGATTCACCAAGGCAGAGGATACACTATGATTCACAACTGCTGTGACCAACGGAACACAAATAATGACAGCAAACATCAGAAATAGCCAAGGTGCTGCTTATAGTGCTGTCTCTAGCATGAGTTCACAGTCAGAAATGTCTTGTCCTTCTGGGGGCAATATCTGACCGTGATAAATACCTTACACCAGCCTCTCTCTTCCCACTCCACGGCCCCTCCCAGTAATTCTGTTAGGTACCTAACTGTATCCCTCATGTCAAAGTTTAATTCAATTACCTCCTCTCATCTTGCATATTAGGTACTAACAGTATTCAGCAAGTGGCTCCAGGCATCAGTGCTTCAGCTAATATCCATATTTTATCTTTTTTTTAAATTTGTTTGATCTTGTGTTTTCTGATTCTCCCTTTCAGCCTGTCCCTCACCTTACTATATACAGAAAATGTCCTGGCAAACTTTTAGCAAAATATGTAAGCAAAAGTAAGTCCTGATGGTCTCAGGTTTGTAAGTGCTCCTCAGGACAGTGGTGGCTGGCTGTGGTGTGAATTCCACTTCCAGCAGGTGCTATGGATGCCCAAGCCTGCGAGGAAGGTTGCTTCATGCCTTTTATTCTGATTTGCCGCATGTTTCCAAGGTAAGTACTTGTAAAAATGTACAAAAACTTGGTACAAAACTGAGTACTTCTTTCCTGGAGAATAAGTGCATTTTTAAAAAAAAATATATCCGCCCTGTGAAGCAAAGCACAGCTTTGAGTGCAGTCAGAGGTTTCTTGTTCTGGCCTCCTACTACACTTACTCACCGCCCTGCATGTTGTAGTGGACTGTCCTTATGCATTGACTTTTGTATAGGGTTTCCAATGCTAGCAGTAAGTATGCTGACGCTCTCATCTAAGCTCTTGTTTACACGTTTTTCACTGCCTCTGGAAGTTGAACTGTTCATTCTGTTACTCAGATTTCAAGTTGTGCTTTACCAAGTCTGAAGTCTCCTAATATTCAACAGTACTTGTCTATGGAGCAAGCATGGAAAACACTACAGACACAACTATTTCCAGTAAGGAAGCTGAAGGATGTTTTTGAAGGGTGAAATTTATGTGGAGGTCACATTTATACTGAGATGAATGAAAACAGATGATGTATGTCCAGGGACAAATATATATACTTCACTTTATATCACATTATACTGGCTCTCCAATTGTTGAGAGACAGCTGGAGGAACCTCTTTGGACTTTCTCATGGCACTCTATTCTCTCTGTAGGTATTATTAGTGCAGTGCGTGCTGAATCTGGATACTGCAGCATATCATAGCAAAGAGCTATTTTTATTTTTGTAAAACTATTTGTAAATGCTTCTACTTTCCTTCCTTTAAAATGTTAAATCTGTAAAGTCAGACACTCAGAAGTTATGAAACACCAGAACTGGACCTAAGTTATTTCATCCCCCAAGGGCCTAGACATTAAGATTCAGTCTCTAATTTGTGACCAAAACCTATTTCTCCACAAACTTTCTGCTTCATTCCTATAGACAGTGTTCACTCAGAAGGCAGTTGTTCATCCTTAGCTTTTATTGTTCAGTACACAGCCCTACACCTACTTTCCCCACCAGTGAACCTTCTGAGGACAGAACTATTAATATTTTTACAGGCTTTTCTGTGTTGCTGATCACTGTGGTCATCATCTGCAGAAATGCTTTAAAAAACCAGCTTCATCACCTCCTGGAGGACAAGGAGTTATTCCCAGGAAACAGAGGTAGGGACTGAGTTTAAGCTCAGAAGCTCCTGGGGTCCAGTTTTCCAGAGTTTTGAGGAGGGCACAGCATTGTTCACAGTCACAGCACAGTTTTTAGCGCAGGAGGAACTGAGCGCTCCCAGGTGTTGCAGTCAGAGGTGTGAAGCTGGCACCCAGAAAAGGGGGGGCTACGTCAGCTGTGCGAGGTGCCCAGAGTCACCGAGGAGCCTGGCAGCAGCGAGGGACAGAACTTCAGGAGCTGCTGCGGGAGGTGCACTGCCACAGCCCCTGAGCACCTTCTGTGCTGGGAAGGACAGGGATGCGACGAGCGGCCTCGCCACACTGCACAAGCTGAGGCAGCCCTGGAGGAGCTCTCTTGTCTTGTCCAGATGCTCCTGGTGAATTTCTCCTCTCCTGCTCTCCTTGCTCCCTCTCCCTTGCTCCTCAGTCAGTTCCTTTTGTCTCTCTTTTGTTCTAATTCAGCCTTAATTTCTCCCTCTTTCCCATTCAGCATCCCAGTTTCTTTGGCCAGTCGCTTCCCTTTCTCCCCTTATGAGAACTGTTTCCCCCTTTTCTGCTCTTCTTTTCGGATTCCTGTATCCTTTCTCCTGTTCGCACCTCTCTGCCATCCTTTACCTCTTGCTGCCCCTAACAGCAGAGACCAGCAGTCCCTCCTCTCTCCCCACTGGCTCTCTGCCACCCGCTACCCTGCAGCCAGTCCCAGCCACTCCTCCTGCTCTTCCCCCATTCCAGCCCTGAAGCCCCAGCTCTTTGTTCAGCCACTTCTTGGCTCTAGTCTTGGTTTGAGATCTTTCCTGACAGTCTCAAGCTCAGTTTGTTGCTTCCCAGTTTCCCAGGCCCCGCTCTCGTCTGGTCTGCATCCAAACGGGATGGCTCATGAGCAGCGCAGTTGCAGACCGGTGGTGTGCAGAACACGCACCTTCACGGTAGCACCTGCTTTACAGATTCAGCATCTTCTAACAGCTAAATGTCCAATGTCCTTACCAAACATGGGCCATCTGGGACTTTCTCAAAGGCTTGTCTTGACTGCATCTAGATGTTTTTTCAAGAGAAAGCAAAAGATGCTTTTTTTGATTAAAAGGCTACCCCTTGCCAAACTGCACGGCCCTGCTCCAGCTTCGAACTTCCAAACATAACACACCAGCGCTGAAGGAGCTGAATGACCAGTCTGTTTATGTTTACTCATTTCCTTGGTTTTGTATTGGCAAACTCTATTTTTCCTTCACGGGCTCTCACAAATATGCTGGAAAAGTTTTGGTTGAAAACAACAAAGTCAGATCTGTGGCTGACATCCAGAATCTAAAATTTCATCCCAAATGATTATGTTCTGGCAAGTTCTAAGCAGGGATATTATATAATAAGATGACTCAGGCAAACTCAGTAATACGCAATCTATCATCTCTAAAATATTGTCAGCCTTTGGAAAGGGAATGTTTATGACTGAATAAAATGAGAGCTCTGCAAGGCCACCGTCATTATCTTATTAAATCCACTGGACATTTTAAGTACGGAAGTATCCTTCAGGTACACAACAAAGCCCCTGCTTCTCTGCAAACTGGAAGCCTCCATTATCCAAAAATGTTGTGAAGCCATGGAGGAATAAAGCCATTTCTGTGGACTCACCGTGCCGGGCAGCGCCCTTGGCTGTGCCCAAGCCCCGCACCTCGTCTGCGCTGTACAGGACCCGGAGGAGGTCACCCTGGTCGGGCTGCAGCTTCTCTGTCCCATGGGGCCGGCGACCCGGTACGGCTACCACCTACGGGGAAGAGCCAAAACCGCCCCGTTACACCCGGCCTTGGAGATCAGGAGGTCTGTCCAGGTCATGGGGGAGTAGCACGGCGCTTGCTCTTCCCACCGCTTTGCTGTCATCCGGAGGGGATTTTGCTGGGTGGGAGCTGTGGGATTTGGGGGGTTTGTTTTGTCTGGGTTCTGCCTCCATGCATGAGATGTATAAAAGTATGGGAAAATCAAGCGTGGTCTCTCTGGGACTCAGGTACCTAGTTGCACCTTTCTTTATTCTCCTCAGTACACTGAAATGTCGTCCTTTTCAATAGGTCTACTGGATAGGATATGCCTTTGAGACAGCCCAAATTTTATTTCTTATTGTGTCGTATGTTGGGTAAGCAGCTAAACATATGCAATGTGAATTACAAATGCTGTTTCTTGCACGGCCTCTCCTGTCTTTTGGACTTACATTTCATACCTGGTAAATGACTACAGAGGACACAAGGCAGTCAGTAATTGTTCTCCTAGAGATTAATTTTCACAAATATTAGCTCGCACAAACAAAACTCACTGAGAGCTGCACCTTTGAACAGTGGGCCTCCTGTGTCTTGAACAGAGTCCCGGAAAATGAGCATGAACAAAATCAAGTTCTTTCCCGCACTGACCACTACTAAGCCATGGCACTCACTGTGCAGCCACGGGCAACTGGGGAGGCCAGAGCTAATGTGAGCTTAAAAAAACAAGGACGGGCTCCAAGCAGGTGGATCCATCAGGACGGTTATCCAGGATGATCCAGAAACAATTTTCTCGGGAAGATTAAAGTCCCGACAGCAGGGAAAGAGTGTTTCGTACTTTGGATTTTCCATTCTTCCCTGAAGACTTGCTACTGCCATACAGAGGAGAAGTTAAACAGGGCAAAGATCCAAACCAGCAAGGAAACAAGATATGTGGCAACTATTCCAACTGTTTCCTATTAGACTTACTTCTGTCAATCTCATGTTGGAAGATCAGGAGAAAAGCAGTTACTTGCATCTAATTGATGACTGATCATTGCCATCTACGTGTTTTATACATAAATACAGTTATTTTGTCTCAAGACTGAGACCAGCAACTGACCAGCCCGCTATTGGCATAGAAAAAACCTTAGTTCCATCTATTGCTCTGCCTTCTAACATACACTCAAGATAAAAACAAGACCACATTCAAGCATGTCGCCTCACGCAGAATTGTCCATTTTCTTTAAATTAGTTTTAATTCAGTTTGCCATTACTCTGCAATATTCTGTGCATGTGAATTTTTACACAGACATAAACACACATGCAGATCAATGTCTTCCAAAACAGGAAAAAGAAAAACCCCAACCTGGCCACTTTTAACTCTTTTGACTCCATGTACCCTCAGCAGTCTGGAGAAGGCTACATGACTTGGACTCTACTAATCAGCAGGACAAGGAGAAGAAGCTGCCCAACAGCAGGCAAAAATACTGCTGGAAAGAGCTGGTGAGGTAACCAAAGCCTAATCCAAGACCTGAGAGGGGGTTTCTCTTAGGTCTGTGGATTTTGGCTCACAGCCTAACACAGTCCCTGCTCCGTAAGCTGCTTAAGGATGTGCCCAGTGTCAGGTTAAAGTCAAAGGGACTACTGGTGTCCTTGAAGACAAGCACGTGCCAAGGGAGGCTGCAGCTGAGGCCCAGCTCTACTGACCATGAATCCGGCGCTGCTGTACAGAGCCGAGCCTCAGCATCACTCCAGTAATTCAGAAATGAGGGTGGTGGGAGGCTTCAGCAGCTGGCACTGGCTCTCTCCCAGCTGCCCCTGGACCAGGTCCAAGACCTCCTCATCCCTCTGTAGCAGCTCTTCGCAGGCTGCAGGCTCCCGTGCCCACGCAACGGTGTGCAGCCCTCTGCGTCATTGCCCTGACCACCCGAACCCTGCAAGCCGCTTACCAGAGGCATCGTTACCCCCCATCACCACAGTGACGTCAGTGGAGACTCCTGTCTTCGTTATGAATACGACGAGGCTGTGGCTGGCAGGGGTCTCAGGACAGCCCTTGGAGTCTGCCTCACATGAACCGAGCTCTTCTAGCTATCGAAGAAGGCTACAAAGCTCGCCTTCCCCCCCAGCTATGGACATACGCGCAGTGCTTGGTCGCACTCAGTCTTTGGTGTGCGACAGAAAATGTCTGCAACCCTCTGCTACGGAGACACCTGAGGTCACTTCTTTCCCATGGTCATGGAAAGAGCATTTCTGGTAAGTAGGATGCTGGCTGCAGTCGCCTCTAATCCTGAAAGTTGCTTATTTGATCAGTGTAAAACCACCACAAAATTGAAACTGAACAATCTGCCTATGCACTGCAAAGGAAGAAATTTAGTTTGGGGAGGGGAAGCAGGATTTTAAACTCCATTAATATCGGGAATTATTTAGGCACATTGTCTGTGTTTTCAAGATTCCTTGTAACAAGTCTTATCCGTAATGCCAAAACTCCTCCAAGCAGAAGAATCTGTATAAATAAGTTGCAATGTCATTTTCCCTTACAGCTGGAGACAACAGCGCAATCTCTACAGCACATCTTCAGTTAACACCTTTGTTTGCAGCATTTGGCTGTGATACGCTTTTGGAGTTTCTTATAGAAACCTAGAATCGTTAAGATTGGAAAAGACCTCTAAAATCACCAACACCACCACGCCTGCTAAACCATATCCCAAAGTGCCACATCTACACGTTTTTTGAACACCTCCAGGGATGGTGACTCCACCACCTCCCTGGGCAGCCAGTTCCAATTCCTGACAATTCTTCTCTCCTAACTCCAGGTTTCACCGCGACTTTGACCACCTCACCCATTACTCTAATATGTAAAGACTTTTCTAGGTCAGGAAAATAGACCTGCTGTAGTGCAGTTTTGATCTAAACTGGAGCTGACATTTCTCTAGGGTACCTAGGGTAAGGCAGAAGGATCATCTGGCAGTCACTTTTCTTTTCTAGATGTACCTGGGAATTTAAATATGTGTGAATGGCAGAGTCAGCCAAACTATGCAGAATTCGTAAACTGCTCTCTAAATAACTACTGGTTTTAGAACCTGCAAGTCTCTTGACCATCTCAGTCTGTTTGCAGGAGGCTGACTCTGAATTCAGAGCTCAGCAAAGCCTCTTTTTTGTGGGTTTTACCGCCTGGCATACCCAGTGATGGAATTAGCTGTGTTAAGCACGGAGGACGCAGAAGTGTTGCAGAGCAGTGCAGAGGATCTTCCAGCAACCCAGCCAGCGCTCCTCAACCCAAAATCCCACCGCCAAACCAACAACCAACCAGACAAGGTGACAATTAAACATCTGGCTATGGATAAAACTCTGAAGCTTAGAGGCTGAACAATGAAATGCTGGTTAGCAGAGGAAATGCCAGATTTGCCGAGTTAAGCTCTTTTTGATGGTCTAACACTGATCTAATTTTTAATGCGGCAGCACTAGCAGACACTGAGGGATTTGCCATTTTTCTGCACAGTAGCCAGCTGCTGGTGTCCCGACTGGTTTTAGAGTTCTAACTGAAGGATCCTGGTGCTGGGAGAGCAAGGGAAGTGAAGGGAAGGATCTACCATCCCTGGAAATAACTCTTAATAGAGCAAAAAGGCTTATTTGTGTAACACTCAATTAAAAAAAAAAAAAAGAAGGTGTTTCTCCCATTCTCTCACCCTTCTACAGTGCTTTTGGCATGGGTTCTTGAATGTGAGGGAAGTTACCCCCCAAGGTCCGTCATTTGAATGTTAAATCACTTAATGCTACACTGCTTGAGTATTACTGCCACCAAAAAAAAAAAAAAGTCTGGCAGATGTCCACGTTGCTTGCTATTTTTGCCCTTGCCGAGGACTAAAGTTGTGCATCCACTGCAATCAACCAGAGCAGAAGATTTCATGTTAGCTGAGGCATTTCTGCAGCACTGGCTGCAGGTGCAGAGGTAAAAGTGAAAAAGAAATAATCATTCTGCTACTTTTGCGTGGGTCTAGAAATTGGCAATCACAACTTCCTCACAGGCACGTCTGTTCCAGTCCGCACTATTTGTGTGAATGCTTGCGCATGAGCTGTAAGCGGCCGCCTCATACCGAAGAAGGGGAATGCACAAGCCTCCGAGCTGACTGTGCCAGCTGCTTTGGTTTGAGAGCCTCGCTTGTTTTCTTAACTGGAGCTGCGGACCGTTCCTCAGGCTGGGTGCTCCCACCGCTAACATGATGCTGCCTGCATCATGACTAAGGGCCAATCAAAGGACATATTTTATTTGGGTCAGGAAAGCCCCAAAGGAAAACAAAAATTCTCTAAAATTACAGCAACAAACCAGGGACTTTCTTATCTTGTGTTCTGAGACCTTTATGAGTATAGTGCAGATGATCCAATCCAAATTAAATATTAGAGGCTCCCATTTAGCAGAAACAACAACAATCTATCTGCTGAGATTCAGAACATGATAACAAGACATACAGTTGCCCTAGATTTTGATAAGAGCTAACTGAAAATTTTCCAGCTGAATAGTTTTATGAGAAAATGCTGGTTAGACATCTGGGCATTTTGTTGGAAAAGTATCTGTTTTGTCAAAAAAAAAAATTGAGAAACTATCTGAGCATTCTGTTTTATTACGTCAGAATAGTTCACTTTTGGTTTGGATTTTTCTGCTATTTTTGTATTATAGGGAAAATAAAATATACCAATGGCATAACAAATAAAAAAAGGGTACCTCAGCATGGCTTATTTTGAGTAGCACTCCGGCACTCTGACTTTCATCCTCATTTGGGATGAACAGTCATTTTGAAACCTCAGCCTGAGTTACGGGACAAAAATAAGATTTTCACAATATGAGAAAATACACACGTACATAGTTTCTACCCAAACATGACAGGCGTGATATTGACCCTTCCTGGGGACCACTTCGGGCATCCTGGGAAGTACTGGGATCCTGTGATCTGCTTTAATAACCAAGAGAGGGGACGGGAGTGAACGCGGCGAGGTTTCTTCCAGTGCCCGGGTAAGTGTGGTAAGTGGGGTTGGCGGAACGGCACCGACGGTGCTGTGGGGAGATCAGGGAATCAGGAATAGGAAGAGGAGGCTATTTACAAACGAGGATGGGGCTGGGAAGTGTGACAGAGCAGGGAATCAGAAATAGGAAGAGGAGGCTATTTACAAATGAGGATGGGGCTGGGAAGTGTGACAGAGCAGGGAATCAGGAATAGGAAGAGGAGGCTATTTACAAATGAGGATGGGGCTGGGAAGTGTGACAGAGCAGGGAATC
>Ga0065711_1039573_pt1 | contig 17705 bp, 7 predicted proteins | sample Hoacrofraction12_FD_59098 | JGI IMG/M metagenome (GOLD analysis project Ga0065711, IMG submission 59098) | Hoatzin crop microbial communities from Cojedes, Venezuela - Epithelial fraction 12 v2 (version 2) | ecosystem: Host-associated > Birds > Digestive system > Esophagus > Crop | place...
AAACATGCAGCCAACTTCAGAAAAAAGCAGTTACTCAGAAGAACTTAGCTATAAGGAATATCCACTAAAAGAGAATCGGTTCTGTTTTAAACAAAACCAGGACATAAAATAATCTGGATAAATAATATTCTCGATCTACTAATAAAACATCCCAAAATCTGGAAATGTATGCATTGAAGCAAATTTTATTATTTGAATACCAAGCCCCATAGCGAAAAGAAGGCCAAGGGCTGTGTTGCATTTTTTGTTTGTCTCCATCGTCCCCACAACTGTTGTGAACAGTGACTTCCTCTAGTTCATGTCTGCAATCAGACAGTCACTTCGTGTTCTGGTCAATGTAGAGAATGTTCAATTATGATAGTATGTTTGGTATTTCTAGCTCTAAATACTGATTACATTTGAAAACTAAACTGGTAATAGGTAAGCATAACATTAAACAAGTAGTCCTTAAACAAATAGCTTTGAACTTACAGAAGAACCAAATAAATTCCACTTGTGCAGTTAACTTGGTAGCTGCCCTGGTTAAAACTAATTTCCATTATCAGCATTATCGATATGAAAATAATGCATGCTTTAGTTTAATAACATATGGTATGTCAGCAAGCTGGATAGAGGTCTTCTGTAGCTGCATCTTTCAGAAAACATATTAAAAGATTATCCTTTTTGCCTCTGCAGAAACTTCCCTTTCTGATCCTAGAATATATTACGATATGCTGTCAAAAGATTCCTGCAGGTACACTGCCAAAATTGATTATCCTAAAACAGCCAGAGGGAACACTATGACTGGTAAAAAAAGCAGATTTTTTTTTTTACATATTTATCGAAAAAATGTTTTGGAACAACTCAGACAAAGCCAGTGATAGAAGTCTACATGAGGAAGATAGGTCTGTGGACCTAGAGTAACTCTTTCCTTGTGCCTTCCACATTCTCTACAGGCAAAGAAGTAACTGAAATCCAGTTCTCAATGTTTTCAGCTGTCCTTTTAAAATTCTCAGGCGCTGCCTATGTAAAGAAGTGTCAATACCTCAAATATGACACAAACCATATATATTCAGCTACCACAGTGTGAACTTCTGGCTCAAAACAGGGCAGCCTGTTAACATGCCAAATATAGAGATAAGAATTTTAATCTTCTTCATGAAATCAGATCCCTAAATAATAAAAAAAAAAACCCCAAACAACTCCTTATTGTGGGTTTTAATGTTGCTTTCAAATAAAGATGTGGGTATGAACTATCATTTTGACTAATGTGCATGGATCAAATTCAAAAATATGTTCTCATTGCGTTACCAATACAAATATTTACAATTATAAACAAAACACCTATGCATTTTTACCAGGTCCCTTAAAAATGTTGTCTTAATAGATACATCTTTCCACATAGTCTTTTACAATAATATGTGTACAAAAAGCAACATAAAAATGGAGACATACAGCAGCAATACAGAACAGTGCTCAACTCATACCTCATTTTCTGTCTGCAATACTTACAGAGAGCTAAATTATGTAGAAATATTACAAAGAAACTTGGTGTCCATTCCTGGAATTGTATCCTTGAATTCAAACCTCTCTATGAAGTTTTTCATAAAAACTCTGTACGTAAAATGTATTGTACAAACTAGAGGATTTATTTTGCTGCTGAGAAGTCAGTGTTTTTCTCCACTTAACCACTGAAGATGTTACAAAAATGACATAAGGTCATTAGGTTTGTAAAGTAAGTATCAAAATGTTAACAAAAACCCTGGCATTCATAAATGAATAAAACAAATTTCAGCTGAATACCAGAGAAAGCTTTTAGAAGGCACAAGTAAATATCTTGTTCTTAGTTGTAAGAACTTTAGAATATCATGTAGCTCCACTTTTTAAATCTGAGATTTAATAAAATAACTTGAAGATGAAAAAAACACTCAAAAAAAGCACGCAGTAATTACAAATAACCTCATATCACATATGTTCTGCATCGGATCTTCAAAGGAAGTAATGAAAGACTATTTGGGGAATAGGTGTCATCTATATTTGGTGTCTAAGAATGACCATGGCACCTGTCTTGATCTGATAGTTTTGAAGTAACAGGGTGGCACTTGTCTAAATCTACAGCACATCATGTACTCTGAACAGTAACTCTGTTCATTGACCCTTACCATTACCTTTCCCAGACACGCATCTATTGCCATGTTAACAGTAAAACCAGTAAAAAAAAGTAAAATAACCTCTTATTGAACCTAAGCAAGTTTCTTTCTGGTTCACAAAGAACATTATACCAACACTAGTCAAAGCAAAGCTAAATTTTATCATGCTTTCACTTTTGAATTTTAACCTCTACAATAACAGAAATGTATAGGCATAAAAAAGGAATTAGCTTTATTTTTGAGGACTGGCACAGGCCTGTTGTGATTGCATGAACTCTGTGGTGGAATGAGTCTCAGGCCATTCCAGGTGAATAGCAGGGTTCAGTCAATCTTTTTTGCTTTGAAAGGATAACTCATTTAAGCGCATAGTTTGGCTAAACTTGGCTTTACTGTATATGATGTCAGAACATTAATTTAGAAAGTTCCTTCATGATATCAAAAGATGGCACTTACCCCCAACAAAATGAATGATGGCCCTTGTTAGCTTCATAATAATAAAAATAATAATTTAAAACAACACAGACAAGAGCATCATACTAGGAGAAAAAAAAAAGTAGTAAAACATTAATCGCAAACACCTCAGAGACTTGGTTAGAAGTAGTTTAACTTCTCATTTAAACTTCAGCTGACCTACCCAAAGCTCCTTAACACACTAAGAAGGGTTAAAACCATCTCTCCTGAGATCTTTCCTCTGAAGTAATTTAGACATAAAATGAAAAAACTTTATGGAATTCTATTACCCAAAGAAAGCAAAACATATAGGAAACATGTTCAAGTTATATGAAGAAGAAAAAAAGCATCCATAATATGTGTTTAGATATTACGGTGGTAGTTTCTGAAAAATAACACCAAAGAAGGAATTATCAATGTAAATATAGTAGATATACACAAGTCCTACTTAAGGCTGTTTAATATATATCGTCAACCCTCTCAGTCCACCTGTCATTTCTGAGAAGGGCACACTACTATACCAGGAATGAGAATGTTACTTAACATGAGTAAGATCACTTTTATTCCTTTGTTTTCTATTGTAAATAAGCTCACACATGACCAATACATATCTCTGTCCTTACAGAAGTTCTGTTGCAGGGTAATCCAAAATTATCCTGTTCTGCCAGAGAAACAAAAGTAAGACAGTGGCTAACCTTACATGTTCACTGTAAAACTAAATTCTACAGGATTCATAATACTTTTCTCCAGGGATGTTTTGCAAAGAACTTTTCTCTGCTGATACAAAAACTTTTGATGCTTTCTATCACCAGCTTTCTGATAGCTTTACCCATGATATGACTTTCTTACTGAGATGGAACCTAGCCAAGTAGAAATTGAAAAAAATAGTTTATTTACACACACAATTAAAAGACCTGTTCTTAGCCAGGGACATTTATTTTCCTTTTACCTGTCAGTGAGCGAATTCTGGAAATGTTTCTGTGCACAAAATGGTGGCAGGCTTTCATTTAGAGTTTATTGATTTGTGAAAACTTGTATAAACTTGTACCTTACAGAGGTGTGAAAAGTCTTTAACTGATGTAATAGATATAGCCTGACATTTTCTTCAGATTTTTGCTTGTAAAAGAAGTAGTGCTGACTGAAGAAATGTTCTGAGCAGATGTTTGTAACTCAAGCAACATTGGTATTACTACAGTTTAAAATACAGTACGTCTTTGAACCTTTTTAAGAAAGTATATTATTCAGGAGCCAGTATTTATAGACAATATTTGTGTCCAACTTACAATGAGGGCATTTATAGTACTGTATATTTCAGTATAGCTCTGTAAGTTCATAGTTCAGTAAGGCATGGATAAGCCGTCTGAACTGAATGAATTCTCTGTTTGCTTTCTAACAATTTCTTCCTAACAAGCTGAACAATCTGTGTGAGCGAATAACGAAAAAGATAAGACTTTAGAACTGCTACTTACCCTAAAACAAAGACAATTTTCAGAACCAATTTTCCTAGTTTTGTTTTTTGGTGGGGTTTTTTTATTATTTTTGTAGATGTTCATACAGATGTGCAAATAAACCATTTTAGTTCTTCAAGGCATCATCAGAAATAAACTTTGGGGATGACTGTAGCAGCTATTTCCATTTCCACTGTCTAAACAACAAGTGTAGTCCAGATGCCCCTGAGGCACAGATACTTTATTTTGCCAAAAATCTGCTGTGGAATAGGAGAGGAATTACAATCTAATGGGTATAGAAAAAGCACACTGATTCAGAGCCATGTTATTTTACAACCCTTCTTTTATGTTGCAAGGTGACTTTATCTCAGATTAAGGAAGATTTTAATGTGGATATTCCTAACTTTCAGCTTCTAAACTCTTTGAATTTACAAAGCTTATTTAGGTATCTACAAAGAGTAGATCACGTTTATGTATTTACCTAAATAAAGATGGTGTTTAGGAACATTAAAGTGAAATTAACAATAGCCACCATATTGAGCAGTGTAGGAATCAGTGAGAAATGCTGAGAAGAGACTGTTTGAAATCTGGTCTTTTTCCTTGTTTTGGGTTCCTACAGAGAGCCAAAATTAAACACCTCTGGATTCACAGCCTGGATCTAGATGCTGTGTTATGTGTAACATGTATTTGACAAACACAGTCAAACTTGTGAGGAGATACCTGCATAAGGATAAGCCTGAGACCTGCGCTGAGACTGCCTTAGAATGACATCCAGCTCTGACAGGATGACTGCGTTCTTAACTTAAAAAGTAGTAGCACGCGTAAGCTCAAATTCATTTCTATACAATCTGAGGAGCTTAACAGGAGCCTAGCCACCCCAGGCTTGCCCTGTGAATAAACAGCAGTAGTCAGTCACTTACAAAAGGCAATTCAGATCTTCCACAAGCTCATCTACACTGTAATGGGACGTCAAGAAACTAAAACCCATACTTGTTCTTTACATGCCTGAAGTTAGGTAGGATAAGTCCTCTAGGTGTCTAAAGACTTTCCTGACAAATGCTTTGGTGCAGATCTCATAAGTCATTTCCTCAGATTTAGGCAGTTTTTAAGTACACAAGCGGTCTTTTGCTTCTGCCATGCCCTAGTCCAGCACCCTCTAAAATTTCTGTTCCCTAATCTGATACAGTCTGGCAGAGCTAAGTAAAATCTGGAGGGAAAAAGATGCAGAGTAAGTCAGTCTCACAACTGATTACTGGGCATCAAAAACACTCCAAACACATAGAAATTCAAATGAAAGAGAAACCTCCCCATATTTCTTTATTACTTAGAAATGAGAGCAGTGGAAAAAAAGTTTTTGATCTGTATGTCTTCAGTTTGGAGGGGCATGGCTCCTGCTCCAGATAAACTCACTTCTGTAGGAACTTCCTTCTCAGTATTCACAACATAATAGAGAACCCAGATTTAATATTTAATATTTATAGAACTCTGTTAAAATAAGTAACACTGTTTTGCTCAGAAATATCAGGTACCTTTCCATTCTGTTCCACTTCTGGTAAAGTTATTATAGAGAAGTAGCAGGGATGTACTTCCAGCAGAGTATCACCTCATTCCAGGAATGTGGTGGGAGCCTGCAGGAGCAGAGCTGGTGGAGGGGAGCTGGAGGCCTCCCAGGGCAGCCTCCTGCCTCTGAGCCAGAGAAGGAGCTCTGGGAAGGCAGGAGATCATCCAGTGGACAGTGGGTGGTGTAGGCCCTGCATCAGAACCAAACAGGGCTGAGGCTGGAGTTTCCCACGGTCTCTTCCTCTGGACTCTGCTGAAGTAGTACGTACTGGAAAGAGAAATGACAGGCCAATAGTTATCATCTTCACTATTCTAAAGGGAGAAGCACACTTGTTTGCTCTTTTTTCAGCATACTTCTTACACAAACTAGGTGCAAGCAATGCATAGAGTATGATTTTTCAGATGTTACCATAGAGGCAGAAAAAAACCAAACAACAGATGTTATTTCAAATGCGTATGGTTGATATGAAATAGAAATAGGTTTGAACATATAAGACAAAAGTCTGCAGCTGGTTAAAGACTTGACATTAGTCATTTCTAATTTGATTTTAAGAGCATTAAGTTAACAGCTTCCTGCTTTAAGGTGGATTAAGTCCTATAAACAAATTGATAAGAGATGTGTTTATTTTCTTTAAAATAAAGTGATTGAAGTGACAGATAAAGTGAATTCCTTGATTCCTTTGAGGCTTGATACAGTCCATAATACAGTGGCATGAACAGTCCATAATAATAAATCCCAAGAAGTCCTTAATAATAAAATTTGATCTGTCACTACCCCAAAACATTGTGGGGGCAGCACAGGGCAACCACTTATGTATGTCCCTGCAACCTTGACTAGAGGCTGTACAGTTGAGGATATATCAGCACACGTTTCCAAGACAGTAGTAGAACTTGAAAGCCAAGAAAGTGAATTACAGCTTCATTAAGATTTTTTGAAACTGTGTATATGACATCTCCCAAACCTTCAGTACCTTGAAGCCGAATCCAAGGTCCACTGAACTCAATGTAGAAACTGAAATTTATTTTACAAGGCTTTGGATCAGAGTTCAGGCTATATCTATTCTTAAATGTTTGTTTTAATAAATACCTATCCATAGCTTCACAAATGGTACCAATCAGACCTCATGTGCTAGCAGAAGCTAAAAAAATGGATGAGAAATGAAATCTTGTCATTCTTCCATGTATGTAATTAAGTATCCAAATATACGATGAGAAAAGTGCAATTATCTGCAGAGCATTAAGCCAACAACTGCTTCGACTTCCCCCAAATCGATTTGCACATGCCTAATATCTCAATTCATAAAACTTCAAGCACACACCACAGAGAGGAAACTGGATTCTCTAATAAATATTACCTCTAAGCCAAAAGGATCAGCACATCTCAAATGAAACCAAATCTAGAAGCATTTATGATCATCAGTTTGAGATAAATTGTCTAGAAAAACACTGCATCTTTTTCAAACAGATCACTCATCACTAATGTATTTCCAGCCATAGAAAGATAGAATATGCAACTACGTAAATATCGTTATAATCATAGTTGTTACGAAACAAGAGTCAAATATTCACACAGATGGATAGGGTAATGCCTCTGCCTGCAATACACTGCAATATTATATGGCTGATACTACATTGACATCTAGCAATTCCCCCCCCTCAATGTTCTGTTACAGATTCACCTATAACTCTTGCTGTGTATAATTTGGGGTTACTGAGACATCACACTGTAGAGTATTTATTACTTTAACAAAACTTTTTCTTCCCAGGAAGTGATATAGCATATAAATAAGACCATCATTTCTCTTTACAGTAGGAAACATTATGTTCTCACATTTCTTCTGTATAGCTAGGCCATATTAAGAACTCAAATAACGGAAGAGACAAACAAATTAGTTTATACCATAACAGCCTACAAAGGCTCAAATCAGAAAAAAAAAACCAACAAAAACAAAATTGTGAATGATAGAATTGGGATGGAAGGCTGCAGAACAGATTTTACCTGACAAATCAGGCCTTGGTCCAAGCTCAGATCTGATGTGTAAATAAGTTTAAAGGCTAATAAAGTGATGTAAATTACATCTTCCCTCCCTCTTTCAGCCCATAAATTATGCCAGCCTACCCTCTCACAACCAAACAACTAGTATGGATATATTATCTACACCCTCTCCTTTTCGTTCCTTGCCTATCACATTTATTTTGAAACTCTGTAAATACAGTGAGAAAACATTGCATGGAAGCAAAATTACGCATAATTCTAGTCTAACTACACCCTTTCTCTTGAAACTCAGCTTAATTATTTTCTTTCTTTGAAACTGTTCTACAGTGTAAAACTTAAGTGTTAACAACTGTAAAGCTTAGATATATTTCACAGTTCCCAGTCAGTTTGCAAAGAGATGGTACATTGTAATTTCAGAGACAGGAAAGTATTTCATGGTCCATAAAAAACATTATAAAAAAAGCAAATAATGTTAAAATACTAAGAATTACCTCTAAGTAAAAGTTAAGCTAGTAATTCTTTCCTCCCCTCACCATAAACTCTTTCACTTTGTTACTCATCCAAAAAATATTAACACTAACTTTCAATGTAACATTCACAGCTCTACATTTTAGTATGTGCACAGAAACATTCCCTCTTATCATTTTCTTTCATGGGTGATTTATCAGATGTCTATACTACAAGCATTTTGCCAGTATAGACAAGTAGAACTTTATCCCACACCAGCAAAAACTTTTCTGAGAGCTTCATGTTATGACCCACCCTGTTTTCGCCACTTCTCAGTGAAACTCCCTGTGTTGACAAAATAGCTTTTCATCTGCATAGCTAAGTTAATTAGTGATTACAATTGTTCATAACCTGCAGCAAAATATACTTGAAGACTGCATTACAGGCAAGTTTCAGCTTTTCTTAGCATAGCTGTAAGATTTGCTTTGTGTTCCTGTGGCTCTTTAGAACTAGAAAAGAATGGTAGTCTCCCATGGTGTTTTCTTCTCTGAACATGTCAAAATCTTGCCACCAATCAATCTGGACCCAGTGCAACTATCAGCAGGTTAATAGATGACTGGTTCTTAGCTGCTGCTCAAACAGTAATTTGTAGCATGTATCAAAAGTTACACAGCTATCAGCATATAAAATATCAGTTATTCTTATCTTACAAAGCTCTAACTTTAGAGACCATTATCTGTCCCATGTAAACCCGGTGAAGGCAGGGAAGAATTAACAAAACTTCACCCCAATGACTTGTGATACTGCTTTCCTGTTAGCAAAGGCATAGCTCCAGCTCAGAGCTAATAGCTAATCTGAGTTTTGCAGCCTATATAGCCTTGAGACTTAAAGATTGCTGCTCTCCGGGGCTGTCTCCTCTGTCCCTAAAATATGCAAGTGCAGACCAAGTATTAGATAATAGAGGACTGGCCTCATAAATAAACCTGAAATAGCGACTATCCATTTCAAAGTGGCACAAATGGATTCTAGTCTTGCCCCCCCACACCTCATTAGATCACAACCAAAGTTCACAGGACAGTTTTCAACTCCTACAAGTACAGTTGGAATAGTTGGAATAACTGCCTTCGCTCTGGGGACAGTTCTAGAAGAGCAGAAAAAAGATTTTGTTCAGTAGTGAAACCAAAATATTACTTCACTTTGGACTGTTTATAATAGTCCAAATAACTGTTGTGAGTTTACAAGATAAAGCTATAGGGATTTTTTTTTTAATTAAATATTTTCTATTTTCCAGATTCCCCTAAACACATGATGTGGTGAAGCTGACTTAAGCTCACAAAATGTTTCAGAGTCACTGATTGTATTTTCTGCTCTCCCCCCACCCCCATCAATGCTTTGGCCAAAATACTTCTCTTCAGTTTATTTGCAATATTCTTTAACTCTGATGAGCTCAGCTATCAGATGATATACATGTGGAAAACATTTTGCCGTGATGTGAGCCTCTCACACAGGTTCAGAGACTTTTCTTTTAGGAATCTTAAAAGTGGTATGTTTAATACTTGAGTGTTTCTGTGACCTTCTACCTGAATCACTACATCAGGAGTTATCTTCCACTCTGTATAAATCATTTTTCTACTCAAGCCCCCTTTGATTTTATATTCCATTCTTTTAAGAAGTAATAGAGTGAACCTTGCCAACAAACTCTGTAAGATCACAATTTCTAAATTTCCAGTAAAATCTTTTCTTGCAAAATCTTTGAGTGATCATTTAAGTGACCTAACCACTCATTTGCGACAGGTTATTTGCAAAAGTACAGGGTATTCCAGCTAAAATTAGCCCTTGTGATTCCTCCCTTTTCTTGGCTGGTTTCAAACAACCTGGTCAATCTTGCTATGGTGTGCTCTTTACCCAACCAGTAAATCTATGACTCACTATAGTAATAATACTGATTTTTTTTTCTTTTTTTTAAAAGAGTAAAAAACTAATATTAAGCTGTTGTTCAATTATATTTAGTCTAGTTATTTTCTAAGACAAGATATGTACCCCAAAACCACATATTTCACTTGTAGAATGCAAGTGCATCATCTAAATAACAAAGAAAGTAACTCAATTTTTAAATGTTTGTGCCTTAAGATATGAAGTAATTCAACTAACACTTCCTTGGGTCCTTATTGATATGACAGCTAGCGCCTTTTTTACCTTTCTGTTTTCGGCTAGGACAGAGTCAATTTTCACAGGAAGCTGGGAGGGGCTAACCCAAACTAGCCAAATGGGATATTTGACACCATGTAACATCATACTTGGTATTTAAGTGGGGGAACTGACCAGAGGATGGTAATCACTGCTTAGGAGTAAGCTGGATATTGGCGGTGAGCAAAACTGCACTGTGTATTCCTCGCTTCGTATATTCTTTTTATCAGTATTATTGTTGTTATTTTGCTTTTCCTTTGCTGTTCTGTTACGCTGTCTTTATCGCAACACAAGAGGAAGAGAAGTCAGGAGGGAAGTTGAGCCCGGGAAGAGGAAAGGTGTTTCTGAGTTTTTTATTTCTTATTATCCTACTCTGATTTTGACTGGCAATAAATTAAATTAATTTCCCCAAGTCAAGTACGTTTTATCCGTGATGGTAATTGGTAAGTGATCTCCCTGTCCTTATCTCAGCCCACAGGCTTTTGACTGTCTTTTTCTCCCTCTATGTTGCTGATGAAGGGGGAGTGATGGAGTGGCTTGGTGGGCATATGACAACCAGCCAGGGTCAATCCACCACATTCACTCACTGCTTCTCTAATCTATGAATTTGATAATCCTTCCTACCTGGTCCTAATATCTCAGGATAAGGGAATAGTACAGCCTTCTTTTGGTCAGCACAGGCCACTACTTGAGGAAATCTTTGATTCTAGTATAAAACCCAACATATTAAGAAGCAAAAAATTAATAATTGAGTTACTACCACTTTCTGGGTATCAGCAACAACTACCAGGCTACAGAAAAAAAAATACTGAAAACTACATAAAACTGATTTTTTTATTATTATTATTTTTATTTGAATGATGCTGGCAATTCTGCTCAGTGATAAGTGCGGTGCAAGAGGTGGTTTAAAATATATGTTTATCAGATTGAGTCTTGCTGGCACCACAGAGAATTTCTAGGCATGTTAGCATCCTGATGTCAGTGGAGCTGAAGCAGACACTTTGGCACTCTGGGAATTAAACCGCTTTGCTAAAAATTTAATTTCTATATGCAGAGAATTTGCAGTTATCAGGACTGGGTGCTTCAGAAGCATAGCTCTGAATACAGAGTTCCTAAATTGAATAATGTCCTCTTCAGGCATGTAATGTTTCATCTACTTTAGCCCTGAGATGGCCTTTACCGAAAGGAACTTGAAGCTTCATGTGCTCAGAAAGCCCAAGTCCACTTACGCGCACTGACCAGTAGCAACCAGACACACACTGGTGCCACTCAGCTTTGTGTCTGCCATCAAAGTCTTCCTCAGAACAATCAAGATTGTCTCATTGTCCTGATATTGGCATGTATGCAAAACTCTTGTATTATCAGTGTAAGAAAATTTGAACGACTCCTTCATATCACAGAAAAAACATGTATGTTTTGTCTTGGTATGCTTGCTACTTCAGCCTGAACCCAGGTCATGGAAGAACCTTGAGACCAGTGGATTTTGCACAGAGATATTAATTTAAATATAGTTTAGGAATAGCATAAGTTATTCGTTTAACACTCACTATCAGTTTAACTCCAGGATTTGAGTCATAGTCTAGTTTTTCATAGTCTAAAACACAGAAAATCTTAACTAGAGCATAGCTGAGCTTTTCCTCTATGAAAATTCAGTAAAAGACTTTTAGCATTTCAAGGAGACAACCAACATAGGAAGTAAGATTTTTCCATAATAAATCACCCATCTTTTTGCTCTGTTATCTAGTGCTCTGATTCTAAAGTTGTCCCCATGCGTTAGAAGTTTGAGGGGGAAAAAAATAGTCCAAGCCCATTGAGCATGAATGAAAATTACCTATAATTCCTTATCACTGCAGGCAGTTTTCTTAGATCCTAAAACATGAGTACAATTAACTTGTGACTTTTTTTTTTTAAATAATTCTTTTCAGAGATATTCCAAAAGTATTGGAAAACAGGTAGAAAAATACATAAGGCAGACACAAGAACAGAGACAAAGTAATTTTAGTTATATTGAATTTTTATTTTCTTTAGTCTATAATCCCTTTCCTGAGATGAGATGATCCTACTTGGTTAACCATGTCTGAAGTATGTTAGCTGTTTCGCTATACAGAAGCATTATAGCATTAGAATAAGGATTAGCATATAACTGTTCAAAAAGCATGAAATCCTTTCCATAGTCGTAGTTTAGAAAAGCCTTGTATGCCCTGTTCTTGTTTGTGCTCTTTTGTGCATTTCCTAAAGTGGGATTTGGAATTCAAGAAGAAATAATATTAAGAAGCTTGCTTTTTTTTGCAGTTTTTCCTCAATAGAAACACCATTTTGAGCAACAAATAACAAAGCACTTCAGAAAGATGGAATAATTGATCTTCCAGAGAATGAACAAACAATTCAAAGTGAAGAAATGCCTGAGAAGAGAGGAAACAGAATATCTTGGTTCTTTTGACACCTTTGTCATTAGCTACACTCAACGTACTGCATTCCAAAACCAAGGGAATCTATTGCATTCACTAGGTTATCCAAAAGAGTTAAGAAGAAGACTTAAAAAACTGTGATATAACAACTGTAAGTCTGAATTTCTTTATTCTTCATCCTATAGTTCCCAGTCCTAACCTTAACTCAAGAACATAGTGGAATGGTGATGAATTTTCCTCCTATGGGAATAAATTAATGAAGCCTAGGGAGAAAAACTGACATGGGAAGGTGAAGTTGGTTTTGTGAGTTTTAATGCCATAGAAGGATACTGCAATCTGTATTACAGCACTTTAAGTCATTTACTAAACTTATAGAATATTTTTAGGCCATTATCTAAAACCCAGAAAGTAAGCTCTTTAGCAGTTTCATAGTTTGTTGATACTAGAATGGTTAGGAAAGTTAATGCAAGCCCACTGATGCCTAAATCAATATGCATAAGCTAAAATGTGTAATAATCATTGTATTTGTCATCATTCAGGATCAAAGTGATTTTTAGTGCTACAGAGATCATTTCATTTCTGAGTGCAAGTATAAGGTACTTACGTGGATTCACTAAAGTTTTTCTGAATGCCTCCATGTAGACAAACCCACAGCTGCCTTGTGTGCATAGCTACTCTTCCTCTAACTGAGTAGGATTCCAACTCCACTAGCTTTTCAAAATTTAGCCAAATAAAAAATACCATTTATTACTTAAACAAACTGTTTATAAAGTAAAAGACAGGAGACTACTGTTTTTGTTTCTAGTGATTTCTGTACAATAGTTTGTACTCTCATTCTTTGTTTTAGCTTTTAGATTTTGGAGAATTTTCTCCTTTCAACCAAAATAATAATTTCACCAGCATCAGCAAGTCATTAGATATCTGCCAGTACTAAGTGACTGTGCACGTTTCTATACTAGAAAGCAGAAATTTTAATCCAGTTAACAATTAAAGTGTCCTTAACATTTCTTGACTTTCTAACTCTTTATCATCATTCACAACCACACCATCTCTCACGCATTGTTAAACATTTTAAGAGATTATGATGCCCGCTTTACAACATCTCATTCAAGAAGCTGCAGTGGACAGCCACTGCATTCAGCAGAAATCTACTTTTCAAGATATACACATGCCATTTAATCTCCAGTGGAAACATAAAAAGCAATCTTCAGGTCCTGCTTCTGGTTACCAGAAATTTTGCCAATGTTTTAGATATGGTTAACCAGGTTTCTTAACTTGCGTACACTACTCACTTTATATTTTTTGTTCTCACTTTCTCCAGTGTTTTAAGCCTTTTGAGACAGAGAACAATTTTTGCTCAGTAGTGTTAGTACAAATGTCTGCAACCTTGATGTAAGGAGCAGATGGAACATAGTGAAGGTGTCTGCCCTGCAGTTAGCCGTGCAAAGTGACACCCTGAGCCAGCACTAGGTCACACTGGACATGCAGGGCTGGGAACACAGCCCCAAGTGTATTTTGAGGACTAGTGCCTGGCTGTACAGCACCAACATTGTTACATGAGCAGTTTTGTTCTGCCAAAAAAGCCGATGTACCAGACAGGGTTGGTTAGCATGATGATAAGCTGGAACAGCAGCTGAGAAACTGAGAGGAACAGTGATACCCAGCTTAATCCCTCTGAGAAATTTTTACAGTGCCTAGCCTAGTTTGGGTCCAACATAAGAGATCCAAGGAAAAGCAATGGAAGCAAAGAAACATTAAAATACCCAGTAACAGTACCACAAATTGCCTGCAGTATTTTCCACCCTCTCAAAAGCCTACTGTTCTACCTAAAAATATATAGCATAAAAATAACGTGTTAACTTCTCTCTCTTCTCAACAACGTAGTTTGTTGTGTTCAGACAGTTTTGTCTGAAAGTGCTAAATACTCTTCTCAGAGTTCTCCAGATGTCAACTTCGCTCTGTCCGATTCCCTAAAATTTCATTTCTTTCTGTTTCAACTTCAGTTTTCTTCTAGATCAGAATAGAAGTGTCAGTAGCACTGTTGTGGTTTTGCCTCGATTTGCAACAAAAAGCCTCTCTTTCAGCCAGCTCCCCACTTAAATACTGAGCATGATGTCACATGGTATAGAATATCCCATCTGATCGGCTGTTTGGGTCAGCCCAACCAGCTGCTTGTGAAAATTAACTCTATCCCAGCTGAACCCAGGACAAGCATGCAGCCCATAATACAACACGGGTTACAACTTTTGAGAAATCTTCCTGTATTTGAAAATCCAAGAGGAAAATATTTAATCACTGGAGGACGTCTTCTCTTTAGAATTTATGATGCATTTTTCCCTTGCCTGGACCAGAGTGTGATTAAGGTACTTGAGAAGAAATTACAACTTAGAAGCAGATTTAGTTGTGATGACTATACCAGTGCAGTAGACTCCTTTTCCTTCCCTCAGTTTCCCCTCCCACACACAGCCCTTCACTGTAAGCAGTGTTTTGCAAAGACTTTGATGGCAAAGACTGTCTGCTCTGACACAGCTGGTGATGTTGAGAGGAGGATGCTGAGACTTCTTCGTTCTTCTGATAAACTGCTATAGCTAAAAAAAATATTTACAATGTTGTCATCTGCAGCTGACTCCCTGTTCTCCCTCTAAATCCAGTTTTTCTTATTCTTTTGCTGTTCTGTAACCAGCAAAGATTTGAACCATAGAAGTAGGATGCAGCTGGCTCAGGTGTTACCCCTGTGGGCAAAGTACCAGGTGTCTATAAAGTGCTGTGTCCTAGTCTCTGATACATAAGATATTCCAAGGCTTTCATCTGAAATGCGCAATGAGAGCACTTGGACCTTGGATGTTGCTTTGCTGTCTAAATTAATAATGAAGTCCTGGTTTATTATGTGTAGTTTGCTGATTGTCATAGTTCAAGGTCTACCTCTGTATTAGCTTTCAGTATATGAAAAAGGAATCATTGGGTTCACTTAGAAAACAAAACTCAAGTATATTGACTTAACCTTGCACATCCATGATGACAGATGTATGTAAATTAATTTTGTTATTAATTCAAAGAAATACATTCTTAAAGAAAGATCATATTAACACTCAGTAAATTTGTAATTTTATTGAGCTACCTCAAAAGATCAGTGTTTTGATATTCTGCATAATTATGCATACAGAGCTGAACTTATACCCCTGCACACCATTCTAGCCAACAATTTTATTAGTCTTCCAGTTGTGAAATAAGCTAGATCAGTTTAACCATTTAAACCTGACTACAGAACATATGTCACACAAGAAGAAAATGGTATGTGCACTTTCTTTTTCATTAGTTTACAAGGACTGCTTCATGTGTTTAGTGATGCAACTATATTGTAATGTATTTAGTCAATAGTAAAAAATGGATACCATCACAACTATGCAAATCAACATTCTAGGTCAAGTTTTTAGCAGTTTGACAAAAACTAATCCTAGATATCTTCCTTTTCCTCAGTCATTATGATTGACTTTCACTTGAAAATACTTGGATAAGAAGAGTTACTTTCTTCTTTTAACAGAGGGAAAAACCTCTTCATCACATCACTGTGTCTTCCACAGTGTCTACAGAAGCGTAGAACCACTTTTCTTCAGATAGGCTAGAGAAGTCTATTGAGGCACAGCACACTTCACAGAGGTGAAGGATGCAAGCAACACAGCAGATCACTTCCATCCTGTGTGAGTTAACTAATCTATTTCCCTGTATTCCTTTCAAGCATACACACACAGAGAGAATAGCACAGCTATTTAAGTCCCTATTTAAGTATTTAACTATTTAAGACCCTAAACTTTTTGAAGACTTTTAGTGGGGAAAATAAACATTCAAACACTGCTTTCAGTTCGTCCTCACACCTCATTCTCCAGGGTGAACACTGCCATCTCATTTCTCCTTGCTTCTACGCCAGCCACCTCCTTTGCCACTCACAAGATCCAGCTGCTCTGACTGACTCAGTTTTGGACTGGATCTGAACTCTCAAGTCTCCTCTCTGGTCCTTGCTTAGGCAGTGCTTATCTGCTCAATAGTGCCTTACCCAGGCATCCATCTCCCCTTGAGAATCACTGCTATTCTGTGTTTTACAGTGGTAGAATGTCAATCACACCAGGGATGGAACAGCTTCTAGTATGTATGTTCACCCACCCTTGTGTATCAATGTAGATCTTTATGAGTGCCTTTTAATTCTGGAGTTAAATAAGTTGTTTCATGGTATGCAGCTAGTAGGTGGAGGAGCCATAATTAGAAAGTAGGTAACATGATTTCTGACTAACTGTTGCATGTTTTTACCACGCAACCTGGAACTCCTCTTTCCATCAGATAAGATATCTCCTCACGGCTCCAGTACACAAGCTGTGATGTCTCATGTCCCCTAGACAGATGGCAGAGACAACAGCATGTTGTTACTAACCGTAAGTGTGCATAGCATAGAATAAATAGTCTTAAAACTGGGAAAAATAGCCTGACATGTTTTTATTGATCTGAAAAATCCAGAGTACTAATTTTTGGAAAGATTAGTCCTACCTGGGCACTTCCTAAATTTCTAGAGAACATGAATTCCATAACATACAGATCATTCAAGTAACATCAATGCTCCACAATCTGATCTGAAATCCAGATACAAGAGCCTCCCTAGAGACTATTAACAAAATATTTCAATTGAAAGATGAAATAAACAAAAATTGTAGACAAAAAAAAAATTTATCACAAATGTATTTTTTCTTCCTAGGAATTTTGATTTTTTTTTCCCTATAGAGTTTAATGCATCACTATGGTTATACCATCTTACTAAGCTGATGCTCAAATCCACACGCTTATTTAGATCCATAGTACTTCCTCATTTTACTATGATATTGTGGTTAAATCCTTTTATTAAACAGGAGGACTTCCAACAAACATATGAGCACATCTAGTTCGTTATATTCCTGTCCTGGCTTTGGACAGGGTTAATTTTCACCAGAATCCAGAAAGGGGCACAGCCAGGTGGGCTGACCCAACCCCAACCTGGCCAAACAGAGCCGGGTATTCCATACCATGTGCCGTCATGCTGGGTTCCGGTGGGGGGGGG
>Ga0065711_1006327_pt1 | contig 17704 bp, 8 predicted proteins | sample Hoacrofraction12_FD_59098 | JGI IMG/M metagenome (GOLD analysis project Ga0065711, IMG submission 59098) | Hoatzin crop microbial communities from Cojedes, Venezuela - Epithelial fraction 12 v2 (version 2) | ecosystem: Host-associated > Birds > Digestive system > Esophagus > Crop | place...
GGGGTTGGAAGGGACCTCTGTGGGTCATCTAGTCCACCCCTCCTGCCGAAGCAGGGTCACCTACAGCAGGCTGCACAGGACCTCATCCAGGCGGGTCTTGAACATCTCCAGAGAAGGAGACTCCACAACCTCCCTGGGCAGCCTGTTCCAGTGCTCTGTCACCCTCAGAGGGAAGAAGTTCTTCCTCATGATCAGACGGAACTTCCTGTGCTTCAGTTTGTGCCCATTGCCCCTTGTCCTGTCGCTGGGCACCACTGAAAAGAGCTTGGCCCCATCCTCCTGACACCCACCCTTCAGATATTTATAGGCATTTGTAAGGTCCCCTCTCAGCCTTCATCTGAGAAAAAAGCTGTCTAACATACACTAACTCTTCTCCAGTCCATTCAAATGCATTTGATGTTGTGTAAGAGCATAGCATAGAACTTGCCTTTCCTTGTGGAAAGGCCTAAATTGAGAGCTGCTTATGCCTGAAATTTAACAGTGTGAACACAAACTTTAGGTTAGTGCTAGAATCTGTGATTCTTACTTGGGTTTATATACATGTTTGTGTATATATATGTATGTATCAGTTGTTTACAAAAAAAAGAAAAAAAGGTAAGGGAAGAAGAGCAGAACAAATCCTGGATTTCACAGAAGTGTTTCCAGTAGGGAAGCATTGTTGTTAATGTGTTTACAAGTCACGCTTTGTAATGTGACTTTCAGTTCTACCGTCCCAGACTCAAGACAGATTAAATCACAGATGCATAGAAGCTGCTGGTATCATCAGGTGAAGAGATTAAATGGATTTGAAATCTTTAATTAAGAAAAAGCAAAGATCATGTTGTAGCGCTGTTTTCTTATTCTTAGAGAAGAACATTAGGAAGGGAAAAAAACTGTTTAAACCAAGAGAAATAGGTATAAACTAGTCATGAATAAATTTAAACTGCAGATTGGTTCCAATCCACTAGATCGGAGATGTTCAGGCACGCTTATCTTGTGAATACATCTTTAAGAAAAGGCTCAGTATTTTCAAGGTAGACTTAAGAAAAATATGAAAAAAGTCTATTTTGTGCTTTCATGTTACAGTGACTTGGTCTTCGAGCTATGAGAGTTCCTATTTTACATTTATTAGATGTCACTATAGTTAGCTTTACTGTTGCAAAAATTTAGAAGTAAGGGATAGACTTGCTTTCCTTCATGTTCTCTGCCCTGCCCTGTACACCAGATAAGGTGAATGTTTATGAGCAGCAGATGCAGTAGTGGTGCGTGAGGAAGAGTTTGGGCTGCAGATTGCAGGATGGGAAATCTCCAGTGATTCGGCTGTTTCTTGGCTTGACTCCCAGGTTTCCCAGCTTCCAGGGATGGTAACAGTGAGTAAGCAGTCTTGCTCTGAGGGTTAAAACCCAAACATTTGACCTGCAAGTCCACTGCTGCTTTCAGGTTGCCATTCAGCATAATGCCAACATCTTGGAGATCTAGAGATACTTACTGCACTGCCTGGTTATGTACTGGTGTCTGATGTCTTATATTGGTAGGAGTGACCCGTCCAGATCTCCAGGCATACCTCAGGGTGCTTCAGGTGCTTTGAGGTATTTCAGGGACTGGTGTGAGGAAGTGCTGTTTATTATCTCTGATGGCTTTGGCCTCTTGCTGCCGGTGTAACTTGGCCGTCTGCGGCTGACTGTGCCTTCCTCACTCAGTTTCATTCAGGACACACCAGCTCTTCCCTGGTAATTCCAGTTTGCTGTTCTCTCCCCTCTGCCCTTTCGGTTTGGACTCCCATGTACTGCTCTTTCTTCCTGCAAATTAATGGTCAGTCCTTTGTCAGATTAGTGCTGCCCCCTCCTTTATGGTGTGAGGCACCGACGGTGCTACGAGGTGACAGTGGTAGCTTAGTGAGTTTTTTGTCCCTCTTATGTCAGGTCATTCATTCCTGCCCCTGCACTCCTCTGTCTCTTTTGCTGCCATGTTCTCTTTTTTGTGCAGTCACTTGACGAATTAGATGGAAAGCTTGATCCAGTGTTTCCCTGCTGGAAAGATCTTGAATTGTTTTAAGTTCAGATCAGAGGTTAATAAAAGAATTAAAAATAACATCAGAACACATAGAGTACCCTTTGAAAATATGTGTTCAGCGAAAGTACTTACAAAAGCATACTGTATAGTTCAATACGTGTTCTGCAATGAAATGACTTTTACATAATGACTAGTATAAATTATCTTTTTTGTAAGTACCTTGAGGTATTGTTTGTCTGTAAGGATATGTAGTAAAACACTGATTTTGAGAGCCGAGTGCTGGTAAGACTATACAACACTGCCTGAACTTATGAAGCAAAATTAAAACCATAGTTTAAAGGAAGGAGGTGAGATTTTAAAGGAATAATTTTTCTGTCAGAAGTATGTCTTCGACTGAGCTGTACATATAGATGGAACTTGTTAACTTTAAATCTTACAATAACAAAGATCAAATCAATTATGAAGAATCTTTGTCTTACTAAGGTGTTACAGCATACTTTTCTGAGAGAAACAACCCCTAAGTAAAAATAAATATTTGATTCTAAATGTGCAACTTTTCTTTATAATTTAACATGGTAGCTGGCTTCACGACTTTGTTTTGTGCCGTATTTCACTGACAGGTGAATCAGGTGCCACTAGATGGGAGGGGTTCCTTTCCCTTTCTTGTTTGACACGAGTGTTTACGTGGCTGTGCAGCAAACTGGGGCAGGGAGCTAGCATGACTGCAAACTAGCTTATGGCATTCGCTATACAGGTACAAGTATGCTGGTCAGTATAAAGTGTCTGGGAAAAGGGTGGAACAGCCTCTTTCAGATGCAGTGCCAGGTTCTGCTCAACTGGGATCATGGGATGGTGCTCTGTGAGCAGCTGGGCAGATGTGTGAGTTCATTGATGCTGAAGGGGAGAGGCATGGCTGATGTCTTCTGCCCTGCTCCTGGTTACATGGTCTGCCCCACTCTGGTACTCATTAGGTTATTCCACAAGCTGATCAAACTTACTACTTTTGTGGAAAACTACCCACTATGGTTTTTTTCTTCGTAATTTTTCTGCCATTTTTAGTGAGTTGAAGAAGTTTTTGAAGCAGACTGGCTATTGTGCTGGCTTTTTCAGAAATGGTAGGAATATGCAGCCAAGAGAAAAGCTGAGTGTGTGAGGGGAGGAATGAACTCCCATCTATACCAGCAGTGCTCGTCTGTGTCTGCGTACTGTGATTTGTGGAATCTTAGAATCTTACAATAGTTTGGATTGGAAGGAACATTTAGAGGTTATATAGTCCAAACCCCCTCCAGTAGCAGGGACATCTTTAACTAGACCAGGTTGCTCAGAGCCCCGTCCAACCTGGCCTTGAATGTTTCCAGGGATGGGGCCTTCACTGCCTCTCTGGGCAACCCGTTCCAGTGTTTCACCACCCTCATCGTAAAAAATGTCTTCCTTATATCTAGTCTGAATCTACCTTCTTTTAGTTTAAAGTCTTAACCTGTTGTCCTATGGCTACAGGCCTTACTAAAAAATCTGTCCCCGTCTTTCTTTAAGCCCCCTGTAAGTACTGAAAGGCCACAATAAGGTGCCTTCAGAGCCTTCTCTTCTCTAGGCTAAACAACACTATGGATCCAAACTCCACTTTTGAAAAAATAACTCAGGATTTAAAAAACTAGTGGGTAATAATAGGGTTGTTTGGAAAACATGCCCTACTTTTTATCAGCTTCTGTGTTTTTAAGAATCTACAACTCATAAGCTTATACTTCAGTCTGTAAGACTCTGAATGTTATTTTGTTAAGTGCAAGTCCTAAGTTCTTCTTAAAGGGAACTGTAGTCATCAAGTCAACCTTGTTTAAGTGTGTGCTTTTGAATTAAAAGCCTAATTTGAGTGAAGGTTGTTGTATGAGAAACTGAAGGCAAAAAAACCTAGAATTGCTTTGTTTGGTCCAGACTTTCAGTGTTTCAAACTCAAGGGCTGGAAACATACGTATTAAGTTGAGGATGAATGTTATGATGAAACAGTTTTGACAGTGTAGTGAATTAAGGTATAAATGGGAAAAAGATATTTTTACTTATTCTTATAAATAGATAATGATAAACAGTAACAGTTTGAAAAATTCAACAGTAAGAAGGTCTGAAATTGGCTTATACCATGGACTTGGGTCTAGAAACAAGTTACTGTCCAACTTCTAGAAGCTATTTAGTGAAGTTGAAAAAGTTTTGATCAAGCAAAATAATGAGTTGTTCATTAGAAGATTTAAAAAAAGGTTAAACTAGTGGTCTTACTGTGAACAACAACAGAGCAGAGTTAGGGAAATACAAATGTTGTGGCACGTTAATGATATTTAACATACACTACATAAAATCTGTAAGCAGTAGAATCCACAGCTTGGAGTGTCTCTCTTTCATTCAGATTTTACTTAAGAGTATATGCTTGTATTTAAATTACAGGGACTTCAGTATCTTTCAAATACTGTTTTAATTCTTACTGCTTTGCTGAGTTAGAGCTAAGGTGTTAAAAATTTTCACAGTAGTGAATTTTGAGCATGGTTAAAGACTTAACAAAAATGCAATACAAAAGGGTGATTTACTGCTGCTTATCTGTCTTCCAAAGAAAAAAATGGAAGTTTGAGTAACAAACTTGCTTTCCTACTTCTAAATGCTGAAGCTTACAATTATTTCTGTTTGTCCAATAATGAAGTTGCCTCCAAACTGGTCTTTCGGGGGAACGCTGTGTTGGAGGAGGAATTGCAACTTGCATGGTCAGTAGAGGAAGTTTTAGAATAGGTCACTGAAGTGGACAGTAACAGATTGCTAAGACCAGCTGGTATTCACCCCAGACTTCGAAGGGAACTGAAGGATGAAACAGCTGGGCTATGAAATGTGCTGTGTAAATGTTATTTGAACCTGTGCCAGCATCAGAGGAAAGGAAGCAAGGTGACAAATGTGACGACAATTTTTAAAAAGGTTTCTGGGGTTTGAGAATCTACGATTAGCAAAGTTGATACCCATGGTGGACATACTGTAGAGAATTTTTAATAAAGAGTAGAATTAGTGAACAGTTTAATAAATTACTGGTATACTGGCAAAATCTTCTCACTCTCAGTAATGGTTGAAAGCAAATAGTATTTTGGCAACTGTTAATAAGAAAAATAATAATAAAAAAGTATCACTGTAAGAGTTGAAGTTGTGCCCACATCCTGCATACTTTGTGGGGTTTTGTTTCCTCTTGCTAATAAAAGGTATAGGAGAGGTACAGCAAAACTGATCAAGATTAGCAAAACACATAAAAGGAAGTCTTTATATGTACAATGCACAGTTAAGAATGAGAACTCTGTGCTGAAGGACTTAATCAATGTTTAAAGTTTACCAGGTGTAAAAAGCAATTACACAAATGCATGGAAGAACAATCTGTCGAGGATTATGAAATGATAAGATTTTGCTCTGGAATTGGACAGCCTCTGAAAGACAAATATATGGAGACTTGCAAAGAAGTGTATGCTTGACGTATACTTTTTCCTATGCGTCTTACTGATCCCTGGAAGAAGTTGAGTTTTGATCCAACAGGGCATAGTTATTCTTATGAAGAGGTTTCTGGAGGCAGCAGTGTAGTTCTGATTCTGTTTTTTTAGCTGGATCTTACTCATTCCCTTGCCTTGTCCCACTTAATCTGAACCATGCTGGCTCCTTGTCTAATACTTTTGTGTGGTTCTTTATCTTCTTTCAGATATTGGACCCCAAAAAAGTAGAGTTAAACAGCTGTCATTCAATTTCACAGTGTAATCATTAACATTACAGTGCTTCTTGAATCAGCTGTGCTTAGCTCAGGTGCAACGGTGCTCAGGTCCTTTTATTCTGCTTTTGATAGCTTCTGTCGAGTGACAGATCAGTCTTGTAAGGCCCAAACAGCTAAATCTTGATGGTAGGAATATGTCTTAATATGTGTGTGTGTGTCTGAAAACCACAGAATTATGTGTCTACTGGAGCTAGACTCTAAATAACTTCACTGCTGGGAACACCAGTATGTTTTGGTTTTACGTGCTCAGCAAACTCCGCTGTAGCACAAAGCTCATCTCCACCCCCCCTTTTTCCTTTTGCCTCCCAGGAAAATTAGTGAAGTTTTAAATCCTTCCAGGACTTGAATCAGTCTTGGTTGAAACTTTCAGTTCTAGTGTGGAGCCAAGCAGGTGTTCAGATTTTGACTAAGAAAAAGATTCTTCTGATTTGTATATGCCATATTTCTGAGAGTATTTTAGATAGTTACTTCTTAAGAAATAGGATTTCAGGGTTGTTGTTTTTTTTTTCTTCAGAATTTTATCAACTTCCATTACAAATTTGAGAGCTTAATATCTTTGGTTTATGAATGAACTAGCATTATTTAGAAACTATTTAGTCAGTACGATAACACTTAAGTTTCAAAAATAAAATGAGGATGGTATTTCTGCTTTAGAAAATTTAGTGAGTTAGTTTAACTACTTGGCTAATTTCCCCAAAGCAATACACTTTAACTGTAAACTCCTGTGTTCATTGTTATAAAAGAGGAGGAAAAGGAAAGAAGCACAAACACAAGTCAATTTGGTTAATGACTAGCCAGTGAATTAGTTGCCATTGCATTATCAGTTGGTCTATGCCTGTTATCGCTATATCTTCTTGCAAACAAGGACCTGATACATCCATTGTAATTACCTGTTTATTTTTATCTTGGTCCACCTATTCGTGCCATGATGGTACAGTATTTCAATGGGCAAGATGCATGTGCTGGCAACTGTAAAGATTCTAAACTGAAGTACTCATTTTGTGCATTCAATGTGATGTACATACAGAAAATTAAAGACTGTATTAAGTAATACAGAAGATGTGAAGTGCTAAAACCATCTGAAAATATGTTTTTTTTTTCATTTTTATAGAGCTGTAAGAAAAAGTATCAGCATATTACATTTATAATTACTCTCCAACTCTCATACACATTCTATATGCTTCAGTTGTTTTCTCCTACAGTTTATATAATTATACAAGTTTAACGGGATGAATGTTTTGTGGTAAATTAAAATATTTAAAAAAAAATAGGCTGATTCATAGAGAAGCTTTGTGTGCAATTATCTATAAAGTCAGCCATTGGATGTATTTAATACCTGATTATAGAGGCATATTCTTCTGAACTGCCTTGCAATAGCCTGTCAGAGATAAAATACCTGATTACATTTGTCCTTTTGCTATTACCGATGATGCCAGTTCTTATGCATCCTTGAGAAATTATTTGTGATAAAATCCTGTATTTTGAATGAGTTATCATGATGCACAACTTTAAGTTATCGTGAAGCATGACTGAGTTATCATGATGTGTGCATGAGTTGTGCCAATTCAACAGCAGCATTGTCAGTATAGGAACAGCAGTGCGTGCGTGCATGACTGAACACATTTGACGGAGGTAAGAAGTGACAATCTCTTACAAACTGCTCAGAAGACAAATGGTGAAATGTAAGAAATATTCACTGTTGCAGCCAGGTACTGTTACAAAGATGTGAGTTACCGATGAATAGAAACTGTCAGAAAGGACAGAGGCCTGAATAAACAGCAACTTTAATACCTTGGCACCTTTGCTTTATATTTTCCACATATCTGTTGTAGTGAACGTGAACAGGAATAACAAGTTCCCCTGGTTTCTAGGAATTTGCAGTCCAGCTTGATGTAAAGTAGCGGACATGTTTTCACTTTCAAAGCTGACAGGTAAAAATGTGAAGCATTATTTGTATTCCTGCCATAGTTATGAACTTCATACTGATTTTTCAAGTTTTAGATATATGTAGATGTAAAATAAGATGTAGCATGAAAGCTTTTTCATAGTACTTGAAACACAGTCTGTAACCCATAAAAGGGCTGGATTAGATTATTAGGAGTGATGAGCAGTCCCTGAGGCTAACATTTGTGTTGATGCAATCTTAGGTTGCTCTGTTTGGAAAGCAGAACATTCACCAGCTTTCCGGCCTCAGCATTCGGGCATTCTTCCTACTGCTGCAGGCTGTGCGCGGTATCCTCATTTTATCCTTCTTTTTATAAAAAAGCAAATAGGTGGCTTCAACGATATTGCAGAATGATTTAGGTCTAGTTCTTAATTTCTTTGCCATTTTGAAGCAGATTGTCACAAATAGCTGTGCTGGTGAACCCTGCAACTCAGTACGGAATCTGCAAACGGTGCTGATGGCACCTGTGTAGCATCACAGTCTGCAAAATAGGCTTGTTGGTCTCCTTTCTTGGAGACTAAACTTAACTTTGCTTTGTCGAATGTCTTATTGTGGGACAGTAGTTGTAGAGCTGTTAAAATGATTCAAAAGGCTATGTTCTGTCAGCCAGAAGATATGTATTCCTTGTCAGGCCTTTGATTTTGACACGTGAGGCCACACCTGAAGTACTGTGTCCAGCTTGAGGCTCCCCAGTAAGAGAGAGACAGGGACATACTGGGGAAAGTCCAGCAAAGGTTCATGAAGATGTTGAAGCGACTGGAGCATCTCTCACATGAGGAAAGGCTGAGAGGACTGGGACTGTTTAACATGGAGAAGTGAAAGCTCAGGAGGATCTTAGCAATTTATATAAATACCTGAAGTAAGGTGCAAAGAGGATAAAATCAGGCACTTTTCAGTGGTGCCCAGCTGCAGGACAAGAGGCCATGGGCACAAACTGAAACACAGGAGGTTCCTCCTGAACATCACAAAACACTTCTATTACTGTGAGGGTGACTGAGCGCCGGCACAGGTTGCCCACAGAGGTTGTGGACTCTGCCTCCATCCTCAAAAGCCACCTGAACACAGTCCTGGGCACCTGACTCTGGCTGGCCCTGCTTGAGTGGGGGCGGTGGTAAAGATGACCTCCAGAGGTCCCTTCCAACCTCAGTAGTTCTGTGATTTATAACTAGGTATTCTACATTTTTGCTTTGAATAACTAAGAACTTTGCAGCATTTTTTTATTTAGCTGCAACCCCATCTTCTATTAAAGATCTGTTCCTTTTGATTCCAGATAACTTTTTGGCGATAAGAATGCAGATTGTTCAGTTGAATATCCTACTATGTGGGGCACAAGCTATTGTTTACTACTAAGGGTTAGACTTACAAACAAATGAAGTAGATATCTGCTTTCATAATGAGACTTGGTATGGGTACATCTTTTGAGCCCACGACCCCAGGCTTGTTCTTGCATTTTTCAGTGAAGACAGACCGCAAGATGACTGTTGTCTTAGCTAAGAGGGTAGGAAAGGTGCAAGGTCTTGTATAATGTTCTATACGCTGTTACTTAGTGACAAAGTAACTCCACTGAGTGTTCTGTAGATTTACGTGTACTGTAGTTTTCAAGTTTCATCTGAACTAGGAATTAAGACTTTTTAAAGTAAATGTTCAGATCTGCATGTTCTTTTTGAAGCTTGTCTTTCAAGGGTGCTTTGTTTTTATTCAGTAGGATGATGTATTTTAGAAGATTTTTTTTTTTCTTTAGCATACAGATGTCATTTTTCTTACACAAAGACTGTGGGTATCAGATTATATAAAGATTTGTGGCAGGAATGGAAATACAGATAGCAGTTCATGAATGTACAGATTATTTCAGCGGAACCTACCAAGAATGTAGTTGTTTCAGAGATCTGCGGAGTAGCTACATAGGATTCAATCCACAGTTTTATGAAATGCTGTTCTGTAGGCTTCCAACTGTGGTGATGTATTTGTAAAATAGTCCTGTTGCCACTCCCTTCAGGACTCTAATTTCAGTCAGTCGTTGCCACAGATGGAGGTAGATGACTACATATGAATGTGTATATGAATGTGTATACGGACACATGTTTGAAGCAGACAGCAAAAGCTGTCTTTCCGATAGCTAAAACTCCTTTGAGGTGTTTGTCCATCTGTACACTGGCAGCCACATCTGTTAATTCGGAGTCATGTTAATAAGGATGTAGGATTGTGGAGATAAGAGGAGCTGTGAAGGGTGGGAGATGAATTCTGTGTGTTTCGAAGTGCTCTAGCACTTTGTTTCCCATCCTGAGAGGGCAGGGCAGTTGGACCATCAGATAAGGTACGAAAAATTATCCAGTTCAGATGCAGGGGCAATGTGTATGCTCCTCAATGATAGATGTAGCATATAGACAGAACTTGAAAGGATGTGCGGTTCTTCATATGTAACGTTAATTTTTAGTTGAGTAATACCTGAAATAAGGTATGTGATTTTCAAAAAGTTAATCATTTAATATGATGGTCCAATTTTTGGAGCGTGGGAGCTGTCTGTGCATTTTGAGATCCCCTGGTTTGATTCTTCTCTCTTTAACATGACAACATCTTACATCTATTTCCCTCGATAGTCATCTCTTCTGCGGCAGCTGCCCAGTCTCACTGGGCTGCTTTCTCTTTTTCCAGTGTAATCAGATGTTTCCCATTTTCTATCTTCTGTGTACTTTCCTCCCTGCTCCAATGCCCTCCCTAAATAAAAATATAATTGCTCACTTTCTGATTTCCTGTTAGTCTGGATATTTACTTCACCTCTTCACCTGTTCAGATCTTTCTATTATTTTTTTTCTTTTCCTCCCTCCAGTGGGCTTTTTCCATTTTTGATGGAAATAGATTATAGTTTTTTGTCTTCTGTGGGTTTGTTTTTTTTTTCCTTCCTCATAAGTTAATAAGCAAATGAGGTAAAAATTTCTAGAGGCAGTAGGAGGTATCGGAAATGTTGTACTTTCCAATAAAAACTCTAATAGAGAAGACAATTAATATTTATGCTCTGCTTCTTATTGCTGCCAACTACATAAGGATGTGACCTGAATTCTCCTGAAGAAGTATCATGTAAGTTTGCAGTAGTTTAGTTTGTTGCGTAGTTGTGTAACTGCATACAATTCCTGCATGAGTTCCTAGAGTTAATATGTTCTGTGCTTATATATTTTCCCTTGGGGTCGCAATGCCTTAAGTATTGCTGTAGCATTATGCATAACCCCTTCCTGGGTGAAAAGTCCAGAGAGAATTAGCCAGTTCCTTTGCAGCATTGTTTCTTGATTTGAAAGTTGGGAGTTAAAGTAGTGCATGTTTAACTGCTGATTTTTTTGTATGTTTGTGTATCTCTGTATTATCTTTGTTATAAGACTTGTAATGCATAAGTGTTACTTTCTAGTGCTGGAAAAGGCAAATGTATTTGTTCTTCTGTTTCAGCCTCCATTAGTATCCAGTTCAAGGCTGTCAGGGCAAGTTTAAGTAGATTAGTGAATTCAGATAATTTAACTTTTTTATTGTGACTATTAAGGAAATTAATTTGTTTCCTGTAAAACGATGACTTGCAAAGTTCCAAGGTAGTCATCAAGCATTAATGTGTTTTCATTATGACTCAGAGAAGTAAGGCAGAAGATGGCATGGAGCACACACAGAGGTGTGCAGGTCTTCTAGTGGTATTTGCAATTCTAGCATTGATAAGGCAGGCAACTCAAAATGGTGCTTTTAAGAATGACTGTTTTCAGCATGTAGTCGATAAGAAATTTCAGAGGGCTCTTAAAGTATGTAACTGCAGGAGAAAACAGTTGCATGATCCTGAGATCCGTAACCCCTGACATGCCCTTATGGGTTCAGTAAGGGCTCTTCTTAAAGCATAACCAGAAAAAAAATGAAGCTTTAGTGGATAACCTCCTTTTTATCCAGTGGCTGAAACGTCACTTTGGACGTGGAGTATTGAGTTCTCACATTGGTGATTAAAATGCAGTCTTTTGCCTTTACATGCGTAGTAAGCAGAGTGGCGTAATTTTTCTTGGGACAGGAGAAGGCTAACCTTTCTATTAAATCTGTGCTAAAAGAAATTCAAGGCCAAAAGGTTGTGTGTAAGGTGGGGAGGAAGAAAAAAGAGAATTGTGCGTTTGTAACCTGTTTGCCTGGGCCCTGAATGTCAGTCCTTCTTCCAAGGACTGCTTTATGTCTTAGCTCAGTGATTTCATTTTTCAGAATACTGGGATCTTTTCTGCAGTGTGACGTGTCCTCAAGAGGAGCATCATGCTGCCTAGCGGGTGTAGCATATTAAAAGTGATTTAGAAAATGATTCAAATTTGTGTCTCCACCAACTCAGAAGGGAGTAGAATCTAGTTTCTTCAATCCCTATGTGAGGTCTTTAAGTTTTTTCTGTCTTTGGTAGCATCCTGTACAGCAAAGCTTAAAGACCTCAGGAGGTCATTGAGTCTGTGTCCCAATCCTAGGCAAAATTTATGGTGTTTAGAAGAACAATTTTAAAGAATGACATAGCTCTCAAAGATCTCTCTTAAAATTTACAGAAGTAATTTCAACTTAGGGGAATCCTCTTGATGATTCATGTTACATCTCATTTTGTCAAGAACCATCAGTGAGCTAGAAATTTTAGTCCTATGTCTTCTTGACAAGACTTCTCATGTATATCCATCTCCTTCTAAAGTCAGTAGCATATACTCTTATTACAACATACTTTCGACTCTCAAAGATTTAGAGTATGTATAGCTTCATTTGGAGCAATCATGCTCTAAAAACTTGGAAAATGATTTCATTTGTGTGGAGAATTAGATAAATAATAGTAATACATTGGGTGAATAACATTTGACAGTGAAGATATGGGCTGGGGGGGGACGGGGAAGAAAGAAAGAAGAAAAAAAGTAAAAAGGACAACCAGACTGGATTTAAGGAAAAACTTGTGTGGTTTGGGTTTTTTTGTTTGCTTTCATAATAATTGGAATGGTTCCTTCTGATACATTATCAAGCCTATGTTGTTATTTTAAGTGAAATTCTTATGACAATGTGTGAATAATGAAAAATAAATTCAGCTAATATAATGTATTTGGGAGATCCTATTTGTACGAATTAATGTCTGAAAAGGAAGAATAAGCCAACATTTCCAGCAATATTAATGTACATTTATACAATCATGGTGTCTTTGTGGTATTTTATAATAAGGTGATTACATCATTCATTTAAAAATACAAATTTTTGGAGGAGATAAGGAAAATAGGTATATATTGATTTGTATTCTAAGGTAATGTTGATTTTTTTTTTTTTAATAAGCCAGAGGCCTTTGGTAATTTTGGTGCATATATTTATACAAAAGCGGTCACGAAAATACTTAAATTTTGGCTTGGTTCTTTATTGCTCAATATTGAGACATAATGACATATCTTCTTTAAGATTTGTTATTGTTAAAATCCAATTCAGAATGCTAACCTGGTCAGGCTGTTGCATGGTATTTTAAATAAGACTTTCATGACCTCAGACTTTTCGTACAATTGCATTAGCATCTTTATTCAGTTTCTGTATATTAAAAAAAAGTCTTGTTCTAGAAGGCTAACATGCTGACAAATTTGACTGAAGAGCAAAAATTTTGAGAATACAAATAATAAATGCAAAACCTTTTTTTTTGTCTATATGTTCTATGATATGGTCTTTTCTTTGTGAATTGCCTAAGCTTGATAGCAAATATGTTTTCTGAATTCATTAATGTTTTCTCTAAATATTAAGAGTTAACAGTGCATACACTTGTGTTTACTTGCACAGTAAGAAAAGAGGAGGAAGATTTTGAAGAAAAGAAATCCATTAAGAAACGAATCAAAGAATTAAAAGTTTTGGACCCAAAGATTGCACAGAATCTGTGTAAGTAGATTCTGGCTTTATGGTAAAGTAGTGTTGTATAAATGTTTCATAAAAAATGTCTTTCCCTTATGTCTGACTGCCTGTAACCGCTTTCTCTTTAAAGTGCGTGAGAAGGTGTGCATATTGGTGTTAATCCCAAGCATGTGAGTTGATACAACTGTTTAAAAAGACACAGAAAATAGTTAAAGGTTATTGCTTGTTTAAGACTGAGATTCTTCTCTTCTGCATGTATTGAAGTACAAACATACAACTATATATAATTATCTATCTATATTTTCAACATATTCATCAATTAATATCTGCCTGTCCCTCTATCCCCCTATGCCCAGGAAACAAAAAGACAGTAATGTCTGCAAGATGTCTGACCATCTCTCATGTAATTTACAGAAACAAGGCAATACTGAGTATTATACAATAATATACAAATAAAGATAATAAATTTTTGTGGAGAAGAGCGTTATAAATAATAGGTTCCTAAATGCTGACAGAGATAAGATAGGAAATTATTGGATTGTGATGAATGAATGAGCAGTGTTTATAAGAGCATTTAGTTTTTAAAATGTTTATATGGGTTTTGGTTTCTTGTGGTGCTCTTTTAAGAGAAAGCTCTGCAAGACCACTGAAGAAAAAAGTGTATTTGTCACCTCTGCACAAAATACTGTAACAACAATGACTGTTCTGCAGAGCAGACTTGTCACTGGCTGCCTGTGGAGGTCTTCTGTGATGCTGGATGTTGTGCATAACAAAAGGATGGAGAATACTGGAATTGTAGGAGAACAGTAATTAAAAATACATTTTAAATTGTTGTCTCTTACTATATTACTTTTCATAGTGTTTCTTAACCTGTAGATGCTATAACATGTTTAAGTGGTGTTCTCTAAGTAGAAAAAGGATTGTTGTTGTCTTGCGTTCTTCATTATGTATTGAATCTTTGTTTTAGCAATTTTCCTTGGCTCTTTCCGAGTGCCTTATGAGGAAATCAAAATTATGATATTGGAAGTAGATGAAACACAGCTGTCAGAGTCTATGATTCAGGTAAGGAAAATGACATTTTAAATCCCAATATTTCAGAGTCAGCTTCTCATTAAACAGAAAGCTGTAGCTAAAAAGCCTCTTAACATTAACTTTTGACTCATAAATCACTGCAAGAACCTTATTTTTTCTTCTGTGAGCTGTAGTTTTTTTTGTATTTGTAATGCTAATTTCTTTTAATGAAAGCAGCTGAATTTGTGTTCTGTATTTTCTGCATTCATATTGTCCACACCTAAATTGGGATTTTTCTTTGGGATATATTCAAACAGCATGTGACACTTTGTTTCTTCCGTAGTTACTAATTGTTTCTTTGATTTGTTTCTACCTCTGTCTCATCTGCACAAACCTGTTGCTGTGGTCGAAAACTAGATGGAAAAAGGTTTGGGGTTCTTTAGGGTTTTTGGGACTTAGTTTGTTTTGTTGTTTTTTTTTTCTTGTTTTTTTTTTCCCCTGTTGTGTTAGAGTTGATACAATATGGGATCTCGCCTTAGGGCATCCACAGAGACCACTTTTCTTCCCTAGAGTTTATTTGGATAGTGTTTTCCCTTTCTGTATTATTTTATTTAAAGCACATAATTAGTATGATTCTGTGTGGAAACAAAAGAAACTGAAAGTTCCTCGTGTTCTTTGCACAGTGCCATTTAAGGGTTGATAAGTTGAAGAATTGCATAAAATAATTTAAATAATTTAAATACAAATACTTCGCTGTTGAACCATGGGAAAAAAATATTTTGGAAGGGATGTCTGGAGGTCATTTGATCCAAGCCTCTACTCAAAGCCAGGTCAACAAGAGCAGGTTGTTCAGGGCCTTTTCCCATTAAATTTTTAATACCCCCAAGGCTGGAGACTGTAGTCTTTCTGGACACCTTTTCCAGAGTTGAACTACCCTTGTGGTGAAAAACCTTTTTATTTCTATCTAACTGGAATTTTCATTTTTGCAACTTGTGACCTTGGCCTTCTGCTGCACACCTCCGAAGAGGAACCTAATTGCATCTTGTCTATACCCTCCAGTTGGTTACCTGAAGGCCACATTCTATTCCCCTGAGGCTTATTTTCTTACAGTTCGACAAACCCACTTCTCTCAACCTCTCCTTGACCGTCGTGTGCTGTGTTCCCATCATCTTGATAGGCGCCCATTGGATTTGCAAAGTTACGTCTTTAGACCAAGATTGTCTGGCTTTTGTGCAGGACTCCTACATATTGTGATAAACTTCAAATTATTGCTATTGTGGCTCATAAAAGTCAAATCGAAATTATTATCAATCTACTAGACATGTGGCATAGGTTTCAATTACAGAGGATTTATATAGCCGATCTGAAAGTGTGTTAGAGACACGGGTATCAGGCCGTGCTGAAACATCCAAGAAAGATAACATTAGATTTTTTTTTTAGGAACATATGATTTTTGCAGGAAGGTTGATCAGTGAAGAAATAAATGTAGGTAATAGAGAGTGTTGTAAAATGAGTTGTAACATTAAGGCTTTTTGAGATTCAAATGCGTGACTCATACTGCAACATGTAGTAATTTGTATTCGAAGGTCAAAACAAGGCAAATTTATATTTGTGCACTTTGCTTGCAAAATTAATTTCCACGATATTGGAATGTCAAAATAAGATTCTGTTGAGGATGCTGTACGATGTTCATGCTCCTTTTCTTCCCGCATCCCGTTTGCCCTTCAATTCTTGTCACTTGGATTTCAAAGGTCTTTAAACTCTGTTGAGCTATTTGGACTTCACTTTCCTTTAAAAGGAGCTTGTTTACTGATTGATTTGAAGAATGAGATGTTTCTCTTAAGAAATATTTGAAGGAACAAACATTAGCTGTCATTTCCAGTGACAGTATATGTAATCATTGTGTAGTTCTCTTTGTTTCGTTCAATGACGCAGTTAATATTGGCACTGTAACTATTACTTCAAGGTTATTAAGATGAACAGAGCAATTTACACCTCAAAGCTGTTTGTTTATTCTAGTTTGCACTTACAACACTTCTCTTTTTCAAGGTTTTCTTCATGCTCAAAAGAAGCATGATGTGTATCTTTATTTGGAATAATAGTAGAAAGTCTCTAAAATATCATGAGAAGCTGAGAAATGGAATATGCTGCACTGTTACCTTCAGCTTGAGCTCTGTCTCAGATAGTCCGTGCTTGCTCTGAGACTATAGAGACTCTCTATTTGTCCATAGCACTATTTTTCAGTGGTGAAAGGTTTGGCCTGTTAACAAAATTAGGTTCTCAACAATATCACGAAGCAACCTGTATATACTAAATAAATTGTATATATGAAAATTATGAAAAACTGACATCTTGATAATTTCTAGATGTATGAGTACATTTTTGTACATCTAGGCTCTGCGGAAAAAGATTGTCATACAATTAATGGGTAGTTAATTAATGGCATATTTTTATGTGAATATATGGTAAATATTCCATCAGTGGCAGTAAACTAAGATGAAAAACTTTAATTTCTCTGAGAACTGTTTACTTTCTTTTCTTTTTAATTTCTTCTGTGGACTCTTATTTCCATTTCTATGGTGTATACCTTGAGATAAAGAGTGCCTACTTTTCTGTGTCACACCTAGCTCCGCTTTATTCTCTGTGCGATAGGCATGGTTAACAATAGTAGGAGATACTTTTTTGACACTATGCTGATAATTTTGTGGCTCTTTTAATTGGTATTAACAGAAGAGTATATTAATGGTCCATGTATCCAGTTACCTCTCTATATAGTTCTAGGCATCAGAATTGAGTCTAAAGTATTTCTGACAATGTTCAAGTCTTTTTGTGTTTGGTTTTGGAGGGGAGAAAATAATTCTATTTAAGAAAAGGGTAAGAGAAGGTGAAGAGCTGAACGTGAGGTGAGGAATAATGTCCTACGAGAGAAGAGTGATGTTAGCAGCTGCTGTGATTGAGTGAAAGTCAGTGTAGTAGAATACAAGTGATAATGCTCACAGTATCCTATATGAACACAATTGTGTATATATAACAAGGCATACTGTTAGAGGGTGGCAGGTCTCACATGTGGGGTTTTTTTAAGCACGTAAATGATTCAAGGATTGCTTTTTTTTTTTTTTTTTTTTTTTTTTTTT